>ERZ772827.971-NODE-971-length-14990-cov-6.484767_pt1 | contig 14990 bp, 12 predicted proteins | sample MGYA00580850_ERZ772827 | MGnify/ENA primary metagenome ERZ772827 (study PRJEB29015, sample SAMEA2737950) | human oral metagenome | biome: human oral; feature: human-associated habitat; material: dental | place: China | collected 2145 ...
CCCCAACCACCGGCCCGGCCACCAGTCTGGCCCCAGCCACCAACCCGGCCTCGGCTGCGGACCCGGCCACCGCGGGGACCACGACCCCGCAAGGCGACCAGGCCCAGACCACCCCCTACCCAGCACCCACCACAGACACCAGCACCCCCGCTCCGACCATTACACCCGCACCCAGCTCCCCCACCACTAAGGCCCCCAGCACCCCGACCACCACCAGCAACCAGACCCCGGGGACCACACACCCCCAGGGCCCGTCCCGACGTGCCTTTACCGGGCTCCTGCCTCTGACCGCGGGCGCCCTGGGCCTGGCCGCCCTCGGTGGCCTAGGAGCCTGGGGCGTGTCCCACTTCAGATCGGAAGAACACCACGACCCCGCGAGGGAAGCGCAGAACCCCTCGGAGGAACCGGCCTCCTCAGGGGAGCCACAGAGCCCCCCGGAAGAGCACAGGGTGTTCTCCGTGTCCGCCTTGTCGCCAGACTTCGCCCGAGGCGTCACATCGGCCTGGACGGTAGAGGGCCTGGCAGGGAGCGTCTCGGCCAAGGGCGACATTACCTTTGTCATCTCAGATGATTGGTACCGCGTGTACCCGATCAGTGAGTCCGGCATCGGTACTCCCGTCAAGGCCAGCATCCCACCATGGGAGACCCAGAGCCTGGATCCCGGCGAGTTCAGTGCGTATGAGTCCTGGTGGGGCGACTCACCAATATGGAAGGACAGGATTGTCGACCCCCGGAGCGGAGACGTCACCCCCGTCCCCTGGCAAAGGTCCTCGTGCCGGTTCCTGGGGGCGATCGACGACAACACAGCTCTCCTCCTGAAAAGACCGCCTACGGACCCGGGCAACAATGCCGTCGGGCCCATTACCGCTGTTGACCGTCAGGGCGGGACGCTCTGGAGCACGGCCGACTCCTATTGGAATGCATTCTTTGACCCAATGCAGCCGGACATCCTCATAGGCTACCAGAAGAACAGGGATCCAGAGCTCCGCAAGGGAAGAGAACGAGGTGAAGGCGACTTTACGAGCCCAGACAGCTGGGCCGGCACCCCACGAATCATTAGTACCGCTACGGGGAAGGTGGTGGCGGAGCTGCCGTCATCGGACGGCGTGATCCTGGCCTCGGACGGCATTGTCACCGTCACCGGAACCTTCTCAAGATCGGAGACCGTGACCGCCCGTGCCTTCAGCTTCACGGGGGCGTCGCAGTGGGAGCAGCAGCTCGGTGACTGCGAGAGAATCGCTTTCGACGGCACCCCCTCCCTGAATGTGATCCGACGCTCACTGACTGAGCTCACGGGCATAACGGCAGTTGTCGCGGAGAACGGTGCCGCGCTCGTCGACGGCGGGGACCAATCCACATTCAGCCTCAGGGACGAGGACGGTCACCGAGGTCCCGGCCTGAAACCAGGCGTCTACCGCCCGCTGGACGCCTATATGCACGGCTTCGCCTTCCTGGCAGACGGCTCAGGCGTGCTGACCAGCTACAACAAGGGCTACGTTTACGGGGACACGTCTTTTGTGTCCGCCGCCACCGGCGAGATTAGGAAATACTTCAAGTCGCAGTCGCCTCTCGAGGACAATGTCGGCCAATCGGCCTGCCTCATTCGCACCAACACGTCATACATGCCTGACAAGAAGATCCGGAACTGCCTGCTAGCCGTTACGGGAACGGGAGCGGACGCACGAACCACCTGCTACGTCCCCGCAACGTAGCAACAGCCCACGGCAGCTCCCAGACTGCACCAGTTCTTGCAGGTCTCACGAGTTCCTGCAGGAGGCGCCTGCGGTCAAGCCTGAGGTCATGGTAGACTGAGCTGGATCTGTGACGACAAGAGAGCAGATGTCATTGCGCGAGGAGGCTGAGTTATTCCGTGTGGCCCAGGAGCATTCCACGCAGACCAAGAGGACCTGGACCGGTGAAGAGGGCGCCGATCGACATTATGATCCCGCTGCAGGCCGCATGGCGGACCAGGGACGAGTGGTCCCGCACCCTCGCGTCCTTAACGGCCTGGGCCATGTCGCTGACTATGGACGTGGAACTCGACTGGGACCCCGACGAGAGGTGGCTCACGATCAACAGGAACGGGACGTGGGCGGGATACCTCAACGCCGACATTCCCCTCCTCATCCGCACCGACCAGCTCTCCTGCACCTGCTGGCCCTACCCGCTGCAAGTGATAGTCTTAAGGACTCCGGACCAGCCTGAGATGCGCTGCGACACGGACGTCCTCATTCAGTGCTTCAAGACCGAGTTCAATCCGTTTTTTGACTCGAGTTCCTTCAGCGCGACGGAGCTGTGGTATGCCACCGTCTAAACTGCCCAGAGGGCACGGCAGTCAGGCAGGACGCCACACGCGCTCCGGACGAGCCGTCGTCATCTTACGCCCGGGCCCCGGGCGGAGACCTGCTCGCCGCAAACGGGACATCGCGAGCAGGTCTCCTCGAATCTCCAGAGCCTACCCGCCGCCCCGGCATAGAACCAGCCTGAGGAACTACAGCACACTATAGATAACCTGGGACGGTGAGATAATATGATATGGTACCACGCAATGGAGCCAGGACACTCCCTGCGGCGCAAGAACGAGCCGCAGGGACCGGGAGGGCCTGACCGGCAGGGGGCAATGACCGATATTATGGCCCCGCTGTGGACCGCATGGAACACCAAGGACAGGAGCTGGTCCCACTCCCTAGCGTCCATGACCTGCTGGATCATGTCACTGACCATGGGGGTGGAGACCGAGGAGGACACCGGCTCGAGGTGGCTCACGATCAACAGGAACGGGACGTGGGTGGGATGCCTCAACACCGATCTCCCTCTCCTCGTCCGCACCGACCAGCTCTCCTGCACCTACTGGCCCTACCCACTGCACGTGGTCACGCTCAGGACCCTGGACCAGCCCGAGATGCGCTGCGACACGGACATTCTCGCCCAGTGCCTCAATACCAGGCTCGACGTCACCTGCCTCGACCCGGAGTCATTCAGCATGGCAGAACTGCGGCGCGCCACCACGCAACCGTATCCAGGAGAACAACACCCAGGAGCTCGCTGCACGCAGTCCTGACGAAGAGTGCTATCATTCGTCTATGCAGGCCAGAGATGACGACGCGGCAAGAAACACGCCACATAGTAACAGCCTTGGATTATCCGCCCCGGGACCCCTGGTCACACCCGTGAACACGCTGGTGATCTAAGTGGTGAGGATCAGGCAGCTGCCGAGGGTGACGGATACTGATGCCCTGCCGTCGTTGTCCTCGCTCGGTGAGGAGGACCCGCTCACGTGCGACTGCGCCCTGTCGGGTGCGGGTATCCTGGACCTCCTGATTGACGTGCGTCGCCTGGAGATTATGGTCCTCCTCGACATGAGGAGCGCGGACTGCTACCTCGGGAGCAACGCGGCGCTCCTGGTCGGCCACGGCTTCCACGACCTGACCTTCCCCCAGCACCCCCATGCACGACCCCCCTCACCGATAGGCAGACCCATGGGATGCAACAGGATGAGGAGGTCAGAGGACGGGATACAGCTCGAGATCTCGGTCGAGTACGTCGGCGACTGGGACTTCAGCTTTACCGCACCCAGGCTACAGTTCTTCCTCCTGAACGTCCCCCACATAATAGACCCACTCCCCTCCTACGGTTACCCCGGCGACGTCTCCGAGGAGATCATTGAGGACAACCTACCCACCTGGGACACCGACGCCACCATTATCGCCTACTCCGAGACCGGTCCGCACCCGCGGTCGGCCCGAGGTACGTTGCGGCATATGGTAAGAAGCCTGCTACCGCGCAACCGCAAAGCCTGACCCGAGACACGGAAGACGGCCAAGGAGATGCGGGCAGGGACTAAGTCCCGGGAGACCTCGCTGCCATACGCGTCGTCGGGGAGCACCTGGACATTGACGCCGACGCCCTGCTGACCGGGGCGGCCCCACTGCTCAGGAGGGTATGCCCCAATCACGTAGCGGAATATTTTGTGCACAAGGTAACCGATTGCGCAGAAAGTAACCTCGATTGGTTACTTTCTGCGCAAAACGTCCCCCTGTACACAAAATGTACGTCTCGGCTCCCGGCCCGCCCGGACGCCTGCCGGGGCGAGATGCCCGGCCGCCCACGCCCTCAGCTCCCGTGGCCCACCACGGCGAAGGTGTTGGAGACCAGGTCACCCAGGTTGCCTACCCGCGCCCTGACCACGCACTGGGGCGCGGCCCCCACGGTGACCACGTTCAGGCCGTCCGCCGAGACCACCAGGGCCCCGGCGCAGCCGTCGGCGAACGACACCCCGGAGGCCCCGCCCGCCACCGCCGTCAGGAGCGTGGAGGGCGCGCCCGCGGAAGGACTCACGTACAGGGGGTGGACCGCGTCCGCCCCCGAGGGCCACACGGGCAGGAGCGTGACCGTCAGCGGCGAGCCGGTGACCACCTGGGAGGCCACCACCACGTCAACACCGGCCAGCCGCTGAACGGGGTATGACGTGGAGACCACGTGCGGGTCGGCCAGGGCCGCCTGCGTGGCCGTCTGGGCGCCGCGCAGCCACTGCTCCAGCGCGGCCTGGGTCCCCGTTGCCGGCAGGGGCAGGGAGACCACGACGTCCACGCTCGCCACCCCCTGGGCGGGGACGGTCCCGGCCTCCACGCTCCAGGCGCACGGGGTCGAGATCCCGGTGACGCTGGGCAGGTTCGGGTCCGGCCTCCCTCCCGGCCAGCTGGTGGCCGGGCAGCTGCCGCCCTCCTCCAGCGGGGGGATGACCTCCAGGAAGGGGCCGGTCAGCGGGGCCGACTGCGCCGAGTAGGTGATGGTGAGGACTACCTTGCCCGTTCGCGGGTCCACACTCGCCTGGCGGTCGGTGCTCAGGCCCGTGGGGGTCGCCTGGCCGCGCAGCGAGGCCGACGCCGCCTCCGGGGTGCTGCTCACCGTGGCCTCGACGCTGGGTCCCCCGCCCGGGTCGGCGGCCCAGAGGGCGTGGGCGAGGACCACCCCGCCCGCCATGACCAGGACCAGCCCCACGGCCACGACCGCCAGGCGTCGCCGCGGCCCTGACAGGAACCGCCTGACCCGCTCACGCCAGGTGGGGGCGGCGGGCTCGGCAGGCGGGGCGGACCCGGTCGACTCCTGACGGCCTGAGGGCAGCAGACGCACCACGGTCTCCTGGGGCGCCTGGCCCAGGTCGGGCAGGGGCGGCTCGGGCTCAGGATCCGGCTCGGCCTGCGGGGAGTCCGCCGAAGGTGCGGCGCCCGGGCGCAGTGCCAGCAGCCTGCGGGCCCCGGAGGCCAGACCGGCCCTGGCCCGGGCCAAGCCGCCTGGCCCTGGCCCGGGCCCGGCCTCCTCCTTGCTACCGGCCTCCCCCTCGGCACCAGGCCCGCTCTCAGTATCGACGTCGTCCTTCCCGCCCGGGCCGGACTCGCCTCCGGCCACAAGGGGGCGGGGGCGCACGAGGGTGGGCACGTGCGTGGGCACCGGCTCGTCGTCCTGCGTCTCCTGGGACCGGGCGCCATCCGACTCGCCGTCCTGCTCGCCGTCCGACTCGCCGTCCTGCGCGCTGGCCGGCACGTCCCCCAGGACCCGGGTCCCCAGGTCCGGGAGCAGGCCGGCCAGGCGGGCGGCGGCGTCGGCTGCACCCGGTCGCCGGAGCGGGTCCTTGGCCAGCAGCGTCTCCAGGAGCCCCCAGAGCCCCTCCCCCACGTCCAGGGGCGGGGGTGCCTGCGTGAGGTGGCGGTGCGCCACCGTGAAGTCGGTCCCGGCGCCCGCAAAGGGCGTGCGCCCGGCCAGGAGCTCGTAGAGGAGGACGCCTGCGCCGTAGACGTCCCCCTCCGGCCCGCAGGAGCCGTGCTCAATGAGCTCGGGCGACATGTACGCGGGCGTCCCCAGCACCCCCGAGGCGGTGCGGGCGCCGTCGCCCACGAGCCGGGCGACCCCGAAGTCGCTCAGGCGTACGTCGCCGGGCGCACAGCGCTCCCAGCCGGAGGCCAGGAGCACGTTGTCCGGCTTGACGTCCCGGTGGACCACCCCCTGGGCGTGGGCGTAGGCCAGGGCCTCCAGGACCCGCAGGGCCAGGCCGGCAGCCAGGGCCGGTGCCAGCGCGCCCCGGTCGCGCAGGACCCCGCGCAGGGAGCCGCCGTCCAGGTAGTCCATGACAATGGCCAGGTCCTCGCCGTCCACCACCAGGTCCGTCACCGACACGATCCCCGGATCCCGCAGGCCCAGGAGGATCGAGCGCTCCCGCACGAACCGGTCCACCAGCCCCGGGTCCTCCAGGTGCTCGGGACGCAGGAGCTTGGCCGCCACCTGCCGGCCGGAGGCGGTCTCCTCGCCGAGCCACACCTCCCCCATGGCGCCCCGCCCCAGGAGACGCTCCAGGCGGTAGCGGGCACCCAGGGCCCTGGGCCGGGAGGCGGACGTCGCGGCGCTCACGGCAGCCGTCAGCAGGTGTGGTCCGCGGCAGGCACGCGCCGGGCGTGGGCGGGGGCGCCGCCAGCGGCCTTAATGTCCATGCGCAGGTTCCTGGGCAGGGCGAAGGTGATCTTCTCCGTGGCCGTGCGCACCTCCTCGACGTCGTCAAAGCCCAGCTCCCCCAGGCGCTCGATAACCTCCCGCACCAGGATGTCCGGCACCGAGGCGCCGCTGGTCAGGCCCACCGTGGTGGCCCCGGCCACCCAGGCGGGGTCGATCTCCCGGGCGAAGTCCACCCGGTAGCTGGCCCCGGCGCCGGCCTCCTTGGCTACCTCCTTGAGGCGCACGGAGTTGGAGGAGTTGCCGCTGCCCACCACGATGACGACGTCGCACCGGGGGGCCAGGGCCTTGACGGCGCCCTGCCGGTTCTGGGTGGCGTAGCAGATGTCGTCCCCCGGCGGGTCGGCCAGGGCGGGGAAGCGCTCACGCAGGAGACGCACGGTCTCCAGGGTCTCGTCCACGCTGAGCGTGGTCTGGCTGATCCACACCACCTTCTGCGGGTCGCGCACCTGGACCTGGTCCACCTCGTGGGGGCCGTTGACCACCTGGATGCGCTCGGGGGCCTCCCCCTGGGTGCCCTCGACCTCCTCGTGCCCGGTGTGCCCCACCAGGATAATGTCGTAGTCCTCCTTGGCGAAGCGGATCGCCTGCTTGTGGACCTTGCTCACCAGGGGGCAGGTGGCGTCAATGGTCGCCAGGTGGCGGGCCGCGGCCTGGGCGTGGACGGCCGGGGAGACGCCGTGGGCGGAGAAGACGACCCGGGCGCCCTCGGGCACCTCGTCGGTCTCGGAGACGAACACGGCGCCGCGCCGGGACAGGGCCTCCACCACGTACCTGTTGTGGACGATCTCCTTGCGCACGTACACGGGGGCGCCGTAGTGGGCCAGGGCCTGCTCGACGACGTCGACCGCCCGGTCCACGCCCGCGCAGTAGCCGCGGGGGGCGGCCAGGAGAAGGCGCTTACCCGTGCCGCCCGGCGCCGGGGCGACCTCTGGGGCCGGGTTCGGGGCGCCCTCGGCGGCAGGTCCGCCCTCTGGGGCCTCAGTACCTGGCGGCGTCGGGGCCGGTGCAGAGGCACGGCCACCGTCCGGGACCTGGGAGGTGGGGAGGGTACGCGACGCGGGATCTGGAGCCTGGGCGACGGCGGGCCCCACCGTCGTCCCCTGAGTCGGAGTCACACCCCCACACTAACGCCGCCCCCGGGGCCGGACGTGGCACAGTGGTGCACGTGACACCCGACGCCAGCCCCGCCGCGCGCGCCCTCGCCCCCCGCGCCAACCTGACCACCGCCGACAACCCCTGGCCACTGCGGCTGCTAAGCAGCAAGATCGACGAGTACGTGGCCCGTATGACGCACGTGTGGGTCGAGGGGCAGGTGGTCCAGCTCAACCGGCGCCCCGGGGCGGGCATGCAGTTCCTTACCCTGCGGGACACCGAGGCGGACATGAGCCTCAATGTCGCCGTCTACTCGCGGGTGGTGGCCGCCATCGAGACCGGCCTGGGGGCGCCCCTGGAGGTGGGGGCCCGCGTCGTGGTCCACGCCAGGCCCACCTTCTGGGCCAAGCGCGGCTCCCTCCAGCTCCAGGCCGACGACATCCGCCCCGTGGGCGTGGGCGACCTCCTGGCACGTATTGAGGCGCTGCGCCGCGTCCTGGCCGCCGAGGGCCTGTTCGACGCCAGCCGCAAGCGGCCCCTGCCCTTCCTGCCGCGCTGCGTTGGGCTGGTGTGCGGGCGCCAGGCCAAGGCCGAGGACGACGTCGTGGTCAACGCCCGGGCGCGCTGGCCGGGGATCCCCTTCGAGATCCGCGAGGTGGCCGTCCAGGGGGCCAGTGCGGTGCGGGAGGTGAGTGCCGCTATCCGCGAGCTCGACGCGATCGAGCACGTGGACGTCATCGTGGTGGCCCGTGGGGGCGGGGCCGTGGAGGACCTGCTGCCCTTCTCCGACGAGGGGCTGGTGCGCGCGGCCGCCGCCTGCCGCACGCCCCTGGTCAGCGCCATCGGGCACGAGACCGACTGCCCCCTGCTGGACCTGGTGGCCGACTACCGCGCCTCCACCCCCACCGACGCCGCCCGGCGCGTCGTGCCCGACCTGGCCCAGGAGACCGTGGGCCTGGACGGCGCCCGCGAGCGCCTGCGGTCCTGGCTGGGCACCCTCCTGGAACGGGAGCAGTCGGGCCTGGACCAGCTGCGGGCCCGCCCCGTCATGGCCGACCCGGGGACCATGGTGCGCGAGCGGTCAGCCGAGGTGGAGGCGGGCGTGGAGCGGGTGCGCCGCGCCCTGGCCCAGGCGCTGGCCCTGGCCGGGGCGGACCTGCGCGCCGAGCACGCCCGGCTGACGGCGCTGTCCCCCCAGGCGGTGCTGGACCGCGGCTACGCGATCCTGCGCAAGCCCGGCGGCGGTCTGGTCACCAGCGCCCAGGACGTGAGAAAGGGCGACCTGCTGGAGGGCGTGCTCGCCTCCGGGCGCCTGGTGGCCCAGGTCGTGGGGGCCACCAAGCCCGCCCCGGGGCCGGGGAGCGACTAAGGGGCCGATCCAGGGGACCACCGGGGTCCTACCGGCCGAGGACCGGTCAAGGGGCCGGCCCAGAGGCCTACCCGGGAGACCACCAACCGCCCCGGGAGCGGGCTGAGGGTGCCCACCAAGGGGCTGGCTGAGGGATCCACCGAAGCCGACCAGGGACCGGTCAAGAGACCGACCCGGCCGACCCGGGGGACGCTGGGCGGACGGGGTGCGGTGACGCGCCCGGGATGGCGGGGTCCCACCCGCCCGGGTCTGCCAGGAGACGAATCCAGGCGGACTTTGGGGGCGCAAGTCCCCCCATGACCGGGGTAGGGCGTGCGAGAATCCCTGTCATGAGCCTGACTGACCCTGCCAGCCCCTCCGGCCCCGCCAACGAGGACGTCGCCCAGCTCTCCTACGAGCAGGCGCGTGAGGAGCTCGTCAGCGTCGTCCAGCGCCTCGAGGCCGGCCAGGTGCCCCTTGAGGACGCCCTGGCGCTGTGGGAGCGTGGCGAGGCCCTCGCCGCGCGCTGCCAGTCCTGGCTCGACGAGGCCCGCGCCCGCCTCGCCGCCGTCACCGAGCGCACCAGTCCCACCTCCTGAGACACCCGCCCGTCGGCCGCACCGGCGGGCGGGGACCGCCGTCACCCCACCCCACGAGCACAAGGAGCCAGCTGTGACCACTACCGCCCCCGGCCGCGAGGGAACCGCCCTCATTATCGGTGAGGCCCTCGTCGACGTCGTTATCCACCCCGGAGCCGAGCCCGTTGACGTCCCCGGCGGCTCCCCGGCGAACGTGGCCCTGGGCCTGGCCCGCCTGGGCCGGGACGCCGAGCTCGACTGCTGGATCGGCACCGACCCGCGCGGCCAGGCCGTACGCGCCCACCTGGAGGCCTCCGGGGTCCGCCTGACCTCCGGCTCCGACGGCGCCGAGCGCACCTCCACCGCCCAGGCCACCATTGGTGAGGACCGGGCCGCCACCTACGTCTTCGACCTCGACTGGAACCCGCCCTACCCCGAGCGCGAGGAGTCCGAGGCGCCCCTGCTGGTGCACGCCGGGTCCATCGCGGCCGTCCTGGAGCCCGGCGCGAGCACCGTGCGCCAGGTCCTGAGCGACTTCCACGCCACCTCTACCATCTGCTACGACCCCAACGCCCGCCCCCAGCTCATGGGCGAGCCCGAGGCCGCCCGCAAGACGGTGGAGAGCATTGTGGCCGTGTCCGATCTGGTCAAGTGCTCCGACGAGGACGTGGCCTGGTTCTACGGCCTGGACAAGCACGACGACGAGGCGATCGAGTCCGTGGCCCGCACCTGGCTGAAGACGGGCGTGGCCATTGTGGTCCTCACCCGCGGTAAGCGCGGCTCGCTGGCCCTGACCGCCTCCGGGCTGCGCCTGGAGGTCCCCTCGAACCCGGACATTGTGGTGGCCGACACGGTCGGCGCCGGGGACTCCTTCATGGGCGGCCTCGAGGACGCCCTGTGGAGCGAGGGCCTGGTGGGTGCGGACCGCAGGGAGGCGCTGCGTTCCATCGACGCTGCCACCCTGGAGCGGATCGTCACCCACGCCAGCCGGATCGCGGACATTACCGTCTCACGGACTGGCGCGAACCCGCCCACCCGCGCCGAGCTCTGAGCCGCCGGGGGCTGGGCCGCCGGGAGCTGAGCCCGTGGCCGGTGCCCTGTAGCGCTGGGCCCGGGCTGACCTAGGCCCAGTGCCCCAGCCCTCCGGTCCGCCCTTGGCACACCCGGGGCTGCACTAAGTACCACGACGGTACCTGCGACCTCTGCCGCAGGCGCTGTCGCCTGTCCCCGGGGCAGGCACGCACCTCCTCACCTTGAGCTGGCACACCTCCTCACCGGCGCCCAGGCCCGCCCTGGCAATGGGCACAGCCCGGGCGACCCTACTGGCCCCACCGCCGGACCCGCTGGCCCTGCTGACCGCCAGCCTCGTCCCACCGGACCCGCTGGTCCCGTCCCACCAGTCCCACCCGACGCCGCCGGGCGAGGCAGGCGCCGCCCGCGCCGCCCCGGGCAGGACCGGCGAATAACGCCTTGCAGTAGTGCAGGAGCGCCTCGGTACTCAGTACTTAAGGAGACCTCAGTACAGGAGCGCCTCCGTACAGGAGCGCCTCAGCAGTACTCAGTACAGGGGCACCTCGTCCAGGAGGCTCGCCACCAGCTCGGCGATCTCGCTGCGCTCGGTACGCACCAGGTCCACGTGGGCGAAGATCGAGTGCCCCTTGAGGACCTCAATGACCGCGGCCACCCCGTCCCACCGGCCCACGCGCAGGTTGTCGCGCTGGGCGACGTCGTGGGTGAGGACCACCTTGGAGTTCTGGCCCACGCGGGAGAGCACGGTGAGCAGGACATTGCGCTCCAGGGACTGGGCCTCGTCCACAATGACGAAGGCGTCGTGGAGGCTGCGGCCCCGGATGTGGGTCAGGGGCAGGACCTCGATCTGCTTGTTGGCCAGGACCTGGTCGATGCGGGAGGGCGCCACCACCGAGGACAGGGTGTCAAAGACCGCCTCGGACCAGGGCGCCATCTTCTCGGCGTCATTGCCGGGCAGGAAGCCCAGGGTCTGCCCGCCCACGGCGTACAGGGGCCGGAAGACCATGACCTTGCGGTGCTCCTGGCGGTTGACCACGGCGTCGAGCCCCGCGCACAGGGCCAGGGCGGACTTGCCGGTGCCGGCGCGCCCGCCCAGGGAGACAATGCCGATATCGGGGTTGAGCAGGTGGTCCAGGCCCACGCGCTGCTCGGCGCTGCGTCCGCGCAGGCCGAAGACCTCCAGGCCAGCGCGCACCGGCCGCAGGCCAGCGGGGGTGAGGGTGGCCAGGGCCGAGCCGCGCGGTGAGGTCAGCACCACACCGGTGTTGACGCACTGGGTGCCCAGCTCCTCGCGGCTCTCGGGGATCTCCAGGTCGGCGGGGTCCAGGACGTTCTCCTCCCACAGGCGCGCCATCTCCTCCTCGCTGAGGACGGCGCGGGTCATGCCCGTGTAACCGGAGTCCACGGCGAGCTGGGCGCGGTACTCGTCGGCGTCCAGGCCCACGGAGGCGGCCTTAATGCGCATGGGCAGGTCCTTGGAGACCACGGTGACCCGGGAGCCGCGTGCGGCCAGGGCGGCGGCCACCGACAGGACGCGAGTGTCGTTGTCCCCCAGCCGCACCCCCTCGGGCAGCTCGGTGGCGTCGGTGTGGCCCAGCTCCACACGCAGGGTGCCGCCGTGGTCGTTGACCGGGATGGGCCTGTCCAGGCGGCCGTAGCGCTCCCGCAGGGCGTCCAGCAGCCGCAGGGCGCAGCGGGCGAAGTAGCCAAGCTCGGGGTGGTGGCGCTTGCCCTCCAGCTCGGTAATGACGACGACGGGCAGGACCACCTCGTGCTCGGCGAAGCGGGTCAGCGCCCGGGGGTCAGACAGGAGGACGGAGGTGTCCAAGACGTAGGTGCGCATCATGAGGACCTTTCCATATGGTAGTCCTCACATTGTCGCAGATGCGTGGTACGGGTGTCCGGTATATGGCGCCGTCGGGCCGCCCGCCTGACGGATCCGCCTGACAAGCCTTCCTGACGAGCCACCCGCCTGACAGACTGCCCGCCTGACGGGCCCGGCCCGGGAGCCAGCTAGCGCCCCAGGCGGCGCTCGCGGCCGGCGTAGTCACGCAGGGCCCGGAGGAAGTCGACGCGCCGGAAGGCCGGCCAGTTGACGTCGCAGAAGTAGAACTCGGAGTGGACCGACTGCCACAGCATGAAACCGCTCAGGCGCTGCTCCCCCGAGGTGCGGATGACCAGGTCGGGGTCGGGCTGCCCGCGGGTGTAGAGGTGGGCGGAGATGTCCTCCTCGGTCAGGGAGGCGGCCACCGCCTCCAGGGTGTCACCCTCCTGGGCCCGCTCGCGCAGGATGGCCCGCACGGCGTCGGCGATCTCGTGGCGTCCCCCGTAGCCGACGGCGATATTGACCTCCATGAGGGCCTCGCCCGGGGCCCCGGAGCCGGGGTCGGGGTGGGCCTGGGTGAGGGCGACGGCGTCGCGCAGGCGCACGGCCACGGCCTGGGGCAGGAGCTCCACGGCCCCCACCAGGCGCAGGCACCAGCAGCCCTGGGCAGCCAGCCCCTCGACAGCGGTGGCGATAATGTCCAGCAGCGGGGCCAGCTCGGCGGGGTCGCGGTCGAGGTTGTCCGTGCTCAGCAGCCACAGGGTGACCACGCGCACACCGGCGTCGCGAGCCCAGGTGAGGAAGTCGGCGATCTTGGCCGCGCCGCGCTGGTGCCCCTGGGAGGCGACGAACCCCATGGCCCTGGCCCAGCGGCGGTTGCCGTCCAGGATGACCCCGACGTGGGCGGGGACGCGCTCGGGCGGCACCTGGGACGCCAGTCGACGCGCGTAGATCTCGTAGAGGAGGTTGTCGCGTGCCATGCCTCTCCTTGACGCCAGGGCGGGGGTGCCGGGACGGCGTGCGGGGGGCCCGACGCCACCACTACCGTATCGCGTTGTAGGTCACTGCCGAGGGTGTCGCCGCTCCCAGGAACCTACGGTACCGTAACTTACGGAATCGTAAGTTACGCCGTTCGCACGGCTGCCGTGCCATGAGGAGGAGCCATGACTTCGACATCGCACAGCCCGACCCCTGCCGAGACCGCTGGCGCGGCCGCCCGCGCCGCGACCCAGGCCGCCAGTCGGGCGGCCACCCAGGCCGCGGCCTCAGCCACCCAGGCCGCCAGTGCCGCCGCCTCCACGGCAGCGGCCCAGGCCCGCATTGCCGCCACCCAGGCGCGTGCCGCGGCAGCGAGCGCCAACGCGGCCTTCCTGGCCGTCAAGCCCCGGCTGCGCGGCTGGATCCACGCCGCCACGGCGCCCCTGGCCCTGTCGGCCTGCATCACCCTGACCGCCCTGGCCCCCACGGCGCCCCTGGCCTGGGCGTGCGCCGTCTACCTGACCTGCTCCCTGCTGCTCTTCGCCAACTCCGGGGTCTACCACATTGGCAACGGGCACTGGCCCCAGCGGGTCAGCCGCACCCTCCAGCGGCTCGACCACGCCAATATCTACCTGCTCATCGCCGGCACCTACACGCCCCTGTCGGTGGCCCTGCTGCCGACGAGCACGGCCCGCCTGGTCCTGGGGATCGTGTGGGCCGGGGCCGTGGGCGGGATTATCTCCTGCCTGGCGTGGGCCAAGGCACCCCGGTGGCTGTCCACCGGCCTGTACGTGCTCCTGGGCTGGGTGGCCATCTGGTTCCTGCCCACCTTCTGGCGCGCGGGCGGGGCGGCCACGGTGCTGCTCATTATCGCCGGCGGCGTCATCTACACGGCCGGTGCCGTGGTCTACGCCCGCAAGCACCCCGACCCGCTGCCCCGCTGGTTCGGCTTCCACGAGGTCTTCCACGTGTGCACGGTGGCCGCCTGGATCTGCCAGTGCGTGGCCTGCTACCTGGCCATCCTGGGCTGACCGCCCGCCGGGCCCACACCCAACCGCGAGAACGGTACTTATTCGCCGCGAGAACGGTACTTGTTCCTCGTGAGAACGGTACTTATGACGTAGACAGAGCAAGGACCTGATTGCGGGGGTCGGGGCGGAGACGGGGGCGCTTACTGGTCACGCCAGCTGGTCACGCTGAGGACCGGGCTACCCTCCGCCCATCGAGGGCCTGGTCGGCCAGCGCCTACCGGGCACGCCGAGGATCAGGGCCGTGACATGCTCGGCCCAGCGCGGGGTCGTCGCGCCTACCGGGCACGCCGGGGATCAGGGGGAACCTGCGCTCCTACGCCCTGGCCCGCGGGGCGCCTAACGGGTACGCCGGGGATTAGGGCACCCGGCGCGTCGCCCGGGTGCTCGGTATCCGCACCTACCGGGCACGCCGGGGATTAGGGGATGACGGCGCAGGAGAACATTTTGTGCAGAGCGGAACATTTTGTGCACAGGGTGACGTTTTGCGCAGAAGGTAACGAATCCAGGTCACTTTCTGTGCAATCGGTTACCCTGTGCACAAAATGTTCCGCTAGACACCGCACCGGCCCCCGCCAGGGCCAGGCGCACCAACCGCAGGGCAC
>ERZ772827.972-NODE-972-length-14963-cov-7.528776_pt1 | contig 14963 bp, 8 predicted proteins | sample MGYA00580850_ERZ772827 | MGnify/ENA primary metagenome ERZ772827 (study PRJEB29015, sample SAMEA2737950) | human oral metagenome | biome: human oral; feature: human-associated habitat; material: dental | place: China | collected 2145 ...
CTCGTCGGTGAAGATCGAAGGAGTGGATCATGAGTTTGCTACGATTCCGGGGGTGGTGGAGGATATGACAAACATCATCCTCAACCTCAAACAGGTGCGTTTCAAATACGTCGGTGCTCCCATCAGTGAAGACGAGGAGGAAGCCCACGAAGCCGAAGAGGCTACGGAAGAAAAAGAGGCCACTACGGAAGAAGTAGAGACGGAAGACGAAGAGGTAGAAGCTGTCGAAGAGGAAGACGAGCCGGAGGAACTGCCGAAAGTGTGGCTCAACGTAGCCGACACGGAGGTGCTCAAGGCCGGAGCATTGCAGCCCGCAGGGTTTGAGGTGCTCAATCCAGAGATGGAGATCTGCCACTTATCGCCGGGCACTTCTTTCCAGATGGAGCTCACGCTCAGCAAAGGTCGGGGCTATGTGCCGGCTGATGAGAATCAGGATCCGGCCAATTCAGACCTGCAAGTGATCGCCATCGATTCGATTTACACCCCGATTCGTAACGTAAAGTACACGGTCGAGAACTTCCGTGTGGAGCAGAAGACGGACTATGAGAAGCTCGTCATCGAGATCGAGACGGACGGATCGATCCATCCCAAGGACGCCTTGCGAGAGGCCGCTAAGATTCTGATCCATCACTTCATGCTTTTCTCTGACGACCGCATCGCCGTGGAGACGCCAGAGGTACCAGGAGGGCTGGACGAAGAGATGGACGAAGACCTCATGCGTATGCGTCAGCTGTTGAAAACGAAGCTGACCGACATGAGCCTCTCCGTTCGGGCGCTCAACTGCCTGAAGTCGGCCAACGTAGAGACGGTCGGCGAGTTGGTGCAGTACAACAAGAGCGACCTCTTGAAGTTCCGCAACTTCGGTAAGAAGTCGCTCACCGAGCTCGACGAGCTGTTGGAGAGCCTGGAGTTGTCGTTCGGGATGGACATTACAAAGTTTAAATTAGATAAGGACTAAACACGATGAGACATAATAAGAAAGTAAATCATTTGGGGCGCACCAAGGCGCATCGCGAGGCGATGCTGGCAAACATGGCCTCGTCGCTGATCAAACACAAGCGCATCTTCACGACCACGGCCAAGGCCAAGTCGCTGAGGAAATACATTGAGCCGCTGATCACCAAATCGAAAGATACATCGGTGCATTCGCAGCGTATCGTTTTCTCCTCCTTGCAAGACAAGTATGCCGTGAAGGAGCTCTTCACGGAAATCTCGTCGAAGGTCATGGATCGGCCGGGAGGATACACCCGCATCATCAAGACCGGGCTGCGCGAAGGCGATAATGCCGCCATGTGCTTCATCGAGCTGGTGGACTACAACGAGAACATGCTCAAGACGTCCAAGACGCGCAAGCAGGCGACCAAGACACGTCGCTCGCGTAAGAAATCAGCCGACGCCAACGTGGAGACCGCCGAGAGCGCCGCTGAATAACGCCAGATAAGAGATTTAGAGCTATAGACATCTGCCCGCCCAGTCTGGGGGACGGACAGAAGCAAGGCCGGGGCCTACATTCCGAACCAAGGGATGTGTGGCTCCGGCCTTTGTTATGTTCGCCCGTGGGGGCTGCCTGTGTCGCGTGCGCTTATAGAGGAAGGAGGGCATGACCTCCAGAGGAGAAGCACACACCCGTCATAGATTTCGCAAGGGAGGAATGTCTACATCATGAAATACGCACCCAGAGCGAGGACGCTCGTCCTCCGCCCCCCGGATGATCATTAAAAGGGGGTGGTTGCTCATTCGTCGGACAGGCAGTGCCCCCGAGTAAACAGGAAAGTTTTCATTCCACGTGAGGTTTTTACCTTTGCGCCCATCAGGTTATAACGAGGGGGGATCCTCAAATGTACATCGCCACTACACATCGCCACATGCCCGCCAATCATCGTTCTTGCAACGATCTGCACGCGTCGAGCACAGCCCGACGTCACCGCCTCGTTGCGCCTTGTGTGGCCCCGCATCGCCCCCTCCGATCTGTTAAAAGAGACACTTCATCTGGTCTTATCGCCTCGCCCCTCGCTGGGACAGATATCGCCACGCATCCTCACGGCTCGCTTTTCGAAAGTGTTTGCGGAGTTCCCGCAAAGGCCAAAAAGTTTTTTGAGGTGCTTGCGGAGTTCCCGCAAAGGCCAAAAAGTTTTCCGAGGCGCTTGCGGAGTTCCCGCAAAGGCCAAAAAGTTTTCCGAGGCGCTTGCGGGGCTCCCGCAAAGGCCAAAAAGTTTTTCGAGGTGCTTGCGGAGTTCCCGCAAAGGCCGAAAAGTTTTTCGAGGCGCTTGCGGAGTTCCCGCAAAGGCCAAAAAAATTTTCGAGGCGCTTGCGGAGTTCCCGCAAACGTTTTCTTTTTTGAGAACAGACTCGCAGATTCCCCTGCGAAGCCCATAAGCCAATCATTAATAACCCGTTTTTAAGCCAAGTAATTACCATGCCAGAATCAGGACAAACCGTGCCCGTAGGCACACCCACAGCAAAAGAGATTGCTCCAATCGACTTGACGCATATGAATAACGGTGCGCATTTCGGCTTTATTCAAACCGTCTGCGAACGCATCGAGAAGGAGACAACCATCACGGCCAACCCCATCGCCAAGGCAGCCGCCGACGGCCTCAAGGCCGCCCTCAAGGAAGAGGACGCCTGGTTGGCCACCTCGCGCAAGAGCGACCTGACCGAGGAGATCATGGCCGCCGACAGCGAGCGCGACGCCCTCTACATAGGCTATCGCTCGGCCGTCAAAGGCTTCACCCGCTCCTCCACGCCCGAGAAGGCCAAGGCCGCCACGACGCTCTGGAACAGCATCACCGCTCACCGCATCAACCCCAACATGCAGCTCGAGCGCGAGACGTTCCTCATCGTCAACCTCACCGACGACTGCGAAAAGAAATACGCCGCCGAGGTGCAGAAGCTCGGCCTGAAGCCCTACGTCGAGGCGCTCAAAGCCGCCAACGAGAAAGTCAAGCAGCTCCTTGACGACCGCAACAACAGCCGCGTCAGCCAGACTGCCGGAGCCCTTCGCACGGCCCGTCGCGCCTCCGACGCAGCCTACCTCTGGCTCGCCCGCGTGGTCAACTCCCTCGTCGTGCTCGACAACGGCACCGCCAAATGCGACGCCTTCATCGACTACATGAACGTCATCATCAAGCGGTACAAAGAGCAAGTCCTCACCTCCAAAAAGCACACGGACGACACGCCCGAGAAGCCCAAGCAACCCAAGAAGCCCGCCGAGCCGAAGGATCCCAAGGATCCGAAACAGCCCGAGGGGCCGAAGAAGCCGGACGAGAAGAAGCCCGACGATCAGCCCAAGCCCGGTGGCGGTGGCGACGACGGTGATCCCGACATCCATCTGCCAGAAGAATGATCCGACCGAAAAGAGAATTAGAATAGAATTAATCATTGCGCCCCGTTTGGCGTACACGCAGGCAAACGGTGTACGTCAAGTGAGGGGGCGCCATTACTCATTTAAAACTTAGCGATATGAAAAAGAAAAGACTAAAGTTAGTAACAACCATCGCCCTACTGGCAGCCCTTGCAGGCGGCAGCGGAGGCGTAGCATGGGGGCAGGCCTATAAGAAGGGCTATGTCTTCTCAGGCAATGAGCAGCGACAAAAGCTGCGGAGAGGAGATGCCAGCTCTATGGGGAGTAAAGGCTATATCCGCGACTCTACCAATGTGAACAACGAGTTTGGTGCCGGTGAATCGGCCATTGTCTCCAATGGTAATGTGACAGCGCCGGGGCTTTCACATGGTCTCAATACCACCCCGTCTATACTGCGCGTAGGATCAGAATATTCCAAGAATGTCGTTATTGATATTTACGACAGTAATGGTGGTGCTGCAGGGCGAATTGAGCATGTGCACATTAAAGACTCAGGGGGAGCTCCATCCAGTTATTCCACCTCGGCAGAGTCTGATGACCGAATCTATTTTCCCTCGCTTTCATACAGTGCTGCGACTGATCCAGGGACTCTTACGGGATTTGGAGGCGGAAGTTATTCTCCAACATGGCCTACTCCTGCCGCGCCTTTAAAATGGGCAGATACTCCACCTAATGGCTATCCTGGGGGAAGTAATAGTACGTATTTTGGTCTAATCACTTCCGCTGTAAAGATTAATGATAGTACAGCCGTATTCCCCGTACATAACCACGTGAGTGGGAGTTGGAATTTTTCATTCAAAATCAACATTTCCAATGCGGGAGGCGCTGTCTATACGTCAAGTAGGGAAACTGCTAACCAAGATGACGGTAAGACGTTGTTCTATACTATACCAACTTCGACCTCTACCATTTCGGATTATGAGGCTGCTTCTGGATTTAATGCGCAGTCCTATGTCCGTCCGACAACGGTAATGGTCAGCGGCAATCAGAATACATTCAAACTATTGCGCGTATCCGATATCGAATGGTGGTGGATGCCCAAAAAAGGTACTGTTTCAGGGCCTTATAATACAGCTGGAACCGGACTTGATCGCTGTGCTCATTTTAATGGCAACTTCTATTATCAGCTCTATAAATCCTCATTTGCTCCGTTAGGAGCTCAGTATCTGTCCGGTTCTTACGTAAACGCTGCGGTCCGCTTCTTGACCGGGTCATATACTTGCGTTAAAGATAGTGTAGAGAACGCAACGAATACTGGAAAGTCGGATGCTTATTTAGTCGTTCCGGGTGCTAGCTACGGCCATTTTGGGCTGCGTGTAGGCGGAAACTTCCAAAAATTCAATTGGCATATGGCCCCAGCTGCCGAAGCCGAAACTAAAGCGGGGTGGTATTCCAAGACGGGATCTCATGGTCCTCAATACCCTACTACCCCTGAAACTGACATCTACCTGCAAAAAGGCTCCTCCAGCGCATGGGGCACAGCTGAGAAGAACTGGGGCACGCTGACAACGAATCATGCAAACAACATCAGCGCCCATCTAGCTTCGTACAACGTTGAGGGCGGTATCTTCGGTGTGAACGGTACGTATCACGCTGGCAATGCCATCATCCATACGGCTGAAACATCTTCCCCACTGACCGGAAATAACCACGCTGTGATTGAAGTCGGAGCCGCGACGAAAGCCACTTACGATAAGTTCAAGATCTACTCTGGCGGTACGTTCAAGAACTTCCGCAGCACTTGTGTATCGCCGATCCCTTGTCAAGCGATTGACATGACGGCCGGCAAGTCACCTACATTTACGATCAATGATACGGAGCCACTGAACATCTTGAACGACGGTGGCTCGTCTGGCAGCTGCTGTGCAGACATCTTATTAGCCGGTGCCGGTGCAACGGCTGTCGGATCAGCCGTAACTAGTGCGAGTAGCACTGGTGCGCTGCACGTGCAGGCACTCGGTAAAATCTCAGCTACAGGTGATATTGTAATGAATGCCACGGGGCAGAATACCAACGTGGCCTTTATCTCGGAAAAGTCAAAGATTGAATTGGCCAAGCTGGAATACCAAGGCGGTACAGGTGCAGCTGCTGGCAACGATGCCAACCTGACCGTTTGGGCGCAAGGCGACACGACTACCGGAGCTTGCGGCGGTTACATTTATGCCACAGGCGATGTGAAAGTCACCTCTCTGCAGACGTCGAACAGCTTCCTAGCCCTAAGCAATTACGTGCCGGACTACAGCAGCAACCTGCGCTATGATCTCTATTGCAACGATCAGCGCACGACCGTAGCTGCAGCTTTCACTGGATTGGACACCAGGCTGCAAACGCGCATCCAGTCTGATAAGGACTATGTACGCGTAGGTGGCGACTTTAAGTATGAAGGTGTCAAGGGCGCCCTGTTAGTGCAAGGTGCACGCGCCGTGACTTTCGATCAGAAGGCTGAAATCAAATTCACGAGCGACGAGGGCGACGCCGCCATCCAGTCGCGCCACAGTACGGTAACCGTCGGGCAGGACTTCAATTATGAATCTAACCACACGAAGAACGACCTCTTTGTGGACGGTTTTGGCGGTGTCTACTTCAACGGCGGCGGTAAGATTGATATGGCTGCTGCAATGACTTCGAACGTAGCCTTGCAGTCAAACGCTGGCGATGTATCGTTCAGCGGCACGGGCAAAACGTTTGATGTGAAGTTCACCGGTGGCAACACGGGTGATTTGGACGTGATGGCCGGCCGCGATGTGCTGTTCAACATTCCGTTCACCTCTACTGAGAGTGGCGATAAGATCACTTCGCGCGTATATGCCGGTCGTGACATCTACTCCACAGCAAGCAATGCACACGTGAGTTTCCTTAGCACCAACGATAACAACTCGACGCTGACGTGGGTAGCTCGCCGTAACATCACCATGAACGGTATCCTGACCGCCTCTTACACGGGTACGAACACGGGCATCATGGCCTTCCAAGCTGCCGGTGGTAACATCACTACGAACAATAAGGTGCGTATCTCTACCGAGAACATGAACCGCGTGCTTTTCTCCGCCGAACAGACCTCAGGCTGCGGCGTGGCTAATAATCCAAACGTTCCTTACACGGATTGTACTCCGGGCAACCGCAACAACCAGAATGGTAACATCTACTGGAATGACTCTGTAACGATCACGCGTACCGTAGCCACGAACTCCACAACGGATATCTTGGCGATGAACAATATCCGCACGAACCAAGTGGGCATCACGAATGCAGCGGCTAAGGATACGACGAACGTTACCTCTTACATGGGTGACATCTGGTTAGGCTACAGCAACCCCACATCACCGGCTACGAACACGAACCGTTTCACATACACGGGAGCGGGCGATGGCGGTATGCTGAACATCAAGGCCGGCTTCCGGGATGCAACGAATACGGCTCATGACGGTGGTGGTAACATTTACTTCACCTCGCTGCGTGGCATCATGGCTGCTACCAAGAAGCACACGACGGACATCAGCATCCCCTATTCTAACGAATATATCTGCGGTAGTGCTTGTGATGGTCTGCTTCACGAGCGTAAGGATGCCTCAATGATGCGTTATGAGCACTCGGGTATCATCGGTGGTCTGGGCGCTTGCCATAGGGATAAGAATATTGCGCAGTATGCCGCGATTGCACAGGGTACACCTGCCATGGTAATGGGTACTAACGACACCTCTCTGCTCTACCTCGGCAATACTGGCGATCTGAAGGTTGACGCCGGTAAGCGTGGCAACATTATTATGAATAAGGGCGCCCTGCTCAACTTCCAAGACGATAACGGCAACGCTACGTTCCGTACCCGCGAAGGCGATATCGATATGCGCGATCCGTTTGACGCAAAGAAGATGAAGGGTAGTCTGCTCTTCCTTGCTCAGCTTGAGCAACTCGGCGATTTGTCACAGATCGGTGTCTGCGGTTGCGACGAAGAGCGTAACAACGTTTATCTGCAAGACTTCGAGTACAAGGCTGAAGGCAACAGCGGTAGCGTGTTTGTTGGCGCTGACAACAACATCAAGTTGAACTATGGCGGTTTGACAAACATCGGTACGCGTCAGGATCCGTTCTTGAGCACTGATCGCGAGACATATCCCAACGGAGCCGTAAAGAAGATCGGCCGCGGATACAAGCACGGTGGTGGCTGCGATCGCTTCTATCACTGCGACTTAAATGCTGATGAGAATAAGGCACGTGACCTTATCCTTGACTTTAACGGAGGCGGAACGCCTGTCACCTCTGGCGGTTTTGCTGCTGTGGCTTCGGACATGATCGACGTCTATAAGAACTTGATCTATCGAGGTGGTACGGGTTCAGGTTTGAGCTCCGTACCAGGTACGGGTACACTCCACGGCGAGGCTGTAGCTGGCTACGGTCTCTTTATGAAGACGCAGGCTAACAAGCACAACTGGACGGACAACATTCTCCTGCAAGCTCCGAAGTGCCCGACGACGTGTGCTCCCACGGGTTGCGGTGAAAGCGGCAGACCGGCTACGGCTTTCTTGCACAACACGGTTCGCATGACTTTCCACAGCGATGCTCGCTTCTATGCAGAAAACCAGCGCGTACACCTCGAATCTCCTGTCATCGAAACGTTTGGTGTGTTGGAACTGAATGCACAGGATAACGCAGGTGCCAACGCAATGATTACAATCAAGACGGACTCCTTGATCTGCCACGATAGCTTGATCCGTAAGGGTAAGGGTAAAGTGCAGCTGACGACATGGAGCGGTCTGCCGAACGACCAGCCGATTATCAAACTCGGTTATAGCCGTAAGGCTGCGCCGTTCAAGGAATATGCATACGACGATGGCGCCACGGAAAAGATTTGCCGCGAGTGCGTGACGCACTACAAAGGCAAAGTCTATGCTCCGGGTGAAACGCCGCTCGACACGATGTTCGTGAAGTTCGGCCCCGACACAGAGTGGGAGCGCCAGAACGTGATGGTGATCGACCACACTGTACTCTCCTTCCTTACCGACTCGTTCGATCATGTGAAGGGTGGCGATGTGCGGCATGCACGCTACTTTGTAGATACGACCAAGATCCGTAACCAAGTAGAGTTCTGGACCGACGCCAAGCATGAGCGTGACGGTCACCTTGAGCTGATCTCAGAGGAGCAAATGGGCTCGAAGGATTATTCCGGTCTTTATACGCGTCACTTGCACCTCGAGCCGATCGGCGCTTGCGAACGCCCGACGAGTGAGCTGTGGCTCCCAGGCCTTGCTCTTGATGTGATCACGACTTCGACGTTCGGTGGTTTTGGTATCCAGTATACCGATGTACACGTAGAGAACGGTGCGAACCTGAACCCAGGCTTCACCTCATTGCGCCTCCGTGGACAGTGCTACGAGCAAGTGTGCGGTACGCTGACGATGAAGGATCTCCGTCTCGACTCTGGCTCTGAACTCCACTTCTCTGTCGGCACGACTAAGGGTCTGAACGGCGAATACAGTGACGCTATTGATGTGGATCGTCTGACGACCTACGGTCCGGTGAACGTGAATATCGAGATCCGTCCGTGCGAGAAGATCGAGAAGCGCTGCTACCCGATCATGTACTACAAGTCTGTGACGCCGAACAGCCTCAACAACCTGAAGTTGACCCCGAGTAAGGTGATGATCGACGGTGAGGAGTTCCCGTTGTCGCTGAACGTTTCGACGGATGGCATCGTTTACGTTTGCGTAGGCAACGCAGTAACGCCAGGCTTGGTGCATACGGTAACTATGCCGGAAACGGCTGGCGTGAAGACGACCCCGAGCAAGGGTATCTATCCGCTGCCGACGCGCACCAGCTTCCGCTTCAGTGCTACATATTCAGGCAACAAGCCGCTCGTTGTACGTACGAACCGCAAGGTGAACGGCGAGCAGGAAGTTCTTGGTGGTGTTAAGAACGCTAACGGAGAATACGAGTACATCGTGCCTAGTGTACAGCAAGAAGTAACGCTGACCTTCGGTCCGGACGTTGTATCTAACGAACTGCTGACAGCTGGTAGGGCTGTTTGGTCGCATGGCGAGAATATCTACATCCGTGTAGAGCGTGCTGACATTGCCAGCATATACTCCGTAGCTGGCCAACTCGTGAAGCGCATTGATCTGCCCCAGGGCGATACATCAATCCCGATGAGCCGCGGTGCGTATGTGATCACATTGAAGGACGGTTCTGTTCATAAGGTGATCGTGAAGTAACGATCTGTTCATAATCGTGTGGGTGGGCCTTGTGTCTGCCCATACATAAAAAAGAATCCCCGGCACAGCTGATGAAGGCTGTGTCGGGGATTCGGCATTTTTACGCAGGAGGAGGGGAATCGATCTCTAAATGGGGCGTTTTCCTAGGCCTCTACATCCTTTTTATGTCTTGATGCAAGGAGAGAGACAAAAGAGAGTCAAGGCCTCACCGAGGTCGGGGAGTTTGACAGATATATAATCATCTCATTATCGTCGTGTGCCCCGCCAACTTGGCTGGCGTCCCTGACGCTCTTTTAGAAGCTGTTTGGGATTTATTTCGGAAGATATTTCCTGGGATTTTGATTCATCTTTTAAGGAGTATAGCGAGCTATGTGAGGATTAATGATGGAACAAAAGGGCAGAAACAGACCCCGATAGACCCGAAATAGAAAGGAGAAAGATCCGCCCAAACAGCTCCATAAAACAATCGCTCAATAAATAGAAAACAGCTTCTTAGTCTTTCGTTTCAAACAGCCATTTGAGGAAGTCTGGGCGGCGGAAAGCGGGGTACCAACTCCCATGACCGACGCCGGGCAGTTCGATATAGTCAACCTCGATACCAGTACGTTGCAACGCGGCCGCTGCCTGACGTGAGAAGCGCACCGGAACTACTGAATCAGCGTCTCCGTGAATGAGACGGAAACGCGTCCGCGTACCACGGAGTAGCTCCAGCCTGTGCACGTTAACACCGCCGCAGATGGCTACTGCTGCAGCAAATCGATTCGGCCGACGGCACACTAAGTCGAGCGTACCCATACCGCCCATCGAGAGTCCAACGATATAAATACGTGTCGTGTCGATGGGTAACTGTGCCACCGTGTGCTCTAGCAATTCGTCAGCCAGCCGCAGCGGACGCGACATGGGCTGAGACATAGGGAAGGGGTTCGCACCGCTCCCGAAATGGTCTTGCCGTAGGATAGCTGGCCAAAATTCGCCCGCCGGACACTGTGGAAAGAGCACATAGGCCGGAAACTGTCGTCGTGTGGCAGAGTCAGCAAAGAGTGTTGCGCCGTGACGCAGCTGCTCACGATTGTCACGCCCGCGCTCGCCAGCTCCGTGCAGAAAGAGTACGAGCGGATAGTGTTGGCTGGGAGCCACGGTGTCGGGTGTCAGCAATCGGTAGGGCAGCGAATCGCCATTGGCTGAGACGTACACTTCAGCTCGATAGCCGAGGCTGTCGCACTGTGCCATGATAGACTGGACTGTGGCTGTAACCAAAAGGAAAATGAGGGATAAAAAAGTTGCTTTCATATGAGTTTAAACGGAGTTTGAATGGGTATAAAGTGGGGCAGAAAAAAGTTGCGTTGATCGGAGTCAACGAGGCATTTCTGCAAGTATACGTATGGTGAAGAATGATTTGCCTCTCTGTCGTTTTGTTTAGTGGCTGTGGAAGAGACAGAAAGCGGGCTGCCCGCCGAAGAGGTGTAACCTCTCGTGGCGGGCAGCCCTATGGAAAAATCAAATCAAAACTTTCGGTTATGGGATAGCCACCTTGCGGCTAACCTCGCCGAGAGTGACGACGTAGAGACCGCTCGGGAGCGCGATAAGACGGTCTCCTACGACGGTCTCCTTGCGATAGAGTGCACCAGAGATGTTGTAGATGGCCAGCGTGCGAGCCTTGTCGGACTGTATGTGGAGGCCGCTCTCGCTTCCCCAGATGTTTACGCCAGCGGCGGCTTCAATGTTCGAGCTGGGGTCGTAAACAGTCACTTCGCAGGAGTCTTTGAGGCCGCCATCAACGGAGATCACACTCACGTAAGCAACGCCCGTCTTGAGGCCTTTGATGACACCGTTGGAGTCGACAGTGGCAATGGTGGTGTCGGCTGACAGGAACTTAACGCGCTTGTCAGATGCGTCCTTCGGACTGAAGGCTACGGCCAGAGTGTCGGAGGTGTTCAGCGGCAGACGCACTTTCTGCTTGTCCAGCTTGATGGCCTTCAGCTCGACTGCGTTGCGAACATAGATGTAGCAGGTATCCTTCAGATTGCTGTCCTCGCTCTCACCAATGATCATGGCTACGCCCACTGTCTTTCCAGTTACGGTAGCAGTCGTGTCCGTCAGGCTTTCTACAGCTGCAAAAGAGGGATTGGTGGAGGTCCACTTCACCTTCTTATTCAAAGCGTCGGTCGGCAGGATGCGTGCCGTCAGCGTCTCTTTCGTGCCAACGGACAGGGAGACAGTGTCTTTATCGAGGGCCAAAGCCGTAACGTGGATCGGGTCGAGCACCTTGACGATGCGGCTTGCGGTAAGGCCGTTGGTCGATACGACAGTCAGACGGGCACTGCCCGGTGTGGCGTCTGATTTAATCTTAGCGTTGAGTCCGCTGTTAGCAACGAGCGTTACAACGCCGCTTGGTGAGGGGGCTATCGGGGCGATAGACCAGCCCAGCGTAGAAATATTGTCAGCGTCGGTCGGGGTGGCTGTCGCCAGCACGTCCAGCTCGCTATTGATTTGCATCGAGATTGTGTCTTGCGCTAAAGCGAAGTTGAGGCTCGTGATTGGGTTGTCGACCTTCACGAGAAAGGTGTCCGTCTTCATACCTGCGCCCTTTCCGGCGGATACGGTGATACGTGCTGTGCCGACAGCCTTGGCGGTAATGATGCCATTCAAGCCGACGGTTTGCACGTCGGCCACAGCGCTGTTTGAAGAGGTGTAGAGCACTTCCTGCAGAGCATTGTTGGGGAAGACCATGGCGGCGAGTGTCTTTGTTATTCCGATACCCATCGTTGTGTCTCGGGGTACGGCGCCGAAGCTCACGCTGTCAACAGCGTGGTTGATTTGAAGCTTGACGGAGTCCTTGGCTGCCCCATAGTTGATGACAAGCCATCCGTCGAAGTTAGGCCCGGCAGCGGGGGCAGTGATCACGCCCCAAGTGCTGTCAGCGGCAGACGGGGCGACGAATCCGGAAGCGGGGTTTGTGCTCCACGAAAGGACTTCGCCCGGAGCGGAGATCGTGGCTTTAACGGAATCCTTCTGTCCGTAGATCAGTTGGATCGTCTCGTGACTGTTCAGCTGCACCGTGGCTTGCGCCCGGGCTTCGCTGGCGAACAAGGCCATCGCACCTGCGACGGCCAGTAGTTGAATGGTAATCTTCTTCATACTCTTTGTTCCAAGTTATGAGGTTAATAATGAGGTTTGAATAATCGGGGTTATGTGCTGTGTAAACAACTACGGTTTCGGATAAGTTCAAAAAGGGGGGATTTTTGGTCCCCCCTCTTTACGTTGTCGGCTATTTGATATACCTGCTTATTGGACAAAGATTTTCCGCCTTATCTGGTCCACGGCGATGATATAGATGCCGCTGTGGAGCTGCACGAAACGATCGCCTGGCGTGAGGTTTTCACGACGTACCAAGGCGCCGGTCAGGGTGTAGATCTCGAGTCGCGCGGGACGGTCGACATGTACCATCACGCCACCATCGACGTTACGAATGGCCGTCGTCTTGTCCACTTCGACGGAGGCCGTCGTGTTCGGATCGACGGTGATCACGGTGCACGAATCGAGTCGGCCTTCAGCCGCTTCAGCCACGACGAGCGCGGTATCGGCCACGGTAGCGCCGATCAGCTCGGCTGCTTGACCGATAGAGTCAACCGGTAGGACCTTGACTGCACCGCTTACAACGGTCCACTTTACTCGTTGATCCGTCGCATTGCGCGGGAGGAGAGTGGCGCGGAGCGTGTCGGTCTTATTGATGTCTACTCGGATCGTGTCGTGGCTGAGCGTCAGACTCTCCACAGGGATGCGGCTGGTGATGACGACGCATGTGTCACGCTTGTCAGACTCATCCAACGCTCCGACGACAAGAAGGCTCGTGTCTGCATCGGCTGCGGCGATGACACGGGTCATGCTGTCCGTGCTGCCGATCACACGCGCACCCCCCACGGTGGTCCATCCGAGCTTCTTATCGGAGGCATTGTAGGGGAAGATGCGAGTCATGACGGAGGCCGTGTCGCCGGTGCGTAGGCGGATGGTGTCACGCTTGAGACGGAGGCTGTCTACGTAGATCTTGGGCGTGACGATCACGATACAACGGGCTGCCACTTCGTTCACGCGAACGATGATGATTGTCTTGCCGGGTTTCCAAGCCTTGACGATGTATACCGAATCGTAGGGGTTAGTCGATTTGGGCGGGGCAATGGAGGCTATGACGGGGATGGAGACGCGATTGTCCCAATAAAATACGCGGGCACTGGGATAGGCAGTGGCGCGGAGGGAATCCTCTTGGCCGACATACATCCTGAGGGTGTCCTTCTCGATCTTGACGATTTGCTGCACTTTCTGCACTTGCGCCGAGGCGCTGTGGGGAAATGCACTTGCGATCGCAAAAAGGATCGCCATACAGAAATAAAAAAACAAGGGTCTTCTCACACTCATACTGGGGTCAATTATGGGTTTGAATAATGATTGATGTAGTACGAAAACACGATAGGGATGAATAGCTTTAAGCTCCCTATTTGCCTGATTACAGGCCAAACACGACGCACAAAAGTATCCCTTTCCCTAAGCCTCGCCCGGAAGAGCTTTTATATTTGCGAGGTTTTAACAATCAACCGATATGGACATTATACCTGATTTTTCCGAAGTGCAGAGCACCTTGAGAGCCGACGCCGTGATCTTGGCCGCAGGCGATTTTCCCACGCATCCGATACCGCTGGGGATGCTTACAAAGGCGGCCGGCCGCATCATTTGTTGCGACGGTGCAGCCGACCGATTGCTGGCGGCGGGCTTCATGCCAATGGCAGTTGTGGGCGATGGCGATTCGATTTCTCCTGAGGCACGCGAACGGTTATCCGACCGCCTGCATATCGAGTCGGAGCAGGAAACGAATGATCTGAGCAAGGCCGTACGCTACGCCGTCAGGCAGGGGATGCACCGCCTGCTGATCCTTGGCGCTACGGGCCGCCGAGAAGACCATACGCTGGGCAACATCAGTCTGCTGGCGAGCTATCAGGACTACGGACTGGATGTGGAGATGTGGACCGACTACGGCATCTTTACTCCCGCCACGGGTCGCCAGACGTTCGCTTCGCACGCTGGCCAACAGCTCTCTGTCTTTTGTCTCGACGATGCGCCGCTCACCCTTCTCGACGTGCGCTGGCCGCTTGAGGCGCGAAGCATCACCCGATGGTGGCAGGCCACGCTCAACGAGGCCCTCACGGATACGTTCCGCATCGAGACCCGAGGGCGCATCATCGTCTTCCGTACCTACGTAGATTGAGCCTTTCTCCCACACGCCATCATTTCCCCGCTCTATCATTCATAATCAACCCCGATTCATCCACACTTTTATCTCAGTTACACTATGAACCTGAAACATCGCTTGATCATCATGAACTTCTTGCAGTTCGCAGTCT
>ERZ772827.973-NODE-973-length-14954-cov-6.114034_pt1 | contig 14954 bp, 14 predicted proteins | sample MGYA00580850_ERZ772827 | MGnify/ENA primary metagenome ERZ772827 (study PRJEB29015, sample SAMEA2737950) | human oral metagenome | biome: human oral; feature: human-associated habitat; material: dental | place: China | collected 2145 ...
TGGAGTCTATTTCGTTCAACGTCGTGATTTGGCAGGGTTTACACCGCCAGCGCTGCGCCCCTGACGCTGAGTGCCCATACCTGGTCATCACTCGCCCGCACGCCGGGCATTTGGGGGTATTCATACCCCCACGATGAAACAACCAACTTCAATGCGGATTTTCCCGCACCAGCAAGCCAGAAAGTCGCTACAAAACCAACACGTTTTGTCCATCCTTCAAGTTGGCTCCCACCAACTTCAATACCGATTTTTCCGCGCCAAAAAGCCGAAAAGTCACCACAAAACCAACACGTTTTGTCCTATAACCCGTCTAATCAGGGTTTCCGTCGTTGTAGTAATCCGATTGAAAGCCCGGTCTCGGTAGATAAAAGTCGCCGGGACCAAACGGTCCCGGCGACTACCGGTCGGGGTGGCGGGATTTGAACCCACGGCCTCTTCGTCCCGAACGAAGCGCGCTACCAAGCTGCGCCACACCCCGGTGCCGTTCGAGTATAGCCTTACCTCGACGATATTCCCAAACGGAGATCAAACAAGCGTCGTAAGTGTGTCCCACGCCGCATCGAACTGCCCAGGTGACAGCTGCGTCGCGAAGGACCGACGGGACGTGATAGGCGTGGTTAGGCCGGGTACACGTGGAGGAGCGATGCCTCGGGGCGCGTCGCGATGCGTACCTTGGCGTAGGGCGACGTGCCCAGACCCGCGGACACGTGCAGCCATGCCGACGATCCATTCGGTGCCTGCCAGCGCTTCAGACCCTTCGCGTAGGGGCGCGAAATATCGCAATTCGTGATGATCGCACCGACCCCAGGAATGCCGATCTGGCCACCGTGCGTATGTCCCGCGAGGATCAGGTCAGCACCCGTCGATGTAAGCGAGGAGACGACACGGGTGTACGGCGCGTGGGTCACCCCCAGGCGCAAGACATTGGGTACCGCCCACGACGAGGCCGGGGCCCCCAGGCGATCACGGTGAATATGAGCGTCATCCGTGCCCAGGAGCGAGACTGTGCCCGTCGGCAAACGAAGTGTCCCGGACGCGTTCGATAGGTCCACCCAGCCGGCCTGGCGCATCTGACGCACCATCGGCAGGTAGGGAAGATCAGGAACGACGCGCGCCGGGTGCGGTTTTGATCGTGACAGGTAGCGGCTCCATCGCTTCGGAATCGGCGAGTAGTAGTCGTTCGACCCGAGGACGAAAGCGCCCGGGTAGGACAAGAATGGGCGGTACGCGTCCATCACCATGTCCAGAGCATCCACGGATCCGAAGTTATCGCCGGTCGCCACGACCATGTCGAAGCGCTCCGAGGCTGCCACGTCGGACAGGAAACGCAGTAGAAACTCCTGGCCCGCGAATAGGTGCAGATCTGCAATCTGCAGGATTCGAACCTCGGGGACGCGTGCGCGGACCGGGACCTCGTAGCGTCGCAGGATCGGCATGGTGCGCTCGATCGAACCCCAGGCCAGCGCGGCGCCGCCCGCTGCCAGCCCGGCAAGCCCCAGCCCACCGATGACCGCACCGGCGGTGCGCAGGAGGCCACGGCCTCGTCGAGAGGACGAGACCGTGGCCTCCTGAAACAACGCTGCCGCGTCAGTCGCCATCTCAGTTACCCGTCGGGGACGGCGATGGAGTGGCGGACTGCGAGGGGCTGGGAGTCGGCGTCGAGCCGCGCTGCGGGATGGACGCGCCGATGTTCGCGTTCGACACGGCCTCCACCGGGGTGCCCTCCAGCGCCTGCGTCATGTAGGGTGCCCAAATGTTCTGGCCGACGTAGGTCTCACCGAAGATCTCGGAGTGGTACACGCCGTTAATGACCACGCCGGAGACTTCCTGCGAGGAGTTGTCGCCGTGGCCCACCCAAGCGGCGGTCGCAAGCGACGGGGTGAAGCCCGTCAGCCACGTGTTCGCGTGACCGTCCGTCGTACCCGACTTGGCAGCAAACGGGCGGCCGTCGCCCAGACGCGTCGACGTGTAGTACTGGCCGGCCGAAGCGGTCAGCAGCGCGGCCGTCTTGTTCGCGACCTCGGCGGGGATAACCTGATTGCACTCTGGCGAGAACTCCTTGAGGACGTTCTCATTGCGATCAGTCACCGACTCGATGGACTGCGGCTTGCACTGCTGGCCGGAGTTCGCGATCGTCGCAAACACGGACGCCATCTGCAAGGGGGAACCGGACACGGAACCAAGAATGTTGGCGGGGAAGGGCGACGGAACCTCGCCGTCCTCCGTGATGCCCATGTCGTAGGCGGTTTCGAAGATAGAGCAGAAGTCCACGCGCGACGCCATGTTGACGAACGCCTGGTTGACCGACTGTCCGGTCGCACGCACGACGTTCATAGAACCGGTCTTACCTGCGAGGTCGTTGACCTGGTAGCCCTCGGTGACGATCGGGCGGCCGTCGCACTTGAAGGCGCCGTTGGGGTAGAAGGTGTTGGCTGAACCCACGGTCTCATACGCCGAGTGGCCTTCCTTGAACCACTGCAGCAGCGTGAACACCTTGAAGGTCGAGCCGACCTGGAAGTTGCCATCCGCAGAGTAGTTCGACATCGTCTGGTCAGCCTCGATGCCGTATGTCGTGTTCTGGGCCATCGCCAGGACCTTGCCGGTGCGCGGATCCAGGGAGACGAGCGCATCGTTCAGGCCGGATGCGTCGCCCACGGGAATCGCATTCGTCAGGGACTCGTAGGCTGCACTCTGCATCGTGGGATCCATCGTGATGCGGATCGTGATGCCCCGAGTCTTCAGGAGACGCTCGCGCTCAATGCGCGTGGAACCAAAGGTCGAATCCTCCAGGAACTGCGCCAGCGCGTAGTCGCAGAAGTAAGCCTGCGCGGACGGGGCGCCGGAGCAGCCTTCGGAAGACACCGTCGGATTCAGCATGGAATCAACGGTGGTCGCAATGCCCTCGTCGTACTCTTCCTGCGTAATGACACCCTGCTCGAGCATCGTGGCCAGGACCGTGTCGCGGCGTTCCTGGGCTGCCTCGGGGTGCGTCAGTGGATCGTACTGGACGGGGGACTGAACGAGGCCGGCGAGCAGCGCAGCCTCCAGGTAGTTCAGCTCCGACGCCGACTTGGAGAAGTAGCGCTGCGAGGCTGCCTCCACGCCGTAGGTGATCGGACCGAAGGGAGCGATGTTGAGGTAGCCCGTGAGAATCTCATCCTTGGACTGGCTCTTTTCCAACGCCAGCGCGTACTTCATCTCGCGGAGCTTACGCTCGGTGGTCTGCTCCGTCGCCGCGCTCACCTGATCCGCATCGCCCTCAAGGTAGCCACGTTCGGCGAGAGAGTTACGCACGTACTGCTGCGTGATCGTGGACGCACCCTGACGCCCGCTGTCACCCAGGTTCGAGACAAGAGCACGGGCGATACCCGTGGCATCGACGCCGTTGTGCTCGTAGAAGCGCTTGTCCTCGATTGCGATGATCGCCTTCTTCATGACGTCAGCGATGTTGGCGCTGGGCACAACGATGCGCTGCTTGTCGTAGAAGTGGGCAATCACGGCGCCGGACGAATCCAGCAGCTGCGACTCCTCAGCCGGAGCGACCGTCTGCAGGTCACCGGGGAGCTCGTTGAAGACGGAGGGAACCGACTTTGCGACGAGCGCGGTGGGGCCGGCAATGGGGACGAGCATGCCTGCCCCGACGACACCCATGAGCGCAGACACGCTCAGGAATGCCATCAGCAGGGCGAGCAGCTGGGCCGGTCGGACAGCGCGAGAGTGAGAGTGCGACATATTCCTAGCTTACGTGTCGGCCCGCTCATCTGGCGTTTGGCGACGCGTGAGAATTGGCTGATGAATCACCTCGAGGGGCCTTCGATAGTGGTCGCAGCGTTTGCGCCCACACATGCATGTGTGTATGGTCACAGGTAGGGCTCGAAATGCAGTGAGGTGGAGTTCCACGATGTCAACGCAAGGCGACGACCAGAGCTGGGTCGCCCGCGCGCTCTGCGCGTCCATCGAACCGGACGTGCTGTTCGTGCAGGGTGCGTCCCAGCGCCAGGTTCGTATGCGCTGCTATGAATGCGAGGTTCGTCTCGAATGCCTCGCCGACGCTCTCGAATCCGAGGCGAACTACGGCGTGTGGGGTGGCCTGACTGAACGGGAACGCCGCGCGATCCTGCGCCACTATCCGCACGCGGAAAACTGGCTGGAGTGGCTACGCAGCTCTGACGAGCCGCTCGCCCGCGAGCTCCGCAGCCCCCACGTCCCAAAGGTACTGTCCTTCGTGCGCCCTCAGATGGCGGGCGGGTAGGATGGAGCCATGACTAAATGGGAATACTCCACGATTCCGCTGCTCACGCACGCGACGAAAGCAATCCTCGACCAGTGGGGCGCCGACGGGTGGGAACTCGTCCAGGTGATCCCCGGCCCCACGGGCTCCGAGAACCTGGTGGCCTACCTCAAGCGTCCGATTGAGGAAGCACCCGCCGTTCAGAACTGACGCGCAGCAGCTCTGCGCGTTAACGAGGCCGTGGTCGGCACGTGCGGACAACGCACGAGGGACCACGGCCTCGTTCATATCGTCAAGCAAAAGGTTGGGCCCGGCACCGTGAGGTGCCGGGCCCAACCCTGTGTAGGCTGCGGTCAGCGAGCGCGACGCGCCAGGCGATCGACGTCGAGGAGGGTCACGGCGCGACCTTCCAGACGGATCCAGCCGCGCGACACGAAGTCAGCCAGAGACTTGTTCACGGTCTCGCGGGAGGCGCCGACCAGCTGGGCGAGCTCTTCCTGCGTGAGGTCGTGGGGGACGTGGACACCCTTGTCGGTCGCGGTGCCGAAGCGATCTGCAAGGTCCAGGAGGGCCTTGGCGACGCGGCCGGGAACGTCGGAGAACACGAGATCCGAGAGGGACTCGTTGGTGCGGCGCAGGCGCTGCGCGAGGGCGCGCAGCATGTGCTTGGCCAGGGTGGGGTTGGTGTCGAGCACGTGCATGAGATCCTCGTGCTCGAGGTAGAGGAGGGACGCCGGGGAAACGGCGGTTGCGGTGGTCGAGCGCGGACCCGGATCGAAGAGCGTGAGCTCACCGATGATCTCTCCGGGGCCCAGGACTGCGAGCAGAGACTCGCGGCCGTCGCTGGACGTGTGGCCGAGCTTCACCTTGCCCTCGGTCACGATGTACAGGCGATCGCCGAGATCGCCTTCGTCGAAGAGAGTCTCTCCGCGACGCAGGGTCGTATGACCCATCTTCTGCTGGAGGGACACCTGCTGTGCATCATCAAGGCCACCGAACAGCGGCACCTGGCTGATGAAGTTTCCGTCACCGATCATGGTGCGGAGCTCCTTCCGCTCGTGCCCGATTGCTCGGGCGTTTCGATTTGGATTGCGCAGTGGATCCCATACGTAATACCACTCACGAGAAGGTACCGCGCATCACACCATTATGCCCTATCTATCAGGTGAAATGGGCTTCATTTTGCGTTTTGTGTGACCTGTCTAATGAAAAGTGGGCTACTTGGCGTGCGTGCCGACGTGCTCTGACAGAGCCTCAGCAACTGCCTGCGGTGCTTCTTCGGGCAGGAAGTGTCCGGCCTCGCGAATGACAATCTGGGTGAGGGGTGCGTCGACGAACTGAGCGTCCGCCGCGTGATCCAGCGCAGACCAAGCGCCGTCGTCGCGTCCCACCAGGGACAGGACGGGCACGCGCACCGGCTCGGCGAGGAGACGACGCTCCTCGCGCGAGATCCTGCGGGTGGCGCTCAGGCCGCGCAAGGCAGTGTGTGCGGCAAAAGGTCGGCGCAGCGCGGCGCGGTACGTGCCCGACTGAGAGACGAGGCCGTCCACGTTCCCGGGCGATGCCCACGCGCGGAACACGGTGGTCACGAGGGAGCCGGAGCGCAGCGCGCGCTCGCGCCCGGTGGGCAGAGCGAGGCGCCCCTGCAGGACGCGGCCGCCGGCCCAGGGTGCGCGGCCGATGACGGGCTGGACGCCGAGCGGGTGGGGAGCAGACAGGACCGCGATAGAACGCAGCTCAAGGGGTGCCAGGGCACCGATCATCCACGCGACCGTGCCGCCGATCCCCATGCCGGCCACGGAGAACGAGGCCACGCCGAGGGCGCGCACAACGCCGATCACGTCGTTCGCCATCTGCTGCAGATCGCAGTCTCCGCGCGTCAGGTCGGAGGTGCCGAAGCCTCGCAAATCGAGGGCGAAGACGCGAGACGTGGACTCGGCGAGGGCGGGCAGGACGTCGCGCCAGGCCCACCAGTGCTCCGGGAAGCCGTGCAGGAGGACGAGAGCGTGATCCATGCCCTCACCCATGTCGGCGACGTGGAATGCGGCGCCGCCAGCGCTCACGTGCCGATGGGTCCACGGACCCTCGAGCTCGATCGCGCTGGCGGGAATCAAGGTCATCACTTGCGGGCCGCGTCCTTTGCTGCCTTCTTGCGGGCGCGCTTGGAGTAGAAGGCGCCCGCCGGGTTGGTGGCTTCAATCGACGTGCGCAGGGCCTCCTCCTCGCGGCCGGTGCGACGCGCCGAGTGGGACACGTACGCCAGGCCCAGGAGCGCGATGCCCAGCAGCGCGAAGCGACCCGAGTAACCGGAGGCCTGCAGGTGGTGCGACAGGTTCGCGCCCAGGGAACCGGTGTTCGTCGATGCGGTCAGTGCGGTGAGCGCCGACGCGGCCGTCATGCCGGGGGCCATGACCCACGGAAGGCCAACAACCAGCGTGACCAGGCCCATCAGCCATGCACCCAGCGAGGAGCGGCGCGCCGTCACAAATAGGATCGCGGAGATAAGGATCGCGCCCAGGAGCTCGCCTAGCGCAACGATGGATGCGACACCCGTGTACATGGGCGCGGCGTCAGCCAGCGTCATGCGTGCTCCCGCGTCGGCGGCCAGGTACCAGCCGGCGGGCACGAGGAGGAGGAACAGCAGGAAGGACAGCCCGTGCGCGCCCGTGCGCGAGGGCATCTCCGTGATCTCGGGGGCAGCGGAGAAGAGTTCGTCGTCCAGTCGCGGGGACTCGGCCTTGTCGCCGCGCGCGGCGGTCGACGCGATCGCGGCCAGGGTCGCGGCCTCGCTGTATTCGTCGCCCTCGCCCAGCAGGGAACGGCGGCGTGGGCGATTCTCCTCGGCGGCGTCCTGGTCCTCAAAGGAGTACGAGGCCCGGGAATCCTGGGTGGGCAGCTGGGTCGTCTGCTCGGTGAAGGGGGCGGCTTCCTCTGTGGGCAGGTCGAGCTCGGCGAAGGGATCCTTGGCCTCGTCCGAGGAGGCCGTCTCGTCCTGCTCGACCGGTGCGAGTGCCGGGATCGATGGGGAGGCGGCATCGTCGTCATCGCCGAAAATCATCGAGCGACGCGAGGTCAGCGTGTGCTCGGCGGCGGCACCGCCGACGGCTGATTTCTCTGCCTCGTGAGCCGCATCAGCCTCGTCGGTGGCCGGTTCGTCGACCGAATCGTCGGCTTCGGCGGGTTCCTCGGCCTTCTCAGCGGCGTCGTCCGTGCTCAGGCCCATCGCCGCGGCAGCCTGCGCGGGCGTCATGACGGGCGCCAGCGAGGGCTCGGGATCGTCGATGGTCTCCGCCTCGTCGGAAGCATCATCGGTCTGCTCAGCCTCGACAGCGGCGTCCTGCGACGGCGCGTCCTCCTCGTCGGCCTGCTCGGACGCGGGCTCGTCGTTGGCGGAGGCGTTGTCCTCGGTGGGCTCCACCTGCTGATCGGCGACCTCTTCGGACACCGCGTCCACGGAATCGTCGGAAGAAACCTCGCCCGTGTCCTCGGCACCGTCCGCAGCCTCGCCTTCGTTCGCCGACTCATCGGTGGCGGCGACGGCCTCGGAGGAATCCTGCTTGGGGGCTTCCTGCTCGCCATCGGCGTGCTCCTGCGTTTCCTCGGGAGCGGCGTCGGCCTCATCCGTTGGGGACACGACCGGAAGGTCACCCTCCGGGGCAGCCACGACGGGCAGCTCACCCGTCGAGATCTTGTCCTCGATCGTGGGCTTGAGCGGGGCAGCAGCCGGAACCCGTCCCGTCAGTCCGCCGATTGCGACCGCCTCGATCTCACCCGTGTGGATGGGCTCGCTGGACTCGCCGATGATCGCCGACGCGTCGGAATCTTCGCCCGGCAGCTCGATCTCCTCGCCGGTCAGCACCACGTTCTCGCGGTCCTCCTCGGTGCGGTCGCGCTGGACGTCAAACTCGTTCTCGGACATGCTTCCTCCTTATATCTGCCCACATATTACGGTCCGCGTGCGCGCTTGCGCGCATTAGCCCTCGGCAGGCCTCTCATTCGCCGATGCGTCCTGCGACGCATCCAGACTCTTCAGTGCGCGCACCCGCGCCCACAGCACGCCCATCGACGCGCATCCCGTCGCCATCCCGAGGGCGGCCAGGGGCGGAGAGGCGAGTGCGAACTTCGTGATGATCGAGGGGCCGGGAACGATCACGTTTCCCGTCAGCGACGCCCACACCGGCAGGACCACGTAGCTGGGCAGCACGAGGATGGTCCACGTGGCGATCTGAGTGCCCGTGATCGACCAGCGCGCACTCACCACCAACAGGGCGAAAGCCAGGCCGGCCCCGAGGGCCAGCAACGGCATGAGCGTGTGCCCTTCGAGCACGCCCTCGAGACCCATCGCGGCAACGTTCGTCGAATCAGAAGGCGCGGCGGCCACCATCAGCACACCGGCGGCGACGGACGCTGGCAGCGCGACCGTCGTGCCAAACGCGTGACGGTGCACGCGCGCGAGCGGCATGCGTGTGTCCTTGCCCGCACGCACCCGCACCGACTTAATCGTCAGCGCGCACGCGCCCAGCATGAGCGACAGGCATACCGGGTATAGGCACCACAGGACACCGGCGAACATGTCCTCGGCGCCCACCGAGGACTTCATGAGCAGCGGTAGGCGCGCCACTCCCAGGAACTGCGCGGCCCCCACGACGAGCGACCACACGAATGTGACGACCATGCCGGCGCTCGACTCCTCGCAGTTCAAGGCGATCAGAGCGATCAGCATCGACGCGAGGGCCATGCCAATGAGACCCTCGACCGAGGCCAGGGGTTGCCCGACCGCGGCCAAGGCCTGCACGTCGACCATCGACGAACCCAGGAACACCAGGGCAACCGGCGCGAAAATGAATGCGAACAACCCCGAGCGTAGGCGCGCGGAGAAGTTTCGATGCTGCAAAAGCGTCATGCCCCTAGTGTAGAGGGGTGAGTATCGAAGCCCTCGTCGACCCCGCGCCCGCCGTGCTGCAGGCGGCCGCCGCCCGCCCCGACGTCGCATCCGCCATGAACGAGGCGCACGCAGCACTCGCTGACCTGCGTTTCAGTGAGGGACTGCGCCGAGGCTGGGAGGAAGCGCGCGCAGAAGCAGCCGTGCGCGAAGCCGCCGCCCTGTCCATCATCGAGGGTGCTCGTACGAGCGTCGACGACGTGCGTGCCCTGTCCATGGCTGACGATGGGGGAGCGGGCTCGGACCCGGGGGCAGCGCTCGCGCTGGGGATCTGGCGCTCGCAGTGGAACCTGGCCTCGCGTTTCCCTGCTCTCAACACCCGTTCTCACGGGGGTGTTCGTGTCGCTCCCACGCCCCTGCCTGCGCTGATCGCGGGACTGCACAGGGATGCCTGTTCCGGCCTGGTTGCTTCCGGCCTCGTCGAGTCCCGCACGGTTGCAGTCCCCACCGATCCCGCCCTGCTCGCCCCCGCCCTCGCCTACACGCGCGCCGATGCGCCCGGCCTCGCCGTCGCCGCCGCCTTGACCGCGCACTTCCGTTTCCGTCGTGTCTTTGATCCGGCCTCGTCCGTCGTGGGGGGTGGACTGGCGCGGTGGATCCTCGTCACCCGAGGCGTCGACCCGACGGGTGTGTGCGTGTCGGCCGCCTACGACGCGCTCGACCCGGCGCGCGCGGGACGCGAACTCGCCGGGTGGGTGAGCGCCGACGAGGCCGGGCTGGCTCGGTGGATCATCCACTACTGCGCGGGTGTCGTCTACGGAACCCAGGTGGGGCGCGATGTCGCCCGCCACGTGCAGGCGGGCAGGCTTTCCTAAGGATGTTTCTCAGCGGCGCAGCAGCGCGCAGGCCACCGCACCGACGGCGACCCCGGCGATGAAAGGCAGCGCGACCTTCGCGGGCGTGGGAACCTCGCGCGGCAGGACGCGCACCGTGGACGTGAAGGTGAGGGTGGGCCAGCCCTCGCGCTGCGCCATCTCGCGCAGGGCGCGGTCCGGGTTGACCGCATACGGGTGGCCGACGAGGCGCAGGAGCGGTGCGTCCGACACCGAATCCGAGTACGCCGAACACTCCGACAGGTCCCATCCGCGCGCGCGAGCCAGGGCCTCGCAGGCATCCGCCTTGCCCTGCGCCTGATTGAAGTGCGTGATCTCGCCCGTGAAGCATCCGTCGTCGTCGACCGCCGCGCGCGAGGCGAGGACGTCGTCAGCCCCCAGCATCTGTGCGATCGGGCGCACCACCTGCTCGACCGACGCCGACGCGATGACGACGATGTCGCCCGCCCGCTTGTGCTGCTCGATGCGCGCGAGTGCCTGCGCGTAGCAGACGGGCTGGATCGTGCGCTCGAGCGCGTCCTCGACCGTGGCCTCCAGGAAGGCTGCGTTCCAGCCGCGCCCCATGCGCCCCAGCGCCTGCGCCATCTGTTCCATGCGGGACTCGTCCGCGCCCGCGAGCAGGTAGGGCAGCTGCACGAGGACGGAGGTGAGCGCGGTGCGACGGTTCATGAGGCCCGCCTCGATGAACGGACCGGACAGGGCCACGTTCGAGGACGTGTCCAGAATCGTCTTATCCAGGTCGAAAAAGGCCGCGCGTACCATGGCGTCTACTCCAGCGTTGGCTCAATCCACAGGGGTCCTCCATCGGATCCCTCTATGCACAGCGTGGCACCTCGGGTTGGCGTTGTCCACAGGGGCGCGCCTGGGAGTGGACTGGTGGGGCACTCGAGGCGCACCGTGGCTGCATGAATACCCACGATGCCGAGGATCCGAGCCCCGTCGCCCTCGTTGGCCTGACCCCGCCGGACCTGGAGTACGCCCGTGACGCGGTGGCACTCGCCGGGGCGCGCGTGTCGTCGAACCCGGCGCACGCCTCGTTAGTCCTGGCCTCACCGGGCGCGCCCGTGCCCCCGGGTGCCCCATGCGTGCGCGTCGGGGACGGGGGACAGGTGAGTTTACCGGGGGATACGGCCCTCCTCGTCTCCCTCATCGCCGAGGCCGGCCGCCGGTGGGGCAGGTCGGGCGCGGTGTGGGTGGTCGCTGGGATCGCGGGAGGGGTCGGTGTCACCAGCGTTGTGCGGCTGCTGGCCCGTGAGTGTGGGCGTCGTCGAGGTGCCCGCGAGCGTTTGTGGCGCAGGCACACTGATCGTGAATGCGGGTATTTGGGGGAGGTGATCGTTATCGATGCGTCCGGGTCCGTGCCCGGGTTTGCGCGAGCCCGCGAGCACGACGCTCCCGGCGTGCGCTGGGCAGACCTCGATGCGGGCGAGGACTCCTACCTGCCGTCGCTGCGCGATCACCTGCCCTCTGTGGGCGGAGTACGTGCCCTCGTCGGTGATGCGCGCGGTGGGGCCGGCGCGGACGACCCGCGGGTGGTGGCCGCCTGTCGATCACTGCGCGCGCCCCTCATCGTGGACGCGGGACGATGGGACGCGCGAGCTGCTGGCTGCGCGTCCGTCATTCACGCGAACGCTCTCGTCCTACTCACGTGCGCGGACCTGGATGGCGCGTCGGCGATGGCCGCGAGCCTCGCATCCCATCCCCCTCCCTGTCCCGCGATCACGCTTGTGTCAACAGGTCGTGGGAGACGTAGCGCGGGGCTGCATGCGTGCGCACCCCGGCCAATTCTGCGCGCCCCCACGCGCCCGGGCCGGGACCTGCGGGCCCTGCGACGAGTGCTCGCATCCCTCTCTCCGGCGCCCTCTCGCGCGCGTCCCCTCGATCACGGCGACGCGCCGTATCTGGAGGCGGCCCATGCCTAACGCCTTGACGTTGCTCGCGCGCGGTGCGTCGCCCACCCGCTCGACCGCCGACGCGTCGCGACCCGGGTGCGGCGCACGCGAAGCCTCCCGAACGCTCGAGATGCTGCGCGCACGCCAGAAGGGCATGGATCCCATCCTCGCTGATCTTCTCGACGACACGGCCGTGACCGACGTGCTCATCAACGGCACCCATGCCTGGATCGACAGGGGAGGGGGACTCGTTCGTGTCGACGCCGGCATTCGGGACGAGGCGGACGCCCGCCGCGCCGCGATCCGTCTCGCGAGCGCCTGCGGGGCGCGCCTCGACGACGCCAGCCCCATCGCCGACGGCACCCTGCCGGGCGGCGTGCGCCTGCACGCGGTCCTCCCACCCGTCTCAGGATCGGGGACACTCATCTCCCTGCGCGTCCTCGGCACCCGTCGGCTGGGCGTCGCAGATCTCGAGGCCTGCGGGACACTGCCCGGCGCGGTGGGTGCGCTCCTGCGAGCGCTCGTTGCCTCGCGGGCGAACGTCCTTGTGAGTGGAGCGACCGGCAGCGGCAAGACCACCCTCCTGAGCGCCGCCCTTTCCCTCGTCCCCTCCTGCGAGCGCATCGTGTGCATCGAGGAGGTCGCTGAGATCACGCCCGCCCACCCCCACTGCGTTCACCTCGTTGAACGTAAGCCAAACGTCGAAGGACGAGGAGGCGTCACCCTCTGTGACCTCGTGCGCGCGGCCATGCGCATGCGCCCCGACCGCCTCGTCCTCGGGGAATGTCGTGGTCCCGAAGTTCGCGACGTCCTGACGGCTCTCAACACGGGGCATGACGGGGGCTGGGCGACCATCCACGCGAACGGGGCGCGGGACGTGCCCGCGCGCCTCGCGGCGCTCGGGGCGCTCGCGGGTATGGGGGAGGGTGCCGTCGCGGCCCAGGCTTCCAGCGCCCTGGACGCCGTCCTCCACATGCGGCGCGACGCAGACGGCCGCCGATGGGTGTCCGAGGTTGGGGTCCTCACGCGCGCTCGCGGTCCACTCGAGTGCGCGGTCGCGCTCAGCGCCAGTGCCGATGGCTGCGTCGCCACGCACGAGGCCTGGTCCTCCCTCGCCCGAAGGGTCGGGCTATGAGGGCGGGCTGGGATGGGTTCGTGGACTGCCTTGGTGAGGTGGCGGTGGTCAGCGTGTTCGGTATATGCCTATTTGCTGTGTGTTTACGGTGTTGTATGGCCGTGTGTCGGGGGGTGCACGAGAAGCGTATCGTGCGTGCGTGGATGCAACCGCACAGCTCACCCAATCCTGCCGATGGGGCCTGGGTGCGCAGACTCCGCTGCCTCGCGGGCCAAGACAACAGGGCGAGGCACCGCGGACGCGCGACAGGTACGCCGACGACGCGCGAGCTCTCCCTCCTGGTCGCCGAGGTTGCGACCCGTCTGCGCGCGGGAGCCCCCACTGCTGCCGCCTGGGGCCTCGCGCTGGCGCGCATCGACGTGGGAGGAAGCGTCGGCGTGGATGAGATCTACCCTCCTATCCTCGATGAATGGGAACGCGAGCCACCTCGCTGGAGCGTGCCGTTGCGCGCGCGATCCCCGGATGCAGACGCTGCCAGAACGGCCGCTGCGTCCATTGCCCTGGCCTGCCGATTCAGCCACGGCCTCGGCGCACCCCTGGCAGACATCCTGGATGCCATTGGGGACAGTGTTGACGATGCGCAAGCCGTCGAAGAGGCGCGCCGTGTCGCCTCCGCCGGTCCCCTCATGTCCGCGCGCGTCCTCGCGGCCCTTCCCCTGGTCGGAATCGTGTCCGCACTTGCCCTGGGTGCCTCACCCTGGCATTTCTACACGGGCGCGACCGTTGGGAGGATCTGCGCGCTGCTCGGAGTACTCGCGTGGGTGGCGGGCATCGTCTTGTGCCGCAGGATCCTCGCGCGGGCCAGACAACCCGAGCAGGGCACCGATGCGGCGCTGACCTGCGACCTCGCATCCGCCGGGCTTGCATGTGGGGCGGCGATTCCGCGCGTCCTCGACGCCCTCGCAGCGGCCAGCTCATGCGAGGCCCTCTCCTGGACAGCCAGCGCATTGCGGCTTGGAGCTCCATGGGACGAGGCATGGGAAGAGACCTCGGAATGGGCGCACCTGCTGCGAGACGCCCTCGAATCCGCCTGGACCAGCGGCAGTGCACCGGAAACGATGCTTGCTCGCAGTGCCTCCTGGGAGCGTCGAACCCGCCTGGCGGAGGCGAAGACGCGCGCAGAAGAGCTCAGCATCCGACTCGTCGGACCGCTTGGCGCGTGTTTCCTCCCCGCGTTCCTCACGCTCGGAATCGCGCCCCTCCTCGCCTCCCTCACCGGCGGCATCGACATGTAGTGCTTATCCACAGGGGTCGCTGGGGCTCGCAAGTTATCCACAGGGCTGCCAATCCGCGTGGAATCGCGAAACTCCAGGCGCGCACACTGGCTCTACGCGTCGGTAGGCGCGAGAGACGAAAGGACAGATCAATGACGATCATCGACAGAATCGACTGCGCGGCAACGCGCGCCCAGCTCATCGCGATGGCGGCCGTGCAGGATATGGGACGTGCCATGAGGGCCGGATCCGGTGGGGTTAGTGCGGAGGGGCGAGACCCCGAGGAGGGTGCGACCACCGTCGAGTACGCAATCGGCACCATTGCCGCCGCCGGGTTCGCTGGCCTGCTCATCGTGATCCTCAAATCGGACACCGTGCGCGCCGCCCTCGAATCCATTATTCAGGAGGCGCTCAACACCCGATGAACAGCGACGAGCGCGGATACGTCACCGTCGAACACGCGATTGGCTTCGTCGCCGTCACCCTCGTGATCGGCGTGATCGTTGCCGCCACGCAGGCCGGGCTGACCGGAGCCTCCCTGTGTCAGGCGGTGCGCGAGGGCGCGCGGGCTGCCTCCATCGGACAGGCCGACCCGCAGGGAGCGGCCTTGGCTGCCTACCCGCGCGGATCCTACGCGGTCACGCGCTCCGGTGGGTGGGTGAGCGTCACCGGCACCGCCCCCTACCGCGGGGCGGCCGGCTGGGTTG
>ERZ772827.983-NODE-983-length-14852-cov-4.646212_pt1 | contig 14852 bp, 8 predicted proteins | sample MGYA00580850_ERZ772827 | MGnify/ENA primary metagenome ERZ772827 (study PRJEB29015, sample SAMEA2737950) | human oral metagenome | biome: human oral; feature: human-associated habitat; material: dental | place: China | collected 2145 ...
AGGTGAAAGAGTGAAAAGGTGAAAAGGTGAAAAGATGGCTGACGCCTTTTAAAGGGTGAAAGAGTGAAAAGGTGAAAGGGTGAAAAGGTGAAAAGATGGCTGACGCCCTTTAAGGGTGAAAGAGTGAAAAGGTGAAAAGGTGAAAGGATGGCTGCGCCCTTTAAAGGTGAAAGAGTGAAAGGGCGGAAGGATGGCTAACGCCCTTTAAAGTTGTCTGTCGGTTCCTAGATTTCTAGTTCAGTCTAGCTTTCGGACAAGTCCGACAAGTCTGACTTGTCCTATTAGCCTAACGCCACCTATACATTTGGCTTAACTCCTTAACTCCTTTAACTCCTGAAGATGAAAAGATGACTGCGATTATTAACATGTTGGCAGTCTAATCCGGAGAAGTCCCATTGATTCGCTTTATGTCCCTTATGTTCTTATGTCAAATATAGGGCAGAGTTTGTATCAAAGCACGGCATAAGAACTTGTAAACCCATCAGACTTTGTCTTCTTTTTAGCACGAATTTTAACATTATGAGTACCCTTTTTCTCCACCAATCGCCCTCCTTGCCGCAAAAAAACGATTCTCGCGAAGGTTGGTTTAGATGCTAAAAGAGGATAGCATGTGAATACAGCAAAATGAATATTTATTTCATGAAACTGCCATTTGCGCCAATTTTGGGCCTATTTGTAGCTAAATGGCCTGCAATATGCCGCTAAACGTAGTGCGTTTTGGTGCTAAATGCAGTGCGTTTTGCCGCTAAATGCAAGGCGTTTTGGTGCTAAACGCAAGGTAAAATGCCGCTAAATGTAGCATAAAAACACATAAATATACGCGCTGTGATGGTATAAACATAACTTGTTGAAACCATAAAACACATGGGGCTAGAGGGCAAAATGGGCTGTAAAAAGTGGTTTTTTAGGGGCTAAAAGTGGGTAATAGGAGTCAGAAAAATGCGGGTTGGCAACCAAACTAGAAAGGCAAAATGGTGCAAAATGCAGGTGATTTTCTTAAAAAATGACTAAGCTAGAGAGGTGCGCGACTGGAAATATCGGCTAATTGCCTACTTTTAGGGCTTAATTTTCGCTAGAATGAAGCAAAATTTAGAGTGCCATTGTAAAATAAAAAATAATAATTTAAGGCTTTGAGTTGTTTGAGTTTGTAAGTTGTTTGAGTTGATGAGTTTGTAAGTTAGTGAGTTTGTAAGTTAGTGAGTTTGTAAGTTAGTGAGTTGATGAGTTAGTAAGTTGATGAGTTAGTAAGTTGATGAGTTAGTAAGTTGATGAGTTTGTAAGTTGATGAGTTTGTAAGTTGGTGAGTTTGTAAGTGGATGAGTTTGTAAGTGGATGAGTTTGTAAGTTGATGAGTTATTTGTGTTGATGGGTTTGTGCGTAGGTGAGTTCATCAGTTGATGATTGTCTGAGTTTTTCTTTCCCCATATTAAATTGAAAGCCTACAAACTAATCATGCAGAAAGAACTAATAAACACGAAAACTAGCTTTCTAGAAACTCACGAGTTAGCCAAATGATAAGCTAACGAAGTTACATATATTATACAACGAAAACGCTGTTTGTGCGCAATTATAAGCGCAAGGTGGGCTCCAAGATGCACATTAAATGTACTTGGAACCCACCTTCGTTAAGACTACGACAAGCCTTCGATTACGCCGTTAACGACGTCGATGCGTTCGGCTTGCGGACTCTTTGGCAAGCCAGGCATGCGCATGATGTCGCCTGCAACGGCCACAATCATTTCCGAACCCGTGTTGATAACAAAGTCGCGGATGGTGATGTCGAAGTTGGTAGGCAGTCCGTAGGCCTTTGCATCCTCCGAAAACGAGTATTGCGTCTTAGCAACACACACGGGGAAATGCTCCAAGCCCAGTTCCTTAATGCGTGCCAGCTTCTTCTTGGCGGCAGGTTTCAGCACCACGTCGTTTGCTCCATATATGCTTTGGGCAATCTTACGCACCTTCGTTTCGATGTCGTCGGCATCGTCGTAGAGCATACGCAGCGGCTTAGAGGGGTTCTTCTCGATGGTTTCAACCACCAATCGCGCGATGTCTTCCGCCCCTTTACCGCCCTCGCCGAAGGCCGTGTTGAGGGCAAAGCCCACACCCAGTTCCTCGCAATGACGGCGAACGATGTCCAACTCCTCGTCGGTGTCGGTAGCAAAACGGTTCAGGCACACCACCACCGTTTGGCCAAAGGCCTGCATGTTGGCGATGTGCTTGTCCATATTGGCCAATCCGCGGCGCACACCTTCCACGTTGGGCGTCTTTATTTCCTTTTCGTTCACACCGCCGTGCATCTTCAACGCTTGCGCGGTAGCCACCAAAACGGTGAGTTTGGGCGAGATGCCCGCCTTTCGGCATTTAATGTCGAAGAACTTCTCGGCGCCCAAGTCGGCACCGAACCCCGCCTCCGTGATGGCATAGTCGCCAAAGGTCATGGCCATTTTGGTAGCCATCACGCTGTTACAGCCGTGTGCGATGTTGGCAAAGGGACCGCCGTGGATAAAGGCCGGCGTATTCTCGATGGTCTGAACCATATTGGGATGGATGGCATCGTGCAGGATGGCAACGATGGCACCGCCCACACCCAGGTCTTTAACCGTGAAGGGTTTGCCTTGCAGTGTTACACCCAGCAGCACGTTGTCGATGCGGCGGCGCAGGTCTTCTTCGCTTGTTGCCAAGCAGAAGATGGCCATTATCTCCGAGGCGGGCGTGATGTCGAAGCCCCCTTCGGTAACAATGCCGTCGGTTTTTCCGCCCAATCCCGTAACGATGGTGCGCAGGTTGCGGTCGTTCACATCGAGAACGCGCCGCCACAACACCTCTTTCATGCCGAAGCCATCGTCTTGGTGTTGGTAAATATAGTTGTCTAGCAGGGCGGCAATCATGTTGTTGGCCGAAGTGATGGCGTGGAAGTCGCCCGTAAAGTGCAAGTTAATCTTCTCCATTGGCAACACCTGTGCATATCCGCCGCCAGCAGCTCCACCCTTCATGCCAAAGCATGGGCCGAGCGAAGGTTCGCGCAAAGCCACCACGGTGTTCTTTCCAATGCGGTTCATGCCTAAGGCCAAGCCTACGCTGACGGTGGTTTTACCGTTTCCGCTTTTGGTGGGCGTAATGGATGTAACCAAGATGAGGTTGCATTTCTTCACGCGTTCTTCGTCGATGAGCGTGTAAGGAACTTTGGCAATGTGCTTGCCATAGGGTTCTAACTCAGCGGCGGAAATGCCAGCCTTCGCGGCAATGTCGTTAATAGGCAACAGCGTGGCCTCGCGAGCTATCTCGAAATCTGTCTTCATAGATGTGTAAAGCGTTAGTTTAGTAATAATCTAGTTGATTTAACTCTGGGTCAAATTTAGGTTATTTTTTTGCAACAGCCAAGCGTTTTGCCAATAAAAAGACTGCCGAAGTTGTATTTTGTGCATGCAGGGGCTTGCAAACGAGGTTGTGAAGACCGTGGGGAAGAGAGCAATTGGCGAGTTGACGGGTGGGGAGTTGGGGAGGGACGGCAGGGCAAGCGCATCACTTTCTGCCCTTCGGCCTGCCCTATTTCCCGAAAAATGTAGTACCTTTGCACCACGATAACAACGGTTAGGCATAGCCTAACACACTTTTCCAACAACAAAAGTAATGAAAAAGCTATATATTGAGACCTACGGCTGCCAGATGAACGTGGCCGATAGCGAGGTGGTGGCTGCGGTAATGCAGATGGCCGGCTACGAGATGTGCCAAGACGAAGCCGAGGCCGACGCCATTTTTATGAACACTTGCAGCGTGAGAGAGAATGCGGAGAACAAGATTTATAACCGACTTGACACGCTGCACGCCGAGCAGAAGAAGGGACGAAAGGTGATTTTGGGCGTGCTGGGCTGCATGGCCGAACGCGTGAAAGACGACTTGATTGAGAACCATCACGCACAGTTGGTGGCGGGACCAGACTCGTATCTTAACCTGCCCGACATGATTGCGCAGGCAGAGACGGGCAATAAGGCCATCGACATCGCCCTATCGAAGACCGAGACGTATAAGGATGTGGTTCCGAAACGCGTGGCACTGGCCAAGATTAGCGGCTTTGTGAGCATCATGCGCGGCTGCGACAACTTCTGCCACTATTGCATTGTGCCTTATACGCGTGGCAGAGAGCGGTCGCGCGATGTGGATAGCATCCTTAACGAGGTGCGAAACCTGCAACAACAAGGCTACAAAGAGGTTACGTTGTTGGGGCAGAACGTTAACAGCTACCGATTTGTGAACGAAGAGGGGCAAACAATAGACTTCCCCCAACTGTTGCGACTGGTGGCCGAGGCGGTTCCCACAATGCGCATTCGCTTTTCTACGCCCCATCCCAAGGACATGAGCGACGCCACACTTCGCGTTATCGCCGAAGTGCCGAACGTTTGCAGGCACATACACCTGCCCATACAAAGCGGTAGCGACAAAGTGCTGAAACTGATGAACCGCAAATACACTGTGGAATGGTATCTTAGCAGGGTGAAAGCCATTCGCGAGCTGGTGCCCGACTGCGGACTGTCGACCGACATCTTTGTTGGTTATCATGGCGAGACGGAAGCCGACCACGAGGAGTCGCTGCGCATTATGCGCGAAGTGGGTTACGACTCGGCCTTTATGTTCAAATACAGCGAGCGGCCTGGCACTTATGCCTCGAAACACCTGCCCGACGATGTTCCCGAAGACGTGAAGATACGTCGCCTGAACGAATTGATAATGGTTCAGAATGAGAATTCGGCTCGCGCCAACCACGCCGAGGTGGGAAATGTTCGCGAAGTGTTGGTTGAAGGTCCGTCGAAACGCAGTCGCGAACAGCTTTGTGGTCGAACCGAACAAAACAAGATGGTGGTGTTCGACAAAGGCAACCACCATATCGGCGAGTATGTAAAGGTGCGAATAACGGGCAGCACCAGCGCCACGCTGTTTGGAGAAGCGGTAGACTAAAATTGCCAAGCGATAGAAAATGCGGGGACAAGTGGCAACAGGCGGCTTGTCCCCGCAATGGGTTTATACCCTTCTTTAAGACATCATAAATAGTATGCTTTTGGTGTGTAGTACTAAAAAATGCTGTATCTTTGCAGTAAAATAAATGAGATATGCTAGTAAATTTCACGGTTAAGAATTATCGTTCGTTCAAAGAGGAGCGCACGTTTAGCATGGAAGCCAGCTCGATAAAGGAACACGAAGAGTCTGTGATTAAAGCCGGTAATCAGCGTCTGTTGCCGCTTACCATTATATATGGTGCAAACTCTAGCGGCAAGAGCAATCTCATTTTTGCCATTTACACCATGCAGCGAATGGTGAAAGAATCGGTACGACTGAACGAAAGCGACCCACTTCTTTATGATCCCTTCGCCTTAGACGAGGTTTCTCGCTCGACTCCCACGCTGTTTGAGGTGCAATTCATTCAGGGAGAAAACCGCTATCGCTACGGATTTGAGTACACAAAAAAAGAAATTGTTTCGGAATGGCTGTACGAAAACAGGTTTGGCGAAGAGGAAGTGGAGCTTTTCGTTCGTTCAAAAGATGTGATAGAGGTTTCAGAAAAGGCCTTTCCTGAGGGCAGAGGTAAAGAGGATTTAACCAATGCGAACCGTTTGTTCCTTTCGGTTGTTGCTCAGTTAAAGGGCGAGAAGAGCAATGCTGTGATGGCCTGTATTGGCGAATACAATGTTATTTCGGGTATTCAAACTGAAAATTATGGGCTTTTTACGGCCAAGATGTTTTGGGGAAATTTGGATGGAGCGGCCGAAGCGCAGAGGTTTTTTAAGGAGCTTCAATTGGGGTTCAACAGCTTCTCGGTGAAAAGGATCGATGTTACAACAGAAGAGTTGGCCAGTCTCCCAAGGAATGTGGCGCAGCAATTAGAAAAAGAATCGTCGCCACATATTGTCATTGAAGCAACAACAACACATAACATCTATAATAAGGACGGACAAGTTGTTAAGTCAGACAAATTTTACAAAGACGACATGGAGTCTGAGGGGACAAAGAAAATTATTGAGTTGTCTGGCCCAATTTTCGACACGATCATTACTGGAAAGACACTCATTGTCGACGAGCTGGATGCCAAGCTTCATCCGCTTTTAACCCGAAACATCGTGCTTCTGTTTATGGACCCAGAGCGTAACAAACATGGTGCACAGCTGATTTTTGCCACTCACGACACCAACTTGCTCGACCGATCCATGCTTCGGCGCGACCAAATTTGGTTTGCAGAGAAAGACAGGGTGGAGAGTACCGACATCTACTCGCTTGTGGAATTTGAGGAAGACGGCCAAGAAGATGCAAATAACAAGCACGACATTGAACGCGATTACATTCGTGGGCGTTATGGTGCAATACCTTTTATCGGGAAATAACACAAGGAACTATGGGACATTCCAAAAACAATGAGCTTGCAAGACTAAGGCAAGAGCGCGGAAAATCGAGGGCAACGAATGGACGTAAAGAGAAAGGACGCCAACGACAGGTGCGTTTCTTAATCGTATGTGAGGGCACTAAAACAGAACCGTATTACTTTAAAGCCCTAGTCCAGGGCAGCATGTCAGATGTTCGCGAAGTGAATGTACAGGGAGTGAGCATGGGAACTGTCGCTTTGATTAATAAAACGGAGGCAATAAAGCACGATTTGGAAAAAAAGAACAACATGCAGTTCGATAGGGTGTGGGTTGTTTTCGACAAAGACGATTTCCAAGATTTTAATCAAGCAATAGCAATGGCTGAAGGGTTGGGATATGGAAGTGCTTGGTCTAACGAAGCATTCGAGTTATGGTATTGTTTGCATTTCGCATACCTCAACACCGCCATCAAGCGCTCTACCTATATCACAATGATTGAAAACACTCTAAAAAATAAACCAGGGAATAACAACTTCACATATACGAAAGGCAACCCAGATATATATAGCCTACTTCAAAAATTTGGCAATGAGAATATGGCTAAGAAGCACGCTGAAAAACTACGCAAGTCGTTCAACAACACTAACTACGCCGCGCACAATCCGTGTACAATGGTAGACAAACTTGTAGACGAATTGCAACATCCCGAACGTTTTCTTAGAACAGCGCCATAAAAAACGCTAGGTACTGCGCTTAAACGTTCACGCCAACCTACTGCCCCATTTGCAAAAACACGTTACATGCTGCATTGGCCTTTGTTGCGGCTGCGGGTTTAATCGTTTGGACTTACTAAAACGATCAGCGACAGCTCGTTTTGTAGATGCGTAATGTGCTGCCTACATGCTGCGCCACTCCTTATATATATGGTACGATTTGTGGGTAAGAGCAAGGCTTGTGGGATGGTTTTAATCCACCTGTTCTTAGAGGAAGCAGACCTTTTGCAGTGTTAAAAAATGGGCGAGAAGCGTAATTTTAACGCGCAATCCATTGCGGTGTCAATGAAAAGAACTAACTTTGCTGCGTAAGATGAAATGCACTTCGCAGGCAAACAATGTGCTGAGGAGAATTTTGGATGCCCCGTTCTAGGGTGTTTCTATCGTCAATAAATAACGCTACCTAACCCAATGGATTAAATTCCAACAGATATATTCTTTAACAATTAAAAGTACTAACAAATGAGTAAAAGCAATTTCTTAATGAGCTGCGCGAAGCATGTCTTCGTGTTCTCAGCAGTGTTGATGGCAAGCGTTGCCTTGTCTAGTTGTTCAAAAGACGATAAGGATGACGTCCAAAACGTTCCAGAGCAAAGTGCTGTTATTGACGGGAAAGTGTACAATCTGACCACTCCCAAGTATTCAGTCATAGCTGAACGAGACCAAAGCTATATCCTTTATCTATACCTTGGAGATAAAGGTTGTTGGATAAGGATTGAGGGAGATGCCGAAAAGTACAATGGAAAGATTATAGACCTTACGAAAACCGAGGAGAAATTTGAGGATGATGCATCAAACTGGGATATTACATGTTGCAACCCGGATGGGGAAGGTTGGCTATTCGAAGGTAGCGCACTTGAAGAAGATGAAGATGAAGTGGGAATACATAAATATGTAAGGTTCTCAAGCGGAACAATGAAAATAGACTTTAATTCCAAAAAGCAGGAATTTAATGTTGAAATTAGGAACGCCCAAATTAAAGACCCCCACCATGGTGACAAACAAACTCATACGCTAGAATTGAGGTGGAAGGGGAAAGCATCTCAAATCAAATCCTAGGTACAAACACAAATGGGCATAGGGTAGACTCCACCCCTTGCTGCCATTTTATACCTAACACAAAAAGAGCCATATTGGAACTCATTGTCAGCGTTCAATATGGCTCTTTTGGGCTTAAGGCATGTTCGTTATCGCTTTTTTCCTTAACCCGCCGCATTTATCCTTGTCATGGGTGGATAAATGGATGTTGAGAGTTAGATACACGCACATCGTTGCACGATACGCTCTGCAACTTGCATGGAACACATGTGCCTTCCAAGGCCGCTCCCTGCCTTCATTAAGGTTTCTTTCCCATATTCAGCACGATTTCTTTCCTGCTTTTTTCAAGGTCTCTTCCCCACTGCAACCAGAGTTCCCCCCACTTCAACCCAAGTTTCTTTCCCCTACTCCAAGAGAAACTTACTCCCTACTTCAATGGGAACGTGAAATGTTTCTTGTCTTTTCCTTTCAGTCCCACGTAGTCCACCTCCATTTTACCATTTGCGATGCGGCAAAGCAGATAGGTGTTGTTGCTGTTTACCAGATTGGGGAAATTAATAACCTCATTCGGCTCCTGATAGCCAAAGGCGTGAAGATGGGCAGAAAGCATCACCGACACGTTCATCTTATTGAGTTCGGGCACCAAAGTCTTCTGCAGATGATAAGGGCCGTGCCATTTTTGTAGCGTCGGCGGAATGTGAGAAAACACTATTAAGGGATGTTTCCCCACTTGTTTGCTTTCGCGAAGACCACGCAACCACCTGGCCTCTTCCTCACGATACTGGTCGTAGTTCACAATGCCGCTGTATTCAATATCCTCGTCTGGCTTATCCTCGCCCGTATCAATAAACAAGAAGTCTATGCCTGCCACATGTTGCACGTGATAGTACTTGCCATTGTTCGTAGGAAAGTAGCGATAAAGGTAATCGGCAAACTGTCCGCGCAGTTCATGGTTTCCGCGATTGAAGAATAAAGGCGTGTGCGTTGCAAACATACGTACGCAGGTGTCCAAATAAGCCTCCATCATGTGTTGTTGGTTCCTCAACCGGTTAGACATGTCGCCATTGAGCAACACAAAGTCCAGTTTCTTAAAGTCTACATTCTTACACAAGTCTTTCATAAACTGCGCGCGTTCGTGAATATCGTTCAACACAAGGAACGTCACTTCGCGCGGCTTTGCAGGGAAAGTCTTAAACTCGTGCGGTTTTCCGCGCCACACATCGGTGCATGCCGTCTTTCCCAATGTCACCCAATCATCGTATCGCCACTCCGCAACCTCCTGCGTAAACACCCGATAGCGATATTTCGTATCAGGTTTCAAGCCCTCGATACGCACACGGTGCACACTATCCGTCAGCACCTTTCTTCCCGCCAACACATCATAATAGCGTTGCCGCGCCCTCCCATAGAAATGGTCAGCAGAGTCGGGCGCAATCTCAACCCACGACATTCCAGGAACATCGGTTACCCAAACAATTGTAGTACCCGTGCTGTCCATGTCGCAAATCCAAGGGCCATGCGTAACCTTAATGGCCTTGGCACCAACAGAAAACAGCAGCATCAAGCTAAACAATAAACATCTCATGTGCTTTGATTTACATTCGTCAATAACATTTTTCTTTAAGAAAACCACATAAACAATACGAAAGACATGGCAGATAGTACCATCCGCTGCCTTATATAATTATGGTGTATGGCTATCGCCCTTCCACGTCGCGTCTTTCTTTTGCAAGTCCTCGCTATTCTTTCCCACCATTATTTCAAACGTTCCAGGTTCAACAACATATTGCATCGTGTTGTCCCAAAATCCCAAATCATGAGCATGTAGCACGAAGTCAACGCGCTTTGTCTGCCCCTTAGGGATGAAAACCTTTTGAAAACCCTTCAACTCCTTCACCGGCCTAACCATCGAGGCTACCTTGTCGGCCACATAAAGTTGCACAATCTCCTCACCGTCAAAGTGACCCGTATTGGTTACTTCGACAGACACTTGCAGCGAACCATCGGCAGCAAACTGCTGCGGACATTGCATTTCGCCGTACGAGAACGTGGTGTAACTTAGCCCATAACCAAAAGGATACAGGTTTTTATTAGGCACATCAATATGGCGAACGGTCGAGCTATGGGGCATGTCGCCAGGCCTTCCCGAACGTTTATAGTTGTAATAATTGGGTATTTGCCCCTCCGTAAGCGGGAAAGAAGTGGTTAACTTGGCCGAGGGTATGGCATCGCCAAAGAGTATGTCGGCCACTGCATTACCGCATTGCGTACCTGGGAACCAAGCCTCCAGCAGTGCATCCGACTGCTTATCCACTTTCTCTAAACATAAGGGTCGCCCATTCATCAGCACAACCACAAGCGGTTTGCCTGCCTTACGCAGCGTATCGAGCAACGCTTGTTGCTTACCCGGCAAGCGAAGCACGGCCCTACTGCGCGACTCTCCGCTCATCAAGGCCTTCTCTCCCACAACGGCTATCACCACATCGCTATGCTTTACAGCCTCGAAAGCCGCCGAAAACTCGTGCGTGGAGGGGTCTAAGAAGTCGCAACCCTGCACATAGTTAAGCACAACATCCTTGCCCAACTTGTTTTTTATGCCGTCCATCACAGTTACCACATCTTTTTCTTCACCCCGCGCTTTCCACGAGCCCATCACCTCAGAGCGATTATTTGCCAGCGGACCAACAAGCGCAATGCGTTTCGTTTGCTTAGAAAGCGGAAGGGTGGCGTTGGCGTTCTTCAACAACACCATTGATGCCGTGGCTGCCTTTCGGGCCAAAGCGGTAACAGATTCTGAGCGTACCTCACGGCGTTCGCGTTTCAAATCAAGAAAGCGATAAGGGTCGTCAAATAGTCCTAAAACATATTTTGCTCGCAATATGCGTTCAACAGCAGTGTCTATCGCGTGCACATCCAGTTGCCCTTCACGCACAGCCTCCTCCAAACAACGGTTATATAGCCCATCGGTCATATCCATGTCCACCCCTGCCCGAAAAGCCATCAGGGCAGCATCCTTATCTGTTTCGGCCACGCCATGCGCCTTCAACTCTTGCACGGCATTCCAATCGCTCACCACAAACCCTTGAAAATTCCACCGATTACGCAGTAGGTCGGTCATCAACCAACGATTTCCAGTAGCAGGAATGCCATTAACGCTGTTGAAAGCAGACATGAAAGTCCTTACGCCAGCATCTACACAGGCCTTGAAGGGCGGCAGATAAACCTCGGCTAAGGTAGACAAGGAGAGGTCTACCGGGGCATAATCGCGCCCTGCCTGCGGTGCACCATAGGCCACAAAATGCTTGGCGCAGGCAAATACAGCATTGGTTTCCCCTAAATTCCATTGAAAGCCCCGCACTCGTGCCGCTGCAATTTGGCTTGCCAGATAGGTGTCTTCGCCCGCACCTTCAACAATTCTCCCCCAACGCGGGTCGCGTGCGATGTCTACCATCGGGGCGAAGGTCCAATGAATGCCCGATGCAGCGGCCTCAACGGCCGCAGCCTTAGCCGTTTCGAACATGAGATTGGTGTCCCAAGAGCACGACTCGGCCAAGGGTGTAGGGAATATCGTCTTGTAACCATGTACTACATCGAACGCAAACAGAATGGGAATTTTTAATCGCGACAGCTGCATATTCTTCTCTTGCAACGGTCGTAGCTTGTCAACACCGCCTACATTGAGTATGGAACCCACCATACCACGAGCGAAGAGCGAGTCGGACAGGGCGCCACTCTGCGGTCCTGTCAGCAAAGAACCCCCTACATATTGAGAAATCTGCCCAATCTTCTCGGTCAATGTCATCTTTTGCATGAGCGACGTCACAAATTGGGTTTCTTTATCTGCTGCGCTTAGTTCTTTCTTCACCAGCTTTCGCGGCTGTTTAGCATGGGCATGTTGCGCATGCCCAACAAGTAGGCCACCCACTATACAGGCAATGGCTAGGACACTTCGTTTCATATTCTTCGAGATTGTTGTTTTTTATTTCGTTCAGATGTTATGCCGTCCGCTCAAACCGGAACGCCTTTTTACAAGCATCGTAGCGGCACAAAATGGAGGGACTTTAAGTGTTAACGCGCATCCACCGTGTTGATTTCAATGGTTTGTGGGGCTAAATCCACAGCCTTTGCGGTAAGCCGAACGGCAGAAGGCGACTTGCCCGCCTGCACCACCACCAAGCATTTGCCGAAGAAAGCGCGCCGCTCGTGAGCCTGAAAACGTTCCAACGAAAACGGACTTCCATTGTCAACGCCTGCAATTTTGGCCTCTCCCGTCAATGAAAACAAGATGTTGTTTTCTGCCCAAGGACACAGATTGCCGTCTTTATCCACTACTTCTACCGTAACAAACGACAGACTCCGGCCATTGGCTTTTATCACTTGCCGATTAGGAGTTAGCCGAATATGATGGGGCGCACCTGCCGTTTTCAATGATTTCTCGGCCACAACCTTTCCGTTTTTCCTTGCAACCACACGCACCTCCCCCGGTTCAAACGTTACGCGCCATGCCACATGGTACTCGTGTTCGTTGCGTTTTTGGCGCACGCCTTGCGACTTCCCGTTCACAAACAGTTCCACTTCGTCGGCCTGATTATAATAACACCACATGTCTATGGCTTGCCCTTCTATCCAGTTCCAATGCGGAAAGAGGTGCAACACAGGCCCTTTTGTCCACTCACTCTGATATAGATAGTAAGCATCTTTGGGAAAACCAGCCAAGTCTACCAGTCCAAAATAACTGCTCCGAGCAGGAAAATTAAATGGTGTTGGTTCGCCAATATAATCAAAGCCCGTCCAAATAAACTGACCAGCGCAATAAGGCGTGTGTTTCACCACGTCCAACGTAGCCTCGTTAGTTGAGCCCCAATGGGCACAACAATTATCGTAAGCCGAACAAAGGAATGTGGGGTCGGTGAACGGGCGCTTACGCCCAGGCAAGCGATAAACCGAGTCGCTCGGCATTTTATAATAGCCCCGTGTCTGCAAAGCCGACACCGTTTCGGTCATCAGGAAAGGCTTTTCGGGGAAATTCTGCGGCACATCCTTCACCTTTTTCTGATGATAGTTAAAGCCAATCACATCTAATGCCCCGCTTTTAAACAAGTTGTTGTCTGGCGACACCTCATTGCACCCTGCCGTAATAAGTCGCGTTGAATCATAACGGCGCACAATGGCGGCCAACGCTTGGGTGAGTTTCGCTTTAACATTAAGTGTGTCGCCCTGTGCCAATGCGGCCTTATCCCTGCTGTTGTTCAGCAAAATGTTCACATCCTCTAATACCATTCCGGCGTTGTCCACCTTGTTCCATTGTTCCAAAACCTCGTTACCAATGCTCCAAAGAATGATAGAAGGGTGGTTGCGGTCGCGCAAAACCATATCTCTTAAATCGCGTTCGAACCAGGTCTTGAAATGCAACGAATAGTCGAAAGGCGTTTTTCCGTGCAGCCAACTGTCGAAAGCCTCGTCAACAACTAGCATCCCTAGGCTGTCGCAAAGGTTCAGAAGTTCGGGTGCCGGCGGGTTATGCGAACACCTTATGGCATTCGCGCCCATCGCCTTCATCATCGAAACCTGCCGATAAAGGGCGTCTTCGTTAATGGCTGCGCCCAAACAACCTAAGTCGCCATGCAGACAAACGCCGTTAATCTTCATGTTCTTGCCATTTAAGAAAAAGCCTTGTTTAGCATCAAACGCCACTGTTCGCATGCCCATCCTTGTGGTATCGCCATCTAGTACACGCCCATTCTCTATAATTTCGGTTGTTAGGGTATAGAGGTTAGGCGAAGCGGGCGACCATAATTGCGGTTTAGGCACACGCATTTGCAGTTTTACCGTTGTTCCCGAAACAGCAACATCGCAGGTTTTCGATGCCTGCATAACCAGCCGGCGAGCCTTATTCCATAGCTTTTGGCGCACCGTAACCCTACGGCTACGCCCACTGAAATTCTCAATCTGCGTGTTGAGCGTTACATGTCCTACACCCTTCTTCACCTCAAAAATGGCTTGCACGCCCCATTCTGCCACGCGTACATCTGTTGATTTCGACAAATATACGTGGCGATAAATACCACATCCCGTGTACCAACGGCTGTTAGGCTGCCGCGAATTGTCTACCTTCACGGCCACAACATTGTCGCCTTGCTTGTTAAGATGGGGCGTAATGTCGTAACTAAAACTGATAAAGCCATAAGGGCGCATGCCCAAAAGCGTGCCGTTTACATACACCGACGTATTCATATATGCGCCATCGAAGTGCAGAACATAACGAGACGCGGCATCGCTGTCGTGCAAAGCCAAATGCTTTCTGTACCACCCTATACCGCCAGGCAATGCACCACCGTTGGCCCCCGATGGGTTTTGGGCATAAAAGTCGCCTTCAATAGCCCAGTCGTGCGGCAAATCCAACAGTCGCCAAGCATCGTCTTTAAAGTCAGGTTGCAGCGGGGCATCGTCTGGATGTAAGGCAAATCGCCAGCCGTCGTCCCACAAATGCCGTTCGGCCGCATGGCTTACCACCGTGCAGAACCACAGCAACGACACCGCTATTATATAGGGAGGTTTGAGGAAAGGATTGGTAAATGTTCTCATCTTTGAATTGAGATGGTTATGATTTTTGTTATCAACTTATGGCATGTTCTAAAAATTCCTCGCAAAGGTTCATTTGTTGTTCCTTGTATTGCTCTTCACTGTCTTT
>ERZ772827.984-NODE-984-length-14844-cov-4.615390_pt1 | contig 14844 bp, 25 predicted proteins | sample MGYA00580850_ERZ772827 | MGnify/ENA primary metagenome ERZ772827 (study PRJEB29015, sample SAMEA2737950) | human oral metagenome | biome: human oral; feature: human-associated habitat; material: dental | place: China | collected 2145 ...
CTGATGTAGATTATATTTTCAACGTCGCTTTTAAAAGTGTTGTTCGTAAAAGGCGCGGCGTTAGGCTTGTGCCAAAAAAGCTCGGCCACGTTATAGCCCCTGTCGTATCCCCAGTTCATTATGCGCGGCTTTTGTTTCGTCGAGCAAAATATGAAAACATTGACTTTCTTGCAGACGCGCGCGATTTGTTCTAGCGTAGCCTCTACGTCAAAGCCTTGCGAGATTTTATCCAGCGCGCCGTTTTCGTAGACGGGGCGTTTGCCTAGTCCGCCGCCTTTGGTCGCTATTTCGTACGGCGGATCGGTCACTACCAAATCCACGCAGTTACCCGGCATTGAGCGCATAAATTCTAAGCAGTCGGTATTGTAAATTTTATTTAGCTCTATCAAAACAAACTCCCTTGCTCGCCTTTTATTCTTAGCTCGCCCTCGGTTAGCCTCTTGCACTCCCTGCCGCCTGCGACGAGTATTACGACTTCGCCGCTTTCAAAATCTACTAAAAGCACGTCGTAAAAGTTCTTTTGGTCATCCGGTCTAAATTCTAGTTTCATACCGCAGTCCTTATCGCCAGCATCGCCCCGACTTTAGGGTCGATAGGTAGCGGCGCGTCCGGGTCTTTGTTTATCTTGTCGATGATTTGATCTTGCCCTTTTTCGCGTAGTTCTATTTCTTGCTTTTTAGCTTGGTATCTGGTCGAGTTCTCTACGCTGATAAATTTAACCTCGCCTATGCGGTATTGATGATTGAATAGCCATTCAAACACTGCCTGCGTGTCCTCGCCGCTTAGCTTAGGATATTTGCCGTAGCTATTCACGGAAAATTTATTTATTATGTCGCCGTCCTCGTCGATAGCTAGCCGGACCACGTCGTAAAACGGCGGCACCCCGTAGCAAAACTCCTGCCCTTTGTAGGCTTGCCTGATAAAATCGATCATCGTCTCAAGGCTATCAAAGGCGTACTTGCCCTGCTTTATCGCCTCTTTTGCAAGGATAGTCTTATACGCGGTTATGGCTTTTTTCATCGCTAACTCTTTGCTTACGTACCGATCCAAAAATTGCAGCCTAAATTTGAAAAAATCCATAAGCCGGCTATCGGGGATGTCTTTGATCTCATCCTCGTAAATCATCGCTTGGACTTTATTGCACTCCACCGCTTGCATTATCAGCTCGACCCTATCTATCGCCATAATCTGCTCCTAGTTCTAGTATTTCGCACTCTATCGCGTCGTTGCTTCTAAAGCCAAAACGCGCTAAATCGTCGTAATCTGCATCTGCCGTTTCCTGCCCTTTTGCCCTCGTGGTAGGCGGTGATCCTCTTTTAGTTATTCGCTCCGCCTCGGACCTTTGCCAATTGCGCATAGACGCTCGCCAGTCTTTCATCGGCGCCTTACCCACCGCCCAACCTTTGCTTTCGTAGAAGTCGTAAAACGCAGAACAATCGACGAGATTTAAATTTGCCTCTTGTTTGTAGGTTTCAAGCTCTTTTAGGGTCGGTTTTTTAAATCGCTTAGGCAAGGGGTCAGGCTCTTCACGCGTGCGCACGTGCGTAGAAGCGTTAGCTTCTTCTTGCTCTATCTCTTTCTCTAACTCTATCTCTTTCTCTAGGGTTACGTTTTTGTTACCGGTTGTTACCGTGCTGTTACAATGTAACGCTTTAGCCTCTTTCTGTTTGGCTCTAAACTCCCTAACTCTCTTTGCGCTGTCGCATTCCCCGCCGCTTAGGCTTACCGCTTCGGGGAGTCTTACGTCGTCGTCTTCGCCCTTTTGCAACAGCCCCAAGCTCTCAAAAATAGCCATAGCGGCCTTGACGTTTATTTCTTGCTCCCTTATTTTTAGTGCGATCTCGGCTTCTATCGTCGGCTCTATGCCGTCAAAAAATATAACGCCGTCATCGTCTAGGCTTTTCAATAAAAGCTTAAGATAGATGCAGGTGTAAGTATCCCCGCCGGCTACGCTTCTTATTTTTAAAATTTTAGGATCATCGAAAAAATCCTTTTTAAGTTTTATCCAAAATAGTTTTTTATTCACAGCTCACCTCCCGAAATTTGAAATACGCCCTTAATTTTTTCAATGTAGCCGAGCTTTTTAAGCTTGCCTAGTCGTTTATACGCAGTAGAATTTGCTATACCAAAAAGCTTTGCAAGATTAGCAACGTCGTCAGCCGGGTCGCCAGCTAGGTACAAAAGCAGTCGCAAGTCCTCGACGCTCAACTTTTTATCGAATACCCACGTATTAACGCGTTCTTTGGTTAAATTTTTCATTCTTCATACTCCTTAAATTTCTCAACCGTCAGCCACGCAAACGCGACCGACACAAAAAGGCAAACCGCCAAAAAGCTCAAAATTATCCAAATCAAGAGTGCTAAGAGTTTCATCGTCACAGCCTAAATTTGAAGTAATTAATCAGCTCAAACAGCAGTACGCCGATCGCAAATGACGCGACAACAAATTCAATATCCGGCATTACGCTATCCTCTCGACGGCTTTTAAAATTTCCGCGCTATGACCTGTAACGGCGTCTTTTTTGGTGCCGATGACTGCTAAATAGCCTTGCGCTACTAGCTCATTGACGCGACCGCATACGCCGCATTCTTTAAACTTATACCAGCGCGCTATTTCTTGCCGTGTCGCGCCGTTTGGATGCAATTTAAAGCATTCATATACCTGCGCCCGTTTGCCGTTTAGAAACGGCTTTATGGCACGATATGCTTTTAATGAAGTTTCAGCGATCATTTTTTACCTCTTTAGGTTTATTCACTCTAAAAGCCCCTTGTGCTAAAATAGAAGTCCTCACAAAAATTCAACACAAGGAGCCATTACAATGAATACAAGGCTTATTATTTGACTTTCATTTAAGCCCTTAGTAAAATTCCAAGCGACCAAGCTAAGAAATTCAAACAAAGGACTTAAATGACGGACAAAGAAATAGCATTAGAGCTAACCAAAATCGTGATCGGTGCGGCCGGGTTAAAAACGCATACCGACACCGAATATAACTCGGAATACGGCGAGGCTAGATACAAAGACGTAGCCAAAACCGATATTGCAAAAGAAGCCGCGAGCATTTACAACGTTATTTTTGATGAAATAACGAAGCAAGCTTGAGCTCATCGTATCTTAGTCGCTCGTCGTAGTTAAACCTAGCTGCAATGAGCTTTATCATCTTAGTTTGGTCGTCTCGCTCAAATTTTCTTAGCTTTTTGCTTATTTTTCTAAAAGCCTTATCGAAACGCTTAGCCTGCACTTCGTAGTCTATTTTTTGATCTTCGTTCATTTATTCTCCTTTTTAGCCTTTTTGAGCTGTTTGGCTTCTTGCTCGGATAGCCAAGCGCGGATATTTTCCCAAGCGACGGCGGGGATGTCGTGGTTTTTTTCTAAAACTATCATTAGCGTGCCCGATGGTTTATGTTTGCCCTTGTTGCCTTTTGCTAGCAAACGCTTTACCCTATCAATTTTCAGATATTGCAATAAAATGTTTTTTAGTGTTTTGTAATTCATGATGTAAGTGTAGTATTAAAACCCTTAAGAGTAGTTTAATTAGTGTTGTGTAGAAACATTAACTAAGTTTTAAAATTTGGTATAATAGTGCACAATAAAAACACCTATTTGGGGAGGTAAAAAATGGCTAAGATGTTTGATTTTAAGCGCGCAAAAGAGATTATGCGAGAAAAAGGGATAAATCAAAGCGATATAGTATTTTTTCTTGCCGATCAGGGGATAAACTATACTTTGGACGGGGTAAAAAATTGGTTTAGAAAAGACGAAAAAACAAGGAATAACCCCGAAATTAAAACCTTAAGAGCCCTTGCCGAGCTTTTCGATACAAGCCTTGACGAATTAATAATCGGCGGATCGGACGCGCTTAAAGACTTATCGCTCGACAATATCGTGTTTTTATCAAAATCAGAAATGCGCGTCGGTGCCGGTAGCGAGGGAGTGTTTGATTTAGAGATGCTTAGTAGCGAGGAGCGCAAGGTCGCGGTAGACAAAAGTTTTATAAAGGGGCTAAACCCTGCAAATTTAAAAGTTTTTGAGGTAGTGGGCGATAGTATGTCTCCAGAATACGAGGAGAGCGATTGGGTTATCGTCGATATGGTAAACCACCGCTACGAGTTTATTAAGATAGCTGGCATTTACATTGTTAGGATCGGCGAGATCGTATATGTAAAAAGGGTCGAGTTTTTACCATACGGCAAAGTTAAACTTATTAGCCTAAACCCGAAATATGGCGACATATACCCGCACAAAGAGGGCTACGACGATTGGGAGATACTAGGCAAGGTTTGCGGCAAGATACATTATGAGGTCTATAAGGGGCTTACATTTAACGACTACGGCATCAAATAGGCGCCTAGTCGGTAGCTACTCCATAAATTCAAAGAGGTTTTAGAAAGGGGCAATATTGAACGAAGCTAATATAGATTTTTTATTGTCAGTAGCCGACAGGACGTTAAATTCTGCAAATTTGACGATTAGCAACGCAAACACCTTTTTGGTTTTAGGTGGCGTCTGTTTGGCCGCAATTACCATAGGAATATCTATTTATTACAATAGAAAGAATAAGCAAGCTATTAAAGAATCTATCGAGAAGGTTCTAGTAAAAATATCCCAAGATAGCTCTATAAGAAACAAATTGGTAGAAAGAATACTTGAAAACGATGAAATCCTAAAAAGAATTATTGAGTTAGATGAGTTTAAGAGACAGCTTGATATATCAGTGGGCGATATGGTTGTCGTCATAGCTAGTTACGAGCGCAACAAGGACATAGGAAGAGAGGATGATTTTAAGAATACCCATTCCAGGGGTGATATTTTCGAGGGGCAAGACTGTAAAGATAAAGAAATATTAAAGGATATTGATATTACAATAGATGATGAAGCAAATTTGGAAGGAGGAGAAAATGGCACTAAGTGATTTTGCTAATATGCGCTCAAAAGACATTTTAGCCAAGCTTAATATAACCCAAGCTCCGTTTGACCCTTTTGAGATTGCTGGCCTTATGGGTGTAAAAGTTGTAAAAACGCTAGATTGGGGAAAGGTAAGGGATATAAAAGATGGGCATATATACCTTGAAAAAGGCGAGCCTGTTATTTGGATAAATCCTCTCCGCCCCGAAAATAGACAAAAATTTACGCTAGCCCACGAATTGGGGCACTTAGTTTATGACATTTTGCCCAATATAGAAAAATATAAAGATAGCACCAACGGCGACTTTAAAGAGCATTATAGAAATGGGAATAAAGGACCGCGAGAAACAAGGGCTAACCAATTTGCAGCCAACTTGCTTATGCCGATATTTGCCATAGGCAAAGGCGTTGATGATATACATAAAAGCAGCGAAAAGCCTACAATAGATAAGTATATCGATGGCCTAGCTTCTATTTTTGAAGTATCAAGGCAGGCAATGATTGTTAGGCTTAAGGCTCTAGGGGTTATTTCGCAAGATTATATTTACCCGTATGTTTAAATTCTTGGCTATCCTCGTGATAGCCTCTCCTCTCTTCGCCCTCTCCGGCAAAGTCATCTCTGCCCACGATGGCGATACGATCACGGTATTGCAAGGCAAACAGCAAATCAAAGTAAGACTATTCGGCATTGACGCGCCCGAACTCAAGCAGCCATACGGCAAGAAGTCTAAGCAGTTTTTGGCAAATTTGATAGCTGGCGAAGTCGTAGAAGTCGAGGAAAGCGGCAAAGATAGATACAAGCGCACGATCGGCACGATCTATCTCAATGGTGCAGACATAAACGCCCAAATGGTAGAAAACGGCTACGCGTGGGCGTATCGCAAGTTTTCAAAGAAATACACCCCGCAAGAAAGCCAAGCGAAAAGCCAAAAACTGGGCTTGTGGCGAGATAAAGAGCCTATCCCGCCGTGGGAGTGGAGAAGGCGCTAATTTGGCAAAAAGCCGCCGTCCTTATAAAAAACTGGTCGTAATGTATAGTTTTCATTCTTATCCTCTACGACATTCCACATTCTGCCTGTTTTTGTATCTAGCATAAACTGGTCTGCTCTGGCTTGCGAGATCTGCCCCATCTTATATCTGCCATTGGTCTCTTTTACGCCCGCGGCATCCGGCTTTAGCCCCCCACCATAATAATAGACTGGAACAAGTATCGCGATATTGTCGTCTGTATAGTATGTTACCCAAGTTTTTCCAGTTTGAGTATCAACCATAAACTGGTCTTTCCGAGCGTCCCCAAGTTGTGAATATTCGTATCTACCGTCTTGATCGCTTATCTTTTCGCCAGCAAATACAATAGACATAACAATAAAGAATAATACACATATCCGCATTTATGCCCTTTAAAGTGATTTACAAGATTATACCATAAAAAATATTTTTAAAAGTGTTTTTTTTATACTCTTATTTAAGTATCTCTTAAGTGTTGTAATGATACACTTCTATTACCCAAACAAGGATAGGCGACCCACGCCGAGGTTACGTAACCTAAAGCTACGGGTAGCGCACTAGGGAAGCGATATTGCCCTAGCCAGATCAGCCCTGATCGCGCGTGTATATCAGAGCTTGAAAAATCCACGCAAAACTTTTTAACGTAAAGTGATATGAATTTATCTAAAAGGAAGCAGCATGCAAGAATTCATCATCAAAAAAGGAACTACGATAAAGATAAACGGGTTGCCTTTTACGCTAGAACAAGATACTAAAGTATCCGGAACTAGCGACAATTACAAATTGGCTTTTAACCAATCAGAGCATTTTTTGTTTAGCCCAAACCAAGCCGCATCAACCGATCCAGTTTGAATAACGACGAGCAAGTCGTTATTGTCGATTGCTTCAAGCAAGATATTCCGCGCCTTTTCTGCCGAATAATTGCTTTTAACGATCCAAGTGCTGTCTAGGCAATGCCACCAATTGCCTAGCTCTTTAATCCTTTTATAGAGCGTTTCGTAATCTTGCCCCGCTCTTCTTAAATCATAAGAAATTATAAGAGTATTCATATCATATCCTTTAAAATCGGCAACCCGGCAAATTCTAAATTTATATCGCTTTACGTTTTGTTAAATTTATTTATGGCGGACGTATGTTAATCGGAAAACTCTTGGACGTCCGGAAAACGAGCTTTTGGAATGCAGGTTCGAATCCTGCCGTCCGCCACCACAAAAGGTTTCGTAGGCTAACGCCGTTGATGAGTAAAAGGCAGAGATTGCCGTCAAACCGGCTTGACGGCTCCCACATTCGGGGGCAGTCATAGTTTAAGTAAAACGCTGACTTTCCTTTTTTTATATGGCGGTAGCTTAATCGGTAAAGCTGCGGATTCCAAATCCGTAAGATGTCGGTTCGACTCCGACCCGTCCTGCCACCAAACCAATAACCCGAGTCGAGCGAAAGCTCTAACCAAACAACACAAGGAGACAAAAATGGAACCGCAAATCGTAAGTAAAGATGTAGACGTCCTAGTTGAATGCCTAAGAAGTCTAGGAGCGGGTATGCTGCTAAGCCAAACCGCCAATAACCTAAAAGAAGCCATCAGCGCCGTAAAAGCTACGGGCAAAGCCGCTAGCGTGAGCATAAAGCTAAATATCAAACCCGACACTAACTCAGAGGGCGAGATCATAGTTTTCGGCACTACCGGCGTAAATTTACCGAAAGAGCCTATCAGGACGAGATTTTATGTATCAAACGACCTACTGCCGGTGCGCAATGCGCCTAACCAACTCGTAATGAGTATGTAAATTTTAAAAAGGACAGAAAATGCAAGAAGAAAAGAGTAAATACGTAGTGCCTAGCGTTATGCTAGACGAGGACAAAAGGGCCATACTAAGACACCAAGACTACGAAATATCCGAGGTTTTGCTAAAAGAGCCGCTTCGCAACAAATATACCGTAGACGCTCTTGACGTAGATAGCTTCGTTGATCTCGTCAATGAGTACAAAGAGCCGACCTCGAAGCTATTTTTCGACGACAAGAGCATAAAGTGCGTTGTAGATTTTAACTCTAAAGATAAAGCCGAGTTTTGCGAAAAACGCATAAATTTAGGATTGGGCTTTACTCCGTTTTACGAAGCCTTTAACCAAAGCGTAGGTAAAAATCTAGGTCAGCGCGACTTCGTATTTTTGCTTAAAAGCCTATTTGCGTACATTACCGCCATAGACGGCAAGCCAAACGACAATATGGACGTAATCGAGCTGGCAGAGAGCCTGCAAGCGGTCAAGAAATTTGACAGCGTGCAAAAAAACGCGAGCTCAAAAATCAGCCTAGACGTCGAAATCAAATCGGGCGCAAAAGAGACTATCCAGATGCCAAAAAACATCACTTTCACGCTACCGGTTTACGAGGCCGATACGGAGATCAGGGGCAAATTCGAGTGCGAGCTTTTCGTGAGTATCGACGAGGAGAAATTCGGGCTAAAACTAGTGTGCTATACGGCCGAGGCTTCAAGGCGCGAAGTGCTTGGAGAGATAGTGTCAAAGATTAGCCAAAAGTGCGAGGGCGTTAAGGCCTTTAAGGCGAGCATAAATTAATGGCGGGGCAACTCGCCCGCCGCCGTATCCTAAATCAAGCCCCGCAGCCTCCTTAAGATTGATAGGTTTTGCAAATACTAATATTCATCTTTGCGGGGTTTGCTTTAGGATACTTCAACAATGGGCTAGTCATCTCTAGCCCTAGAAAGGATAAGCCGTGTGGCTATTTAGGTTATTTAGGCGGCTATTGAGTTATTTCCAAAAAGGAAACAACTCGAAAAGATTGATAAAAAATATCAGGTTTTTAAATTTGAAAGGATAAAAAATGACACAAGCAAAAGCCGAAGCAAAAATAAAAGAGTATATGCAAGAGATTTGCGAGCGAACAGACGAGGACGATATTTACGGCGGGCTTGATAGCCTCTTTGAATACGAGGACGACACGGACGTAGTTTTGTGTATTCGCGAGTATTTGAGCGAATATCCGAACGAGCAAGTCGGCGAAATGCTGAAGGAACTGCTAGCGGATAGACGCAAGATCAAAGAGGAGCGCAGGGCTAGGATAGAGGCTACGACGGCTCAAATTTTAGAGCCGTTTCGAGTAATTACAGATGAATATGAAAGGATAGCGATATGGTAGAAATCAAATTTAGGGCATTTTTGCGCTCCAACCAAAGATTGCCAAACGGGATAACGTTAGGATATGAAAAATTTTCGAGGGGAATATATGAAGTAATGGATCTAAATCTTGCAAGCGAAATAGTTACGCTTTGGAGTGAAAAAGAGCAAACAAGCTTCGAGGTCTCTTTTCGCAAAGTCGAGCTCATGCAATACACGGGACTAAAGGATAAAAACGGCGTAGAGATAGCTGTGGGAGACGTCGTTAAAAAAAGCAACGGGGCGATTGGGCAAGTAGTATATCTAAAGGCGACCGCAGGCTATAAGCTCTACAGCGCCGGGCAGGTATTTGACATCTTTGAGTCCAATGCGCGATATTTAGAAGCTATCGGCAATATTTACGAAAACCCCGAGCTACTAAAAGGATAAAAGATGAGTATGCAAACATTTAAATTTTATGCCTCTCTATTCAAGAGAGGCGACGAAACAGACAAACATCTAACCGTCGGCGATTTTATCGCCTTTGTAAAATCATTTAGGGGGCAGAGATGAACTTTAAATACCCCCTAAACACAATGATAAAAGGGCTGTCAAACAAAGACTATCACGAGGCGGGCGGGCTAAGCTCAACCCGTTTCGATTTGATAAGAAAAAGCGTGAGAGCCTTTAAATTTAGGCATGAATTCGACTTTTGGAAGCCTTGTTTCGACGAGGGCACACTTTGCCACGACTGCATTTTGACGCCTGAAAATATCGAAAAAACCTACATCGAAAGCCCTACTGTTGGGCTTGACACAAAAAAGGCTGAGGCGCTACGAGAAGCCAATCCGGACAAGATAGTAGTCGGCAAAGACATGCTAGAACAGTATCAAAAGCTAGCAGCGTTTGTAAATAGGTTCGTGCCGTTTTTGCGATACGCCGAAAAGGAAGTGAGCTTTTTCCACCACCACAAAGACGCAGATTTGCTTATGCAAGTGCGCCCTGATATTTACATCCGCAAAATGGGGCTGCTTTACGATCTAAAAAGCACGAAAGCTAATAACAAAGACGAGTTTGAGAAGCTGGTCGAGCCGTATAATTACGACTTATCGCTAGCTTACTATACCGATGTTTTAAATTTGTGCGGGTATAAAACTTCACTCAAATACACGGGCTGGCTTTGCGTGCCTAAATCTGCGCCGCACATCCCGTTTTTAGTGCGAGCAAGCGAGGAATTGCTAGAAAAAGGCCGCAGCAAATACCAAGAGCTTTTAACGCGGTATATGGACTACATCGCCGCCGAAAAAGAATACGGCGAGGAGGATATGGAGCTTATCTACTCCGACATCGCCAAAGATGAGGCGCACAGCTACGAATACCGCAAAGAAAATTACATAACTGCAGCTTAAATTTGAAAGGATAAAAAGATGAACCAACTACAAACTAGGGAGCAAAACGCAAGGGATTTGGTAGGCTTAAAAATGAGCCAAATCCAAACGATATTAGGCGGAGATAAGGCTAAGGCTTCGATCTTTGCCTCCGCTATCGTAAATATCGCTAACGACAAAGACCTAAGAGGCTGCAACGTCGAAAGTATAGTAAATACGGCAATGCAAATAGTCCAGATCGGCCTGCATCCGAATAAGCTTTTCGGTCAAGCCTACGTCGTGCCTTACGGGGGTGTAGCGCAACTTCAAATAGGCTACAAAGGGCTTATTAGCCTAGGCTACCGCAACGGCTGGAAATTTAGGGCTATCGCCGTGTATAGCTGCGATAAATTCGAGATAAATTTCGCAGGCATAAAAGACGAGATAAATTTTACTCCTAGCTACGACGAGCGCGACGAAACGGACGGCGAATGGGTGTTTGATAACCTAAGGGGCGTTTTGGTATTCGCGGTAGATAAGCAAGGCGCGGAGTTTAGCGAGTTCGTCAGCAAGAAAAAGCTTGAAAAACTACGCCTAAAAAGCCAAAATCAAAAAAGCCAAGACAAACTAGCTCACATTTGGCTCGAATGGGCAGAGGAGATGTATAAAGCCAAAGCCATAAAATACGTTGCTTCGCGCCTGCCGATAAACGATAGCCTAGCCGAAGCGTTGAGTTTAGAGGACGAGCCGATAAGAGCCGAGCAATCAAAACCGCAAACTCCTAAAACTCAAAATTTAAACGAGCTTTTGAACAGTTCGGAAAAACCGAACAGCTCAACCGTCAAACAAAATTTGACAGTTGACGAAGCCGAATACATCGAAGCCGCGCCCGTTGAAGTAGAAATCGACGTAAATGAGGATGTGCTGCCGCTTGACGCATTGCAAAGCGAGCTAATGAACAGAGGCGTGAGCGAAGCCGAGGCTGAAAAGCTTTTGGAAAGAGTGTCGCCTGATGAAGCTAAGGCGTATTTAGCAGATCCAAACAGTATTGACGCGCTGATGGAAGATTTAAGGGGCTAAGGTGTTTAATAGAATAGTTTTAGTCGGAAATTTGACAAAAGATATTGATTTGCGCTACACCCAAAACGGTGCGGCGATAGGTAGCTCCGGCATTGCCGTAACTCGCAAATTTAGCGTAAACGGGGAGAAGCGCGAAGAAACGTGCTTTATAGACATAACGTTTTTCGGTAAGCAAGCGGAAATAGCAAATCAATACCTTAGTAAAGGTTCAAAGCTTTTAGTCGAAGGCCGCTTAAAATTCGACCAATGGACGGACAATAACGGGCAAAACAGAAGCAAGCACACGGTAGCCGTCGAGAATATGGAAATGCTAGGCGATGGGCAGCGAGCGGGCAATAGTCAAGGCGGGTATCCAAATCAACGTTCGCAGCAAGGAGCGCCAAAGAAACCGCAACAACCGCCGAAAGACTACGCCGCAGACTACGACGCGCCGGAAATAGACGTGGACGCCGACAAATACGATAACGACGAAACGATACCGTTTTAGGGGGCGGAAATGACTTACGGCGAAGCGGTAATGTTTCAAAAATCGACAATGCGAATGCAAAACGGCGTTTGGGTTAGCGGCCCGCTACCGGCACACGTCAGGCTAAGCGAGCAAGAAGCCCTAGAATACTACGGGCGAAAGCTTGACAAGTATTGGGCAAGCTTGCCGCCTAGGAAGCCCGCGCAAGAACCTACGCAAAAGAAGCGACGCAAAAAAGAGCCGTTGCCGCCTAGCGTGATAGAGCGTTTGCTAGAAATTAAGGAATTGGCGCAAAAGGGGCTAGAAGCCACGGCGATGACTACGAAAGACACCAAACTGCGCACTATAATCAAGCGGGTCGGCAAACCGTAAGGGCTTTTAAATTTAGGTTTTTGTAGAATTTGGGATTTTAGAAAAGGGTAAAAAATGGAAAATATTGATAAATTTGATATTTACAGCGGCAAGATTTTAGCATTATTGCTCGAAAGCTTCCCCGCTCCTGCAAGAATTGAACTAAGTAAAATCGCACAGGGCGGAGATAATAAATTTGTATGGGATACTGTGGGGGCTTTGCGCGAATATGGGGTTATTGATTTTGAGGGCTATGTTACCGACACAAACACTTTTGTTGGGGTAAAGTTATCAAAACGCGCAGTCGATTGCCTACGCTCCGACGTTGGAGACAAGCTTATGAGCGCAATAAAATTAGCAGATGATGAGACAATAAAAAATATTGTAAGAGCGGTAATAAAAGGGTAAAAAAATGACCGGTGAAAATCTAATCAAAGCCACGTGTAAAGAGCCAAAAAACGCCAAAGTAACTCACAAGGGCGACTGGAAAATCGCGGGCGACATCACGATAGAGTGCTACGTCACCGACGATAAGCGTCGTCTTTTATCTCTGCGCGGGACGGCTCGGGCTATGGATTTAAGAGGCGGAGGTAGCGGCGCATTGCTTAGAAATTTAAAAGCCGCTTGGATACAGCCTTTTTTATCGGACCATCTAAAAATATGGATTTTAGGGGCTGATACGCAAAGTTTGGGTAAAATTTCGGGTGTCGTCGGACCGGCGTTTATCCCGTTTGAAGCCGAGCTATTCGTTGATGTTTGCAAAGCTTACGTTATGGCGGACAATAGGGGTATTTTAAACGAAAATCAAAGCGCGATAGCAAAAAGACTGCTCCATATTATGTCTGCATTTGCCAAAGTCGGTATCGTCGCCCTCGTTGATGAAATAACGGGCTATCAAAAAGAGCGCGAAGAAGACGAACTTCAAAAGATACTTTCTAAATACATCTCCGCCGAGTTTTTAGAATGGACGAAGCGTTTCCCCGACGAGTTTTACGAGCAAATTTTTAGGCTCAAAGAGTGGGGCGAGTTTCAAACTCACCACAAAATGCCGCAAATCGTAGGCAAGATAACAAACGAAATAGTGTACAAGCAGCTCCCCGAGGGCGTGCTTGAGGAGCTTAGAAATAAAACACCCAAAAGCGAAAGCGGAAACAACTTATATAAATTTCATCAGAGCTTAACGCTAGACACGGGCATACCGCACCTTGATAAGCACCTAATATCCGTTATTACGCTTATGAAAGTAGCTGACGATTGGGACGATTTTATCTATCTTTTTAACAAATCGTATTCTAAAAACTATCAGCTACGATTTGATTTTGACAAGGAAAGCAAATGACCGCAGAGGAAAACATCGTAAAACAAGTCTGTAAAGAATTAAATATCACGCAACGCGAGCTGGCGGAGAAGATAGGAATGAGCGAGGGCGGCTTGCGATCCGCGCTATCGCTTGGCAAAATAACGCTGCAAGTCGAAAAGGCGTGCGAAATGGTTTTAAAAATTTACGAGCTTGAAAAAGAGCTTGAAAATTATAAAATCTTACAAAATGCCTTAAAATCGATGATTGTTTAATGGCTGGGATTTCCAGCTATTAAAAATCTTAATTCAAAACACCTTTTTGCTTTTTTTGTTTTAATCCACAACAAAAACTCTTGACTTCTGTTTTATAAACTGATATAATTCCCGCATAAATATTTTAAATCCAAACAAAGGGGATTAAATGCAGTCATTATTCCAAACAGAGCCAGCACAAGTTGAAATTCTAAATTTTCAAACCTTTACTTCTGAATACGTGGCAGAACGTTACGGCGTGAGCGAAAAGACAATCAGAGACCATAAGCGCGAGCACGCGGACGAAATAGTCGAGGGCATTCATTTCGTCGTAGCTAAAAACGACCGCAATCGCCCCGTCATCAAATGGACGCTCCGCGGCATTATCAAGCTGGGTATGTTTATCCGCTCGAACGAGTCAAAGGCGTTTAGGATTTGGGCTGAAAGAGAGCTTGAAAAAATAATCTTAAAGCAAGCACAGGAATACGCCCAAACTAGAGCGCGAAACCTAGCCCTAGCCGATAAGGTAAATTCCCTAGAAGCTTGCGCTATCAAGGACGCTAAAGACCGTCAAAACCAAATCAACGGCTACAAATCCCAAATATCTCAGCGTAACGCCGTGATCGTAAAGCTTAAATCCGAACTAGCCAAACGCGGCAAGATTTACGACGCGGAGGTTATAGAGCGCTACGAGCAAAAAGAGGAAAACCTGAGAGCGCAGCTACATAATGTCAAAGCCGAGCGAGATTTTTACTTTAAGCGCACGCAAGAACTTAAGCAAAAGCAAAATGTCAAAGATAGCGAAATCGTACGAATACTTAATAAGATACAAATCCAAATGGACGGCGTGTATAGCGAGATAGGCGCGGTTATGGCGTATGCAAACGACAACGACCGCTTTTTTATCGAGAGGAACGAAGCTTTAAAAAGCTAACCCCAAAGACTACTACCGCGGGATTAATTCCCGCTTACTACAAGGCAAAAATGAAAGAAGTAACGCAAGAT
>ERZ772827.990-NODE-990-length-14821-cov-2.982866_pt1 | contig 14821 bp, 26 predicted proteins | sample MGYA00580850_ERZ772827 | MGnify/ENA primary metagenome ERZ772827 (study PRJEB29015, sample SAMEA2737950) | human oral metagenome | biome: human oral; feature: human-associated habitat; material: dental | place: China | collected 2145 ...
GCCTTTTCTAGCTTGAGGCCGCCTCGGCTGACATATCTGAGTTTCTCACCTTTTAAGCGCAGCTCTGTTGCTGTGTCAATCTTTTCACCTGGCTTGTCAAAGCGCTGGCCATTGACCGCAGCAATACCCAGAAGGTCACGCTCACGGTCCCACCCCACGTCGACCCTACGGTTGCCAAGCAGATGCTCCGCAACGCGCTCAGGGATCCGGTCGCCGTTGAGACCTGGCGAGTGGAGCTTAGCAAGATCGAGAAGGAGAGCAAATGAACCTCGCATTCGTCAAAGGTGCCCAGGACTTCGTCGTACGCAACTCGCACCATATCCTCACCGGACTGGCGCTGCTGGGACTCGGGGCGTCGGTCGCTCTGAGTGTCCATGCGGACCGTCAGATGCAGGAGTGGGATATTGAAGACTTCAAGCGCCTCACCAAGGAGCAGCGGATCAAGATCTACGCCAAGATCTACGCTCCTCCGGCCATCGCCATAGTGGCCACTGGCGCTTGTGTCATCGGCGCTCACAGCATCTCGGTCAAGCGCGAGTCGTCCCTGCTCCTCGCCTACGAGGGCACCCGTCAGGTGTACGACCGTTATCGCGCCTCCGTCCAGGATCGCCTAGGTCCGGAGGAGAAGACGATCTCCCAGAATGCCGCGTCCAAGATGGACCCATATCCTCTTGACGCTGCTGTGGTTTGTGGCGAGGGCGATGTCCTGTTCTACGACGCCTACAGCGGCCGCTATTTCAAGTCTACCGTCAACAAGATCGACCGGGTCGTCAACGAACTTAACTACACTCTCCTCCGTGAGATGTGTGTCAGCCTCAACGAGTTCTACGCCGGCATCGGCCTCGAGGGAATTTCCTTGGGTGACCAGCTCGGGTGGAATGAACAGAGGCAGATCGAGGTGCACTACGGCGCCCAGGTCTCGGATGACGGGAAGGCCGTCGTGGTTGTTGATTTTGTCGTCGAGCCCACGGAGAAGTGGTTCAAGCTTTCGTGAAAGGAGCACGGTATATAACGAGACCCATCTAGAAAGGAATGACCATGAGTTTCAAAGAGACCACCGGATACAAGGTCGTATCCCTTGTCGCCTCGACATCCGCCAGCATTACCGCCGGTGCCGTTGTCGGCGCTCTCTGCCCTCCAGCCGGAGTGGTATTGACCGCCATCTACGGCGTCGGAAGTAGTGTCCTTGGTACATATGTCGGGGACAAGGCCGGACGACAGTACGCCGAGACCCTTGCCGAGACCATCGACTCCATTAAGACACCTCAGACCAACTAGACCGCCGTGCCCTCCAACAGAGGGCATAGGCTTTCGCAAATTCTGCACGCACTATAATGAGACCCCATCAACTCGAAAGGAACTCTCATGTCCGAGAACACTGCCCCCACCGTCGTCGAGCACTCCGAGACCGTTGAAGACGAGACCCCCATCGTCGCCGTCAACTGGACCAAGCTCGGTGCCGTCGCCAAGAAGAGTGCGCGTTACGTGCTGCCCGCCGCAGCCGGTTTCGCCGCGCTCGTCCTGGTGAAGGCCCTTGCTTCCTCCAGCGACAGCGATGACGAGGCTCCCGCCGCCATCGAATCGGACGCCGAAGTCGTGGACGCGGAGCTCGTCGAAGAGACCAACGACTGATACTACTCACCCCTAGAACCCGAGTTGGGTTCTAGGTTTCTCATTTTCAGAAAGGAACGAACGATGGAGCTTCAGGCGGCCGTGGTGGTTACCCTCACCGAGAACGGCAAGACAGTCAAGCGCGTCATCCAGAAGAGCGACAAGTTCGACGAGAAGACCTCGTGGGATCATATTGTCAAGCAGACTAAGTCGCTCGCAGCTACCACTCTCAACTCGATGGACTGAAAGGTATATCCATGATCAAGATGAACGTCAGCGCCGAGACCTTCGACGGCGACATGGTTACCGAGACCCTCTGGTTCCACATGAACAAGGTGGACCTGATTGACCTCCAGCAGTCGGAGCCCGACGGCTTCGTCGACACGCTTCAGGCGTTCATGTCTCGCAAGCCTGAGGACTGGACCAAGAAGGACAAGTTCAAGCTGTTCGATTATTTCCGCACCATCGTCGACAGGGCTTACGGCGAGCGGTCTTCGGACGGCAAGCGCTTCCAGAAGTCGCCCGAGATCCTCGCCAACTTCAAGGACAGCATCTTCTACGACGAGTTCGTCCTGAGCCTCCTGGAGGACGAGAAGAAGAGCATCAAGTTCTTCAACGGCGTCATGCCCAAGGCACTCATCGAGCAGGCCAAGAAGGAGCGGCCGGACGTATTCAACCAGATCGAGGCCTGAGAAACCCGAGCGGGGCCCTGGGGGGACCTGGGGCCCCGCATATCAGAAGGAGCGAACATGAGCGATAATGTACCCGTGAGGGGCGATTTCCCCTCCAACTCACGGAAGACCAAGCCCGCAGTCGAAAGGGTCGTCAAGACTCCGGCGCGTATTGACAAGGGCAGTCTCGGAAAGCAGGCGCTTCAGGCGTTCTTTGCCGAGGACATCAGGGAGGTGGCTAACTACCTTCTCTGGGATATTGCCCTGCCCAGCGTCAAGAACGCCGTGAGCGATATCTTCACATCCGGGATCGACCGTCTGCTCTTCGGAGGCGACGGCGGTCCTCAGCGTTCTCGCAGCAACAAGACGTACACCTCATATTCCAATCGGACTTACGGACGTCGCGAGACTCCGACCGAGCGGACGTACACTCAGAGGGACCGTCGGGAGCATAATCTCGAGTCCATAGTATTCGCAACCCGCAGCGAGGCCGAGGATGTCCTGAATCACCTTATCAGCATCTGCGACCAGTATGACGTGGCGACCGTGGGAGACCTGTACGGTATGGCCGGCATTTCCCAGTCGTACACCGACGAGAACTGGGGATGGCGGGATCTCCGAAGCGGGCGCGCTGTCCGTTCCCGCAATGGATACATTCTCGATCTACCGAAACCGGAGGACGTCCGATGAACGACGAAGAGATGACAACCGTCTACGGTCTCACATCTATCTTTCTCACAGTTTTCATTCTTCTACTCATCCTCGCCGGCCTAGGATCCCTGCCGGTCTGGGTCATATTCGCAGGCCTGTTGGTCATCAACGCCATTCTTATCGCAGCGATCGTGAACGACATAAGGAACAACAAATGAGCGTCGAGCAGATGCGCGACAAGTTGCGCAAAGCATACGGAGGATCGGCGGCGTGGGTCGCCAAAGTTGACCGCATGAGTGACGGTCAGGTAATCGCAGTCTACAAGAGCCTTAACGAGAGGAAGTACTTCGCATCATGAGCCTTACTGTTATTTCGCGCCTCGCCGGCAAGGGCGCTCTCATCGTCTCCAAGCACGCTCCCGCCATCCTGACGGGGCTGGGGATCGCCGGCTTCACCGCAACCGCAGTCCTCACGGCCAAGCAGACGCTGAGCGTCGGCGAGGTCACCTGGGAGGACCTGAACGAGCTGTCGACAGTCAAGGCGGCTGAGGACGAGGAGAAGTTCGACAAGCGAGAGATTCAGATCGCCAAGGCCCGTGCCTGGGGCAACCTGACGAAGCATCTTGTCAAGCACTATGCCCTGCCGCTGAGCCTGGGCACGGCCTCCGCCATTTCTCTGATCCTGGCGCACCGCATTTCTGCGCATCGGATTGCTGGTCTGTCCATGGCCTACGCCGGCCTCGAGGAGTCCTTCCGCAACTACAAGGACCGCATCGAGGAGGGCTTCGGCAAGGAGGAGACTGAGCGTATTCTCGCCGAAGCTGACGCCAACGCCCTTGACAAGGCGAAGATGGATTACTACAACGAGACGGGGCGCGAGTTCCAGCTCAAGCCTGAGGAGTTCATGCGTGAGCTCGGCGTCTCGCCATATGCTGTCGTATTCGACCAGAACGCGAAAGCCTGGGAGGGTAACGAGGACTACAGCCTCATGATCCTCCATGCTCAGGAGAACTACGCCAACGACATCCTGCGGACTCGTGGATATCTGCTCCTGAACGATGTGTACAAGGGCCTCGGCCTGCCTCCGACGTCTGCCGGTTCTGTGGTGGGCTGGGTCTACGACAACGAGGACGGTGACGGCATCGTTGAGTTCGGCAACTTCGAGGTATTCAACTACCGCGACTACGACCCGGTCCTCGGACGCGAGGTCACCAAGTTCGTCCTCGACTTCAACGTCGACGGCGTTATCTACGACCAGATTGACAGGGTGGCAATTCGATGAAGGTAGCATTTCTGATCCTGGTCGGTTTCGCCATCGGTCGAGCAACTAAACGAAAGGGACGCAAGTGAAACTTCTACCGGCGCTCGTCGTCGGTCTCACGGCAGGATTTCTTGCCGTGCAGGACTTGAAGAGCGAGAAGAAGGAGCCCGTAGAGAAGGCTGTAGAGTCTCCGGACGAGGTCCAGGAGACACCGGAAGAGAAGGAGAAGCAGATGGACGAGTACGAGGAGATCGTCAACGACGAGTATCGCCCGTTCACCATGGAGGACGACATTTCCGAAATCATCGGAGAGGCTCCAGAGGAAGAGGACGAAGACGAGGAGATCGCGGAGGGCGAGACCGTCCGCGAAATCACAGAAGCGGAGTACAACGAGGGTGCATTCGGGTTCGAGCGCGTCGACTTGATGTATTTCATCGACGACGAGATCCTGTGTGACTCGGACATGATCACGATCGACAACAAGGACGAGTGGCTTGGCGACGTCGACTTTGTACTCGGGCCTGGTAGTATCACGGTCATGTGGATCCGCAACTTCAACCTCTCCTACGATATTCGCCTCGAGATCGTTGAGGACTCGTACTCCGGATCCCGCTGATGGAAGAGGAGTACTTCGACTTCCTGCTCTCGTTCCTAGACGAGGATGAGAGCCAGCTGCCGAGCATATTCGGCAACTACCACCTCCTGTCGAAGCTCCACCGTATCGACTTCCGCTACTCCCTCATGATGGACCGCAATCGGGACATGGATGGGCGTGAGTGGCGGAACCGCTACGGCGGTGAGCTTCCACCGGCATTTCTCAAGCGTCCGGCCAGTGTTCTCGAGGTTATTCTTGGGCTGGCCGATCGTATGGCGTTTGAGTTGGACGACGAAGCGGGCATCGCGCAGTATTTCTGGGAGTTGACCGACAACCTCGGTATCAACTACATGGACTACCAGTTCGAGGATGACCCCGACATCGATCTAATCATCAAACGGAAGATCGACCGATGGATGAGTCGTCAGTATGGTTCCGACGGACGCGGAGGCATATTCCCTCTTAAGTCCGTTCCTAGGTTCTCCGGAGAGACCGAGTTCCCGAACCAGAACCGTCTTGAGCTCTGGTACCAGATGCAACTCTACCTCGCGGAGAACTACGACATATAAGGAGTCACATGGATTTCTACGAGATCAAGGAGCGAGCCCTGAAGTCGGGCACCACCGAGGTACGGCCGGCCTGGCGGGTGCACCAATTCAAGGATCTCATGGTTCGTGGGAAGTCCTTCTACGCCGTGTACAATCCCGAGACGCACTTCTGGACTACTGACGAGTATGACCTGGTGCGTATCGTGGACGCCGACGTCGCTCGTCACTTTCAAGAGGCCTCAAAGAGAGTCAACGGGTCCGTCTGGCCGCGGTATCTGGGGGACTACGACTCCAAGACATATTCCGAGTACAAGGCGTGGGTGTCCAAACTTTCGGACGCCTACCGCCCTCTCGACAGCAAGATACTGTTCGCCGACCAAACCCCCCGAAGGGAGGATTACGCAACCAGAACGCTCTCTTATTCTCTGAGCGGCGATCCATGCCCCGCCTACGAGGAGCTCATGAGCACCCTCTACGATCCGGACGAGAGGGAGAAACTCGAGTGGGGCATCGGATCTATATTCACGGGAGACTCTACCTGGATCCAGAAGTTCTTCGTGCTCTACGGATCTGCTGGATCCGGTAAGTCAACCGTCCTGAATCTTATCTCGAGACTGTTCGACGGCCATATCGGTCAGTTCGATGCAGCGGCTCTTGGGCGACCTAGCGACCAATTCGCCCTTGAGCCCTTCAAGTCGAATCCTCGAGTGGCCATTCAACACGACGGCAACCTCTCCCGGATCGCGGATAATAGCCGCCTGAATAGTCTCGTATCTCATGAACCGATGGTCATGAATGAGAAGGGGAAATCCCTCTACACGTTCAAGCCTGAAGCGATGCTATTCGTGGGCACCAACTTGCCGGTCCGTATCACGGACTCGAAGAGCGGACTGACGAGGCGTCTTATCGACGTTGAGCCTTCTGGACGAAAGCTCGATATTCGTCGGTACAAAGAGATCATGTCTCAACTCGAGGACGAACGGGGTTCCATCGTAAAGCGCTGCGTGGAACTCTATAAGTCCAAGGGCCCGTCGTATTACGACGACTACAAACCCATCGGAATGATGAGTAAGACCAACCCCATCTTCAACTTCCTCGATTTCTATCAGGACGAGTTGGACGATGAGGACGGAGTCACTCTCAAGCGCATCTACGAGATGTACAAGGAGTACTCCCAGGCATATTCGGACGGAGCTATGTACCCCATGTACAAGTTCAAGGACGAGATCCGGGACTTCCACGATCGCATCATGGTCGACGGGGAACGCCGGCGCAAGGTGTATAAAGGGCTACTGAAATCCAAATTTTCCCAGGGGGAGAAGACGGAAAACCCGATTTCGGATTGGACTGAAATGAAAGAGCAGCCGTCATATCTTGACGAGCTCTATAAGGACCGTCCGGCACAGTACGCCAACGAAAACGGCCTCCCAGCGAAACGTTGGGACGACGTCACGACGACACTGAAGGACTTGGACACTAGAAAGGAGCATTATGTCCTCGTACCCGAGCAAGACGTCGTCATCGACATCGACCTCGACAAGGACAGAGACAAGTGTCTGGAAGAGGCTCGCAGGTGGGTTCCCTCCTATGCTGAACTCAGCCGATCGGGGGGTGGAATCCACATCCACTATCGATATTCGGGGGATCCTTCCGTACTTTCACGGCTGGTGCGGCCCGGAGTCGAGTGCAAGGTCTACTCAGGCAAATCCGCCCTCCGTCGACGCCTCACCGAGTGCACCGCCCACCAGGGCCTTACCACGGTTGAGGACGGATATCTTCCCGTCAAGGAGAAACCCTTGATTCGTCAGGAGGTCATGCAGAACGAGAAGTCCATCCGGAATCTCATAGAGCGGAACCTGCGGAAGGAGTTCCACCCCGGGACGAAGCCCAGCATCGATTTCATCATGAAAGTGCTGACGGACGCCAAGGAGTCTGGGATGGACTACGACGTGTCGGACATGAGGCAGAAGGTTCTCACGTTCGCCATGAAGTCCACCCATCAGGCCGACTACTGCATCAAGTTGGTGCAGGAGATGCCGTTCTCCTCGGAGAGCGACCATGAGGAGACCTATGAGGAGCCGGACGACGATACCCCGATCATTTACGACGTCGAGGTATTTCCGAACCTGTTCCTTGTGAACTGGAAGGTCCGTGGCGCCAACAAGATCCAGAGGATGATCAATCCGACTCCGAATGAGATCTCTGATCTTACAGAGAAGAAGCTCGTCGGATTCAACAACCGTCGGTACGACAACCATATCCTCTACGGTCGTATCCTGGGTTACTCGAACATCCAGCTCTACCACCTCTCTCGTAAGATCATAAACAACCTCATCAAGGAGGGATTCCGAGAGGCTTACAACCTATCCTATACTGATATCTACGACTTCGCCGCCAAGAAGCAATCCCTCAAGAAGTGGGAGATCGAGCTGGGCATCCACCACAAGGAACTCGGACTTCCCTGGGACGAACCGGTGCCGGAGGAGATGTGGGAGGAGGTCGCCGCATATTGCGACAACGACGTCATCGCCACAGAGAAGGTATGGGACAATCTGGAGGCGGACTGGGAGGCTCGTCAGATCCTCGCTGCGATCGCGGGTCTCCCGGTCAACTCCAGCACCAACAAGCTGACCACCCAGATCATATTCCAGGGTCAGCGGGACACTCAGAAGTACTTGCAGTACACGGACCTGTCGGAGATGTTCCCCGGCTACAAGTACGAGTACGGCAAGTCGACATATCGTGGTGAAGAGGTCGGTGAGGGCGGCTACGTCTACGCCGAACCCGGATACCACGAGAACGTGGCCTTGTTGGATATCGCGTCGATGCACCCAACGTCGATCGAGAATCTCCAGCTATTCGGGCCCTACACCAAGAGGTACAGCGAGCTCAAGAAGGCTCGTATCTTGATCAAGCACAAGGAACTCGACGAGGCTCGGAAGATCCTGAATGGGGCGCTGGCTCCATATCTGGACGACGATTCGAACCTCGACGCTCTGGCCTATGCGCTGAAGATCGCACTGAATTCGACGTACGGACTCACCGCCGCCAAATTCGACAACCCACTCCGAGACCCCCGGAACGTGGACAACATCGTCGCCAAGCGCGGCGCCTTGTTCATGGTCGACCTGAAGCATTTCGTTCAGGAGAAAGGATACACCGATCAAGATCCCGAACGCCGACGATCGCATCATTTCGGAGGTCTTCGAGTTCGGGAAGAAGTACGGCTACACATTCGAGCACGAAGCGACCTACGATCGTATGCTGCTCGTCAACGACGCCGTCTATATTGCACACGACAAAGAAGGTTGGCACGCAACTGGCAAGCAGTTCCAAGAGCCGGTTGTCTTCAAGACTCTCTTCACCGGAGATCCTCTGGATCTCGAAGATGTCGCCCAGACACGATCGGTTACTACACGAATGCTGCTTGAATTCGATGAAAATGACCGAAAGTTCGTCGGACGCGTCGGGCGCTTCCTTCCTGTTGTCCCAGGAACTCCCGGGGCGGGTCGGCTTGTACGCGAGAATCATCGAGTGGACAGCGAGGGTACTGAGATTATTTCGTACGGCGATGTCGGAGGTTGCAAGGGGTATCTCTGGCTTGATTACGAAGACGCCGGAGACGACTGGCGAGATAGAGTGGATAGTCGATATGGACGGGAACTCGTTGACGCTGCCCTCGGGCAGATTCGGAAGTATACGGACGTCGATACATTCCTAACAGTATGAATCGCGAGACGGGCAGGGCATATAATGAGACCCCCACCAGAAAGGTATTGCCATGTCCTGCCCCTCCCTCGCCCGCCAGTACGTCCTTACCCACCTCGCTGAGATGGGTGTTGGTTTCGCCATAGCTACGTTCGCCTACTACGCGACACGCGACTACTGCGACCAGCACCACCTCTCGGCAACGAAAGAGGACATGCTCGCCATGGCCAAGAACATCTGCGACACATTCAAGACCAACTGAACCAACCTCACACTTAGAACCCAACTCGGGTTCTAGGTTTCTCGATAGAAAGGAACGAACACAATGCTCTCTTCTGTTTACGACGGCGGCCAGACCGCTAACGATATCCTCATCGGCTACACTAGCTATCTCCGGGACGAGGTGGCGAATCTGAAGGACGATGAGATCAAGGAGCTCATCGATAAGCTCGAGTGCTGTGACCGCAGCAGCCATGGCCACTACCGTCGCCAGACCGTCAATAACCTCCTCGATATCTGCCGCACTGAGCTGGACGACCGGGACCTCGTGCGCTGCCTTGTAGAGGCTGGGCTTATTGTCGGAATCAACTCCATTGAGGGGGTCTCTGATGAGTGAGCTCCCGTTCAAACCGATCCGTCTTATCCATGACGGCAAGGCAGGCATCCAGGCACTTCTTGAATCTCTGCCGTCGAGAGTCGTAAAACTTAGCGACTACCAACTCCAGACATTCCTTCACGAGATTGAGTTTCTAACGGAGGAGTCTGGTTCCGCAATCACCCCCGAGATTGAGAACTGGCTCTGGTTAATCCACAGCATTATCACGGATGAGCTAGATGCCCGTTGGCTAATCCAGCGACTCCAAGACCGCGGCATCGTCAGACAGGAAGGGGGGTTGTGAAGTACGATCTCTACTCACCTCCATATTTCGTCGATCAGGTTCTATCGCAAGACTACTACCCCATAGAAAGGAACACGACATGGCCGTCAACACCTACACTATCAAGAACGCCAAGCTCCTCTTCCGCAACTTCGCAGGAGCACAGGACCGATTCGGAAAAACAGCACGCACCTTCTGTGTCATCATCCCTGACGACGCCGTCGACGACTTCCGCTCCGAGGGATTAAATGTCAAGACCCTGAAGCCTCGGGACGAGACAGAGGAGCCTCTCCCCTTCATCAAGGTGAAGGTCAACTTCGGAGGCCGTCCTCCCAAGATCGTCTCGATCATCGGACGTACTCGTACGCTCCTGAACGAGCAGACGGTCGGGGCCCTCGATTTCGCAGACCTCGAGCGGGCTGATATTGCAATCCGTCCCTACCACGGGCAGACCAAGGCCGGAGCGGAGTTCTGCTCGGCATATCTCGACAAGGGCTTCTTCACCATCGTGGAGGACGAGCTCGAGGCTATGTACTCTGAGGAGATTGACGACGAGGAGGTTCCGTTCTGATGCCGCTCGAAGTCAAGCTCTTCAACCCTCGCCGTAGCGTCTGTGAGGCGGTTAAGGTCACGGATGATAATCTCCGCATGGTCCGCAACTGGGCCTCCAGCGATGAGGAGATCAAGGCCGATCTGCACACAGGAGCTATCGGCAAGTGGGTTATTCGTCGTAGCGACAACAAATTCGACCTCATGACTGAGGGTCAGCTCTGGGGCCTCTACGAGCCGATCCTGCACTGACATCCATATCCACGGGGGCCCTAGGGAGACCTGGGGCCCCCATACCCACTAGAAGGAACGAACGCATGCTCAAGAAGCTTTATTTTCACCCTCGTGAGGGCCGTAGCTACGACTTCGACATCGTCGCCACAGCCAAAGTCGACAAGCCCGGGTTCACCGAGTGGATCGTACAGGTCGATACCAACAATGAACTTGGTGTTCATGAGGTCCAGGCCAGTACCGATGACTGCACATTCGACGTCGTCGGAGACGACTCCTTGATTATCTGGGAACTCCCTCCTGTTGAGGAGGAACCTGACAAGTGGACCATCAATGTCGAATCCAACGCGGATTACATCGAGAACTGGAGCGTTAGAGGAAAGATACGTTGGACAGAAGACGGTAGTCTCGAGATTTTGAAAGATAATGGCCACCGGGTTCGTCTCTCGGGATACATCCGCAAGTTCGAGGTTGACGACGAAAAACAAGTCATCACTGTTCGCTACAAGAACTGATCCTCATTTTTTCTGTATTGTACTTGTGTAGGAGACGCAAATGAAGCTGGTTTTAAAGACGCTCGATGGCAACGTTGCCCAGCGTAAGATCAAGGATTTATGTTGTAATGGGGATATCGGAGACGAGGACCCCCGGGCCGCTCTGGTCATCGTCGAGATGGATGACACCCTCACATATCTCCCCATCGACCAATTTATCTGCGAGGAGTGGACTGACGATACCGTAGTTGTCAAGGAGGACTGGGCATGAAGGTGTATACTGTAGAACGACACGGCGACCACTGGATCGCCTGGAACAAGAAGGAAATTCTCGGAGTGGCGGACAACATGCTCGCCGCTTATCGTCTCGTGGAGGAGGCTACTAATGGCAACCGTTGACCCGATGCCCGACACGAACATCTACGATATCCGAGAAGACGGAACCGTCTACGGGAAGCGCTCAGGCAAGCTTATACCCATCCGGACGTCCCGATATGGTCTTCCGCAGATCCGTTTTTACAAAGGACATCGCTACCGGGTTCAGCTCCTCAGCAAGATCATCTGGACCCATTTTCACGGCGAGATCCCGTTCATGCACGAGGTTCGGTATGTAGATGGCGACCCATGGAACTGCTCCTTGGAGAACCTATATCTGAAGGACCTGAATGAGGAGTTCACGCCTCTGGATCGCTGGCCGGGCTTTGCTATCAGCAGGGGCGGCGAATTGATCAACATGACCACCCTGCATCGGATCAAGCCCATGATGCCCCCAAGCAGGACCAACCTCATGTTCTCGGTCCGCGTCGACGGGGAGAGCCGGACCTTCCCGGTTGCATTCACGGTCTGGGAGACGTTCATGGGAGAGAAGGTCAACTCGCATTATCTCTGCCACAAAGATGGCGACGTTTGGAACTGCGCCCTGGATAACCTGTATATCAGTGACGAGTACCCTTACCATCCGCGCAAGCTTGACAAGCAGACCGGCCGGGAGTACAAGCCCATCATCGAGGAAGACGGAAAAGAATACATGCCAGTCGAGTACTATATCCACATGGTCGACGGAGTGAAAGGAGAGAAGGAGAGTGGAATCCCCCAGAACTGCCGACTTGGCTCCTACTGAGTCATTCAAAGACAGCATCATCGATGATATCGAGGTCAGTGATCTCGGTAGGATTCGGCGTATCTCGACTGGTCAGATTCTTACGCCTTGCCTTAGAGCGAATGGGTATGTCCAGGTTACCTTGTGGGATCGCGGGATTAGACGGACGAAGTATGTCCAGAAGCTGGTCTGGGAGGCCTTCAACGGCCCTCTGGAGCCCTTACAGCGGGTTGCGCACCTGAATGGTGACCTGACCGATAATAGGCTCTCAAATCTCTTCCTGGAGTCTCACAGCGACTCGATGAGGAGGGCGTGGGATGCCAAACGACGCAAGTGGGAAACTATCTACCAAGGAGTTCTGTGGTGAGTGAGTACAAGAGTCCGCACAACGACGGGCACGATCCGTATATCCTGATCTGGGAATACGGGAATGACATTCGGAGGGCCGAGTTCACCGAACGCTGGGCTGAGTACGACGAGACCGGTTGGACCATCTGGTATTTCCGGTTAGTTGACGGAGGCGTCATGACCTTCTCGGCTCGCGAGTGGGAGCAGAAGGACGACGTCAACCATCTGACAACTATTTGGATGAAACCATCGATGTACGATATTGAACGAAAGGAAAACTGACATGGGTATCATTACCACAATGGTGATCGACTACGGGGACGCCGTTTACAAATATACGCCCCAGGGGTTTTCGGTCGAGGTCGGAGATCTTGGTCGGGTCCTCGCTGGAGGACCTCGACTCAACATGATCGGCTTTGAAGACTACCGACTAGATCTTCGGCATTGGGAGATCGAGAAGAAAGTCAGTGAGAATGGGGAGTGGCAGACACTCTATTTCCGTAAGAGGCAACCTACGGAGACCGAGATTGTCAAGTATCGCTCGACTGAGATATATGAGGCCTACACGGCGCATGGATACGAGGAGATTGATGGAAAATTCTACATATTCTCGGACTACGTGGGGGCCGATGTTATTGACCTAACCGAATGGGTCGTCAAGAAGGTCTCGCTCCCGTATCCCGGCCGCAAGAAGCAAGTTCTCGCATTCACAAGGAAGGCATCATGATTCCACCGGGCCACATCATTCTGGTCATCAGCCGAGGGGATGAGATCATCTACGAGAAGGAGGGTATCTTCAATATATGGTCCTACGTGAAAAACGGCGGACTCATGGCGGCCGTTCGGGATGCTATCGAGGACAAGGTCATATTCGAAGACCTTCCATGTGCCGCCGTGAGTCTAAACGAGCCATACGTCCAGATACTCACCGAAGAGGACTGAACCTTGGGACCGGTTGATCTGTGGCCCCATCAGGTCGAAGCGGTGAAGAACCTGAGGAATGGGTGCATATTGACCGGTAAGCCGGGCTCTGGGAAGTCGGTTGTCGCCCTCCAGTACTACGTTGAGAGAGTGCTGGGGGTGTGGCATCCGGCCGATCTTCCGAGGCGGCTTGCCGAAGGACCCAGGTTATATATAATCACCACTGCTCGCAAGAGGGATGACCTTGATTGGCAGGGTGATGTCTCGATGTATGGGCTGACAGACTACACGACAGTCGATTCGTGGAACAACATCAGTAACTACAGTAACGTCCGTGACTCCTTCATCATATTCGATGAGCAGAGGGCTATCGGCAATGGTAAATGGGCCAAGACATTTGTCAAGATGGCGGCCAAGAACGAGTGGATCATGCTGTCTGGCACCCCCGGTGATAACTGGATGGACTACTGCCCGGTATTTATAGCCAATGGTTTCTTCAAGAACCGCACCCAGTTCGAGAGGGAACACTGCCAGTTTAACTACAGGGCGGGCTATCCTCGTCTTGAGCGATATCTTGGGCAGGGGAAGCTGTTGCGGCTGAGGAAGAAGGTGCTCGTGGACATGCCTTTTGTCAAGAAGACGGTTAAGAAGCGGACGGACGTCCCAGTATCCTACGAGGAGAAGCCATATCGTACGATCCAGAAGTACCGCTTCGATCCGTACAAGGAAGAGCCCATCAAGAACGCAGGGGGCCTCTGTCATGTCTTGAGAAGAGTGACTAATGAGGATCCTGTGAGACTTGTGGCGGTGAGAGAACTGTGTGAGCAGCACCCCCGAGTCATCGTCTTCTATAATTTCGACTACGAGCTCTTCATGCTGCGGTCGTTGGGGGATATTCTCGGAGTACCGATCGCCGAGTACAACGGGCACAAGCATGAGGCCTTGCCGGAGGGTGAGCGATGGGTGTATCTTGTGCAATACACGGCGGGTGCAGAAGCTTGGAACTGTACCACTTGTGACACGATGATATTCTTCTCTCAGAACTATTCGTGGAAGGTCATAGAGCAGTGCGAGGGGCGAATCGACAGACTGAATACTCCTTATTCGGTCTTGAACTACTACTATCTGAAGAGCCAGTCGCCCATCGATCAAGCCATTTCGAGGGCGATTCGGGTCAAGGAGATCTTCAATGAGAGGGGGTTTTACGAGTCTCTGAGGTGATTGTTGTACCACCCGTTGTACCACTTGGTATGGCGG
>ERZ772827.991-NODE-991-length-14813-cov-3.382775_pt1 | contig 14813 bp, 9 predicted proteins | sample MGYA00580850_ERZ772827 | MGnify/ENA primary metagenome ERZ772827 (study PRJEB29015, sample SAMEA2737950) | human oral metagenome | biome: human oral; feature: human-associated habitat; material: dental | place: China | collected 2145 ...
CTGCATCACCGCCTGCGAGCACGGCGTCGAGCGCAGCCACATCCTGCCCTTTGCCATTGATGGCTCGCTGCTGCTGGAGATTTACGTGCACGACGGCATAGGCACCATGGTGGTCGATGAAAAGCTCGAAAGCCTGCGCGAAGCCACCGCCGATGACGTGGCCGGCATCTTGCAGCTCATCGAGCCGTTTGAAAAAGACGGCACGCTGGTCAAGCGCAGCCGCACCGAAATCGAGCGCGACATCGGCAACTACTCGCTGGTCGAGCACGACGGCGTCATCTTTGCCTGCGCCGCGCTGTATCCCTACCCCGAGGCCAAAACCGGCGAGATGGCCGCCGTCACCGTCTCGCCGCAAAGCCAGGGCCAGGGCGACGGCGAAAAGCTGCTCAAGCGCATCGAGCAGCGCGCCCGCGCCGCCGGGCTGCAAAGCATCTTCGTGCTCACCACGCGCACCATGCACTGGTTTCTCAAGCGCGGCTTTGAAGTCGTGCCCCCCGAGTGGCTGCCCGAGGCGCGCAAGCGCAAATACAACTGGGACCGCAAAAGCCAGGTGCTGGTCAAAAAGCTCTGAAAAACGGCCCTGCCGCAGCAAGTTATCCACAGTTTGCTTGAAAAAGCATAGCGCGCTTCGCAGTATTTACGGGCGCTGTGGGTGGTTTGCCTAATCGTTGAGCAAAATCAAGTAACCGTGTGTGGCTCGCCTGCAAGCGGCGCGGCAGGCGGCGCGTGTTGGGTGTTTGTGGACTGGTTCAGGCCGGATCGGGCCGGGCCGCTGCCCGAAGCGCCCAAGGCCCGCAGCGCGCAGGCTGTGCGGGCCATGCGGGGCGTGACTTATCCACAGATTTTTCCTGTTTTTGTAGCGCCCTGCGCAGCATTGACGGGCGCTGCGGCCGGTTTGCCTGTTTTTTAATCAAACCCGATGCCAGGCCAGGGCATAGGCGCGGCGCGCAGCGGCGGCGCGGCGGCGTTCCTACAATTTCCGGCCTCCAAATTCATAAAAAAACCACCCACGATGCAACACCTCATCACCTCCGCCCTGCCGGGGCGCGTGCGCTTGCGCGACCCCGATTTGCGCCGCCCCCGGGCGCTGGCCCACATGCAAGGCGCCCTGCGCGCGCGCGCCGGCGTCACCCGCGTCAAAACCAATCCCCACACCGGCAGCGTCTTGCTGCAATACGACAGCCACGCCCTGCCGCCCGAGCAGGCCCACGAGCTGCTGCAAACGGCCTGGAGCGAGGCGCTGGCCCTGCCCGCCGACGAGCCGCCGCCCGCTGAAGCAGCCGAAGCAGCCGAAGCAGCCGAAAGCGTTGTCGAAAACGCTGCTGAAAACATTGCAGAAGGCGACCCTCCCAGCGCCAGCGCCGCCGAGCAGGCCCTGACGCTGAACTGGCCCGCCACGCTGGCGCGGCCCGGGGCCGAGCAGATCAACCGCTGGGTCAAGCAGGGCATGCTGCTGTCGCTGGGCGCCACCGTGGCGCTGGCCGGCGCGGGCGCGCGGCGCGGGCATGCCCTGGCAGGCAGCGCCTTTGTGGGCCTGCTGCTGGCGCATCTGTATCTGCACCGCAGCCGCCTGCTCAAGTGAGGGCCGCCCGCGCCGGGCAAACCGGCTCGGCATAATCATTTTTTGCCGTGTGCGCAAGCCGCCCGCGGCCTCACTTTTGAACGCAAGGAAACCGCCATGAACCCCTATGACAACGCCTTTGAAATTCACGTGCATGGCGATGTGAAACTGCGCCCGGGCGTGAGCCTGAACGCCATTGAAGAAGCCCTGCGCCCCCTGTGGGACTACGCCGGCGCGCGCTCGCTGGCCGCCGGCGCGGGCAGCCTGTATGACGAGGAGCCGGGCCTGCGCTACGACACCGCCACCCGCACCCTGCACATGTGCTGGACGGTGGAAGGCAACGAAGACTTCCGCACCCGCCTGGATGACTTGTGCATGAACCTGAACGACATCTCCGAAAGCGGCTCGCCCATCGAAGTGACCTTCTACGACGTCGATTACGACGAAGAAGACGAAAGCGACGGCCACGAGGCGCGCGATGACTTCGTGCTGCTGTTTGTCGGCCCCACGCCGCAGGCCATCATGCAGGCGCAGCGCGATTTGCTGGTGGAAGACGTGGTGCGCCTGATGGAGCGTCACTTTGAAAGCACCGAGCTGGACGGCGTGGTGCATGCCATCGATCAGCTGTTTTTCAAGCGCATCAAGGACCTTTCCAACTCGCTGCAACTGGGCCGCCCCCGTGGCGGCAGCGGCCACGGCGGCCGCCCCCGGCCCCGGCATTTGCACTGAAAAAACCGCGCGTTTTTTCCGCCGCCCGCCCCGCCTTTTGCGGGGCTTTTTTTTGGGCGCGCGGCCCTGGCTCATACGTAAGGGCCACAGTCTGCGCACGGGTGTGGCAGGGCGAAAATCGCGCCTTTTTCGCCCACGACGCCTTGCAAGGAGAAATGTCCCGTGCGCATCAAAAACCAAAAAGACTTTTTCGGCGGGCTGCTGTTCATTGCCATCGGCCTGGCGTTTGCCTGGGGCGCTTCGGCCTATGAAATCGGCCGCGCCGCGCACATGGGGCCGGGCTACTTTCCGCTGGCCGTGGGCGTGCTGCTGGCGGCGCTGGGGGCGGTGATTGTTTTCAAGTCGCTGGTGATCGAAACAGCCGACGGCGAGCCGGTGGGCCGCTGGCCGTGGCGGCCCCTGTTTTTCATCACCCTGGCCAATGCGCTGTTTGGCCTGCTGCTGGGCGGCGCGCCCTGGCTGGGGCTGCCGCCGATGGGGCTGATGGTGGCCGTGTTCGTGCTGGTGTGCGTGGCGGCCATGGCCAGCCCCGAGTCGCGCCCGCTGGAAACACTGGCGCTGGCGGCGCTGCTGGCGCTGGGCTGCTGGGCCGCTTTCGTCAAGGGGCTGAAGCTGCCCTGGCAGGTGTGGCCTGCCTTCATCACGGGTTGAAGAAGAAGGAAAGAAGCCGTGGAACTGCTTGAACACCTGGCGCTGGGCTTTTCCGTTGCCTTCAGCATGGAAAACCTGCTTTACGCCCTGCTGGGCTGCCTGCTGGGCACGCTGATCGGGGTGCTGCCGGGCATAGGCCCGGTGCCCACCATTGCCATGCTGCTGCCGGCCACCTACGGGCTGCCGCCCACGGCGGCGCTCATCATGCTGGCGGGCATTTATTACGGGGCGCAATACGGCGGCTCCACCACGGCCATTTTGGTGAATTTGCCGGGCGAGTCGTCTTCGGTGGTGACGGTGATCGACGGCTACCAGATGGCGCGGCGCGGGCGTGCGGGGCCGGCGCTGTCGGCGGCGGCCATCGGCTCGTTTTTCGCCGGCTGCGCGGGCGTGCTGGTGCTGGCCGGGTTTGCCAAGCCGCTGGCCGAGGTGGCGCTGAAGTTCGGCTCGGCTGAATATTTCTCGCTCATGGTGCTGGGGCTGGTGGGCGCGGTGGTGCTGGCCTCGGGCGCGCTGCTCAAGGCCGTGGGCATGGTGGCGCTGGGGCTGCTGCTGAGCCTGGTGGGCACGGATGTGCACTCGGGCACGCTGCGCTACACCTTCGAGGTGCCCGAGCTGAGCGACGGCATCAGCTTCATCGTCATCGCAATGGGCATTTTTGGCTACGCGGAAATCATCAAGAACCTCTCGCACGCCGAGCAGCGCGAGGCGATGGCGGGCCGCATCGAGCACCTCTACCCCACGCGCGAGGACTTCCGCCAGATGGTGCCCGCCATGCTGCGCGGCACGGCGCTGGGCGCGGCGCTGGGCATATTGCCCGGCGGCGGGGCCATGCTCTCGGCCTTTGCGGCCTACACCATCGAGAAGAAAACCCGCCTGGCCCCGGGCGAGGTGCCTTTTGGCGAGGGCAACATTCGCGGCGTGACCGCGCCCGAATCGGCCAACAACGCAGGCTCGCAGACTTCCTTCATTCCGCTGCTGATCCTGGGCATCCCGCCCAACGCGGTGATGGCGCTGATGGTGGGGGCCATGACGATTCACAACATCCAGCCCGGCCCGCAGGTGATGAGCAGCAACCCCGATCTGTTCTGGGGCCTGGTGGCCAGCATGTGGATAGGCAACCTGATGCTGATCGTGCTCAATCTGCCGCTGATCGGCATCTGGGTGCGCATGCTGCGCGTGCCCTATCGCTGGCTGTTTCCGGCCATCGTGCTGTTTTGCGCCATAGGCGTTTACTCGCTGAACAACAACACCTGGGATGTGTGGATGCTGGGCTGGTTCGGCCTGATCGGCTATGTGTTCGTGAAGCTGGGCATGGAGCTGGCGCCGCTGATCCTGGGCCTGATCCTGGGGCAGATGATGGAAGATCACCTGCGCCGGGCGCTGCTGCTCTCGCGCGGGGACTGGAGCGTGTTCGTCACCCGCCCCATCTCGGCCGCCCTGCTGGCCTGCACGGCGGCGCTGCTGGCCGTGGTGCTGCTGCCGGTGATCCGCAAAAAGCGCGAAGAAGCGTTTGTGGAAGATTGAGCCGCAGCCTTGCCCATAAAACAGGCAAACCGGCCGCAGCGCCCGTGGATGCTGCGATGGGCGCTATCAATTCAGGAAAAAACTGTGGATAAGTCCGCGCCCGCCGATGGCGGTGTCGGGCAGCGGGCGCTTGCGGGCTGGTCTGGCCCGGGCTTGCACATCTTCGGGATGGACTGCGCGCCGGGGCAGGGCGGCGGGCCATCCCGCCCCTTTTTTCGTCTTGCCCCGGGAAGCCAGCCTTTTGGGTTGACATTTGTTTACCTGATTTTGCTTAACGATTAAGCAACATGCCCGCAGCGCCCGTAAATGCTGCGAAGGCCGCTATCAAAAAGTGAGAAAACTGTGGATAACTTCTGCCGCCGCGCAGGGTTTGGGGCCGCTTGACGCGACTAGCGCGACTTGCGGCGGGCGGCCATTTCCGCGCCCATCGCGGCCAGGGGGGCGGCGTCCAGCAGGGTTTGACTGGCGGGATAGACGACTTGCTCTTCCAGCGGAATGTGCGTGCTGTAGATGCCGGTGAACTCGCGCACCAGGCGGCGCTCGTCGTCGGTGAGGGGGGCGGCGCCCTCGGCCTGCCAGGCTTGCAGGCGCGGGCGCAGATCGGCCCAGAGCCGGGCCATGCGAATGTGATCGGCCTTGAGCGTGGCCACAGCCTGACGCAAGGCGGGGTCGGGCGAGTTTTCCAGCAGGGGAAAGACGTGGCGCTCTTCGTCTTCGTGATGGTGCGGCGCGGCGATGGTGAAGTAGCGCAGCACATCGGCCACGGCGCTGCGCGACTGGGCATCGTGGCCGTTGGCGTCGATGTGCGCGACGATGCGTTCGAGCAGATCAAGGCTGCGCTGCACGCGGTCGTGGCAGGCCTCCATCATTTCAAAGGGCTGGTCAAACGAAGCGGCGGGGGCTGAAAAGCCTGGCAGGCTGCGGCTCATGGCGGTCTTTCCTCTGGATACAAGTGCGGCGGCGTGAACGCAGGGGGCCGTGCGTAAACTCGCCGCCCGATGCGCCCGCCCTACCTTTTTTCGAGATTTTCCCCCAGTATTTCCCCTCGCAGCGCCCCTCTGGCCGCGGCGCTGCTGGCGGCCCTGCCCGCCCTGCTGGCCCCGCCCGCGCCCGCCTGGGGGCAGCCGCCGCAAAGCGCCCCGGCCGCACCAGCCGATACGGCAAAGATCGAATCTGAAAAGGCCGGCGAAGCCGAAGCGCCCCCTTCTTTTTCCATCGAAGTGCAGGCCGACGTGCCCGAGCTGCAAAAGCTGCTGGCCGAGCACAACGAGCTGCGCCGCTATCAGCAGGTGAGTGATCTGGACACGGCCGAGCTCGATCGCCTGATGAAACTGGCCGAGCCGCAGCTCAAGGCGCTGCTGGCCGCGCAGGGCTATTTCACGCCCGAGCTGCGCATCACGCGCGAAAGCCGCCCGCCCGCCGCGCCGGTGGTCAAAGTGGATGTGAAGGCCGGGCCGCAGGCGCAGGTGCAGGCGGTGACGATTGCCTTTGCGGGCGACGTGGCCCACTCCGACGACCCGGCCGCGCGCCGCCAGCAAAGGCGCATACGCGAAGCCTGGTCGCTGGCCGAGGGCAGCGCCTTTTCGCAAGAGGAGTGGAGCAGCGCCAAGTCCGATGCGCTGCGCCAGTTGATCGCGCAGCGCTATCCGGCCGGCCGCATCAGCCGCAGCGCAGCCGATGTGGACGAGGCCGAGCACCGCGTGCGGCTGGGCGTGACGCTGGACTCCGGCCCGCTGTATCTGCTGGGCCCGGCGCAAGTCAGCGGCCAGCAGCGCTATCCGGCCGTGCTGGCCGAGCGCCTGACGCAACTGCGCGTGGGCGAGCCGTATGACCAATCGCGCCTGGCCGATGCGCAGCAGCGCCTGATCAGCAGCGGCTATTACGACGCGGCCTACGTCACCATCGAAACCAAAGACGCCGAAACCAAAGACGCTGAAACCGGGGAAGGCGAAACCGGCGCGGGCGAAGGCGATGCCGCCGATGCGCCCGCCGCGTCCGGAGCGCCCGAGCCGGTGCACGCGCCCCTGCACATTCAGGTGACGGAAGCCAAGCTGCAAAAAGTCACCCTGGGTCTGGGCTTTACCACCGACGGCGGCCCGCGCCTGACGGCCGAGCACACGCACAACCGCCTGCCCTGGCTGGGCTGGCGCGCCGTCAGCAAGCTGCAACTGGAAAAGGCCAACACCTTCATCGAAACCGACTGGCTGGCCATGCCCGATGCGGGCGGCTGGCGCTGGGGCGCGCTGGCCAGAGTCAGCCGGGTCAAGGACGAGGGCAGCTTCACCACCTACAACCGCCAGCTGCGCTTTGGCCGCGCGCGCAGCGACGAGCGTTTTGACCGCAACATTTACGTGCGCTATGACCTCTCGCGCGTCAAGGGCGCAGACGGGCGGCTCATCACCGATGAGCAGGCCGGCGACGGCTCGGCCCTCTCGGCCAATTACGTGTGGACCACGCGGCGCTTCAACAACCGCAGCGATCCCACCCGGGGCTGGGGCCTGGGCTTTGAAGTGGGCGGGGGCCTGACCATCGAGGGCAAGCGCCGCCCCTTCACCCGGGGCGCGCTGCGCTGGATGGGCTTTTTCCCGCTGGGCCAGTCGGCCGCCAGCAGCCGCCTGGCTGTGCGCGCCGAAGGCGGGGCCGTGGTCGCGCCAGGTGGCGCGCGCGTGCCCAGCGCGCTGCTGTTTCGCGCAGGCGGCGACAACAGCGTGCGCGGCTACGCCTGGCGCGACATCGGCGTGCGCCGCAACGGCATCACCGCCCCGGGCAACTACATGTTCACCGTCAGCGCGGAGTGGCAGCGCCCCTTGCTGAAAGCCGACGGCCAGCCCACGGGCATGGAGCACATCGTGTTCGTCGATGCGGGCGATGTGGCCGACGTGGCCGGGCATCTGCGCCCGCGCGTGGGCGTGGGATCGGGCGTGCGCGTGAAAACGCCCATAGGCCCCATGTCCGCCGCCCTGGCCTACGGGCTCAAGCCGCGCAAGTTCCGCCTGCATCTTTCGGTGGGCTTTGTTTTCTGAATCCGGGAGCGGCCCGCAGCTTGCGCCCGGCCGTTTTTTCCCCGCTTTTTTCGCGTTCGCTCATGAACTCCACCGCCGCTTCTGCTCCTTCTGCGCCTGCCCCTGCGCCTGCCTCGCCTGCTCCCGCCGCGCCGCCGCCCGCGCCGCAGCGCCGCTGGCCGCGCCGCCTGGCCTGGCTGCTGCTCATCTTGCTGCTGGCGCTGCTGGCGGCGCTGGGCGTGCTGTGGCGCTGGGCGGCCTCGCCCGGCTCGCTGGAGCAGGCGCTGGCCTGGGCTGCGCCGCACCTGCCGCCGGCGCTGCACATCGAGCAATTGCAAGGCAGCCTGCTGCACGGCGGCCAGGCCGGGCGTGTGCGCTGGAGCGAGGATGGTCTGACCGTCGAAGTGGAACAGGCCCGCCTGCGCTGGCGCTTGCTGTCGCTTTTGAGCGGCAAGCTGCATCTGGACGAGCTGGCCGCCGCCCGCATCCAGGTGGATGACACCCGCCCGCCTGATCCCGAGCCGGCCTCCGGCCCGCCCCGCCCCATCAGCCTGCCGCTGCGCATCGTCGTGCGCTCTTTCCGGGTGGACGAGCTGCATCTGGCGCAGCAAAACCTGCGCATCACCGATGTGGCGGGCAGCTATCACTTCAACCAGTTGCAGCACCGCCTGGAGCTTGGCAGCGTCAAGGCGCTGGGCGGCAGCTACAGCGCCAGCGTGCGCCTGGCCAACGACGCCGCCGCCATGCTGAACGCCAGCTTGCGCGGCCAGTTCAGCGCGCAATCGGTGGCCGCCGCGCTGCCGGGCGAGCCGCAATCCGCAGACCCCGCGCCCGATCCGGCCCAGGCAGACGCCAACGCCGAAGCCCGCGCCGCGCTGCCTGCGCAAACCCTGCTGCTGCGCGCCACGGCCGTCGGCCCCTTGAGCAACATGCAAATCACGGCCCGCCTGCGCGAGCAGGCCGACGGCAGCGCGCAAGAGGCACCCGCCGCCAGCGCCGATGCGCAAAGCCCCCGCGCCGAATTGAGCGCGCGCATCGCCCCCTGGGCCGCGCAGCCGATCACGCAGGCGCATATCCACCTGAACGCGCTGGATGTGGCCCCCTTCTGGCCCACCGCCCCCCACACCCGCCTGAGCGGGCAGGTGCATCTGAACCCCGATGATGACCGGGGCTGGCGGGCCGAGCTGGACTTGAGCAACGCCCTGGCCGGCCCCTGGAGCGCGCGCCAGTTGCCCCTGCAAAGCCTGAAAACGCGCATGCACTGGCAGCCCAAACAGACCCGTATCAACAGCCTGCTGGCCGAGCTGCCCGGCGGTGCCAGCGTGCAGGCCAGCGGACGTTATGCATTGGTAACAGCGCCCGTGGCCGCACCCGCCGAAATCCCTGCCGAAACGCACGCAGACACGCCCGCAGAGTCCGCCGAAGCCCCCCCCGCGCCCCTGCCGGCCTGGCAGCTTCAGGCCCGCATTGGGCATTTGACGCCCGCTGCCTTGCACGCCGATCTGCCCGGCCCGGCCATCAGCGGCACGCTGCAAGGCCAAAGCGCGGGCGGCGCGGCCCCGCTGGAGTTTGATGTCGATCTGCAAGCCGACGAGGCTTCGGCGGCTGCGGCAGTCCCGGCAGCTGCGTCGGCCAGCGCCCGGGCCCCCGGCGGGGCGCTGCTGGCCGGCCTGCGCCAGCTTGTGGCGCAAGGCCGGGTGCAGCCCGGCGCGCAGGGCGACTGGGCCGCCAGCCAGGTGGAACTGGCGCGCCTGAGCCTGCACACCGCCCAGGCCCGCCTGAACGTGCAAGACGCCCGCGCCCGCCTGGCCGAGCGCGCCGGGCAGGGCCAAATCAGCCTGGATGCGCCCGGCCTGAAATTCAGCGCCCAGGGCCAGATCGCCCCGGCCAGTGGCAAGGGCCAGATGAGCCTGCAAGCGGCCAAACTGGCCGACACCCTGCGCTGGCTGCAAAGCCTGCCCCTGCCGCCAGCGGCGCGCGCAAGTCTTGAAGCCATGCAACTGGGCGGCAGCGCCAGCTTCCAGGGCCAGTGGCAAGGCGGCTGGACTGCCCCCGCCTTCCTCCTGCAAGCGGCCGCCCCCGCCCTGCAATGGCGCGCCAGCGCCGGCGATGAGTGGCTGCACCTGAAGGCCCTGAACGCCAGCGCCCAGGGCAGCGTGAAAAACGCCCGCTTGCAAGCGGCCGCCCTCACGCTCTCCGGTCAGGCCAGCCTGGCCGGGCGCAAGCTCGATCTGCGCAGCGCCGCCCGCCTGCGCCAAACCGGCGCCAGCCAGTGGCAGGCCGCCTTCAGCCAGCTTGATGTCAGCGCGCAGGATGCGCAATACGCCCCCGCCGCCTGGCGCGTGGCCCTGCATCAGCCCTTCACCCTCACCGCCAGCCTGGCTTCTGCGGGCAAGGAGGGCAAAGACCAGCCCGGCGGCCTGCAAAGCCTAGCCGCCAGCGCCGGGGCGCTGCACATACACCCGCCGGCTGCCGCCCGGCCGCAAGCGCCGGCCCAACTGGCCTGGCAGGAGATGCAATGGCGCGACGCGGGCTGGCTGGCGCGCGGCCGGCTGGGCGGCCTGCCCCTGGCCTGGGCCGATCAGGCCCCCGCGCCCTGGCGCAAGGATTTGCAAGCCCTGCTCGACGTGGCGGGCAGCTTCGTGCTCGATGCCCGCTGGGAGGGCGACTACACCCCCGCCCACGGCCTGCGCCTGCAAGCCAGCGCCGAGCGCGCCAGCGGCGACATCATGCTGCCGCCGCTGCCCGGCGCGCCCCAGCGCCAGAGCGCAGGCGTGAAAACCGCCCGCATCGAGCTGAACGTGCAGGGCGCGCAAGCCAGCGCCCGGCTGGACTGGCAAAGCGAGCGCATCGGCCAGGCCGAAGGCGAGTTGAGCACCCGCATCGGCAGCAGCGAAGGCGGGCCCTTCGACTGGCCCGCGCAGGCCCCGCTGCAAGGGCGGCTGAAAGCCAAACTGCCCCCCGTAGCCGCCTGGTCGCTGCTGGCGCCGCCCGGCTGGCGGCTGCGCGGCGCAGTCGATGCCGATTTGCAAATCAGCGGCACCCGCGCCGCGCCGCAACTGGGCGGACTGCTCAAGGCGCGCGAGCTGGCCCTGCGCTCCGTGGCCGACGGCTTTGAACTCAAGGACGGGCAACTGCTGGCCCGCCTGCAAGGCGAGCAAGTGCTGATCGAGCAATTCACCCTCAAGGGCGGCAAGGGCGGCCAGATCAGCGCCACCGGCAGCTCCGGCTGGGCGCAGGGGCAGCTGCGTGCCAGCCTGAAGGCGCAGCTCGACCGGCTCCAGCCCAGCATCCGCGCCGATCGCCAGATCACCCTCTCGGGCGACATGCAGGCGGCCATGCAGGGCAGCGCCGCCACGCTGGACGGCAAGCTGCGCTTCGATCAGGCCCACATCGAACTGCCCGAAAGCAGCGCCCCCACGCTGGATGACGACGTGCGCATCCACCGCGCCGACGGCCGCGTGCTCACCGCCGGCGAGCTGGCCGAAGGCGGCCAGGGCCAGACCCGCGCCGAGCGCGCCGCCGCCCGCGCTGCGCAAAAGCAGGCCAAGACCACGCTGGCCGCGCGTCTGGATATCGACATGGGCCCGGCCTTCACCCTGCGCGGGCAGGGCATAGACACCCGCCTGGCCGGCGTCTTGCAAGTGGCCGCCAGCGGCCCCATCGGCACGCTGCCGCGCGTGACCGGCGAAATCCGCACCGAAGGCGGCACCTTCCGCGCCTACAGCCAGCAGCTGCAAATCCAAAAAGGCGTGGTGCGCTTTACCGGCCCGGCCGACAACCCCGTGCTCGACATCCTCGCGCTGCGGCCCAACTACCAAAGCGACCAGCGCGCCGGCGTGCGCGTGACCGGCACCGCCCTGCTGCCCAGCGTGCGCCTGTATTCGCGCCCCGAACTGTCGGACAGCCAAACCCTCTCCTGGCTGCTGCTGGGGCGCGCCGCGCCCGCCGGCGGGGCCGAAGCCGCCATGCTCCAGCAAGCGGCCCTGGCCGCCATGAGCGGGCGCGGCGGCAAAAGCCTGGCCTCGCGCGTGGGGCTGGACGAGCTTTCCGTCAACGAAGGCGGCAGCGTTGCCATGGGCAAGCGCCTGTCGGACAAGCTCTACGCCTCCTACGAGCAAACCCTGGGCAGCGCCATCGGCTCGCTGTTCATCTACTACGAGCTATCGCGCCGCTGGCTGGTGCGCGGGCAAACCGGCCAGCAGCAGGGGCTGGACGTGATCTATCGCATCAGCTACGACTGATAAATTCAAAAACTTTATAGCCCTTTAATATAGGTAAGGAGTTGTTAACTATAACTCTACTTTTGTTCAACCCTTTAATCAAGGAGATTTCATCATGCGTCGTTTTGTTGTTGCTGCTTTGGTAGCTTTGTCTGCCTTTACTGCTCAAGCTAAAGAGCTTGATAACCCATATGCATTTCCTGAATCTTTAGCTCTTAATGACTGGATCGAATCAGATACTCCGGTAGCTATGGATCTTACAGATGAGCAAAAAGCTTCTATTTATTTTCTAGCCGATAACTTTTTAGGGAAGTATCTGAACTCTAAGCTTCAATACGGTATTTGTAATCGTATTAAGATCACTAAGCTTGAAGTAAAAGATCCCATATATGTTCTACCAGAACATGATGCGATTAAGCGATATGGAGTGAAATTTACTTACCGAGTATCTTGGAGCGCTACAGCTAAAGAGCAGCAGAATGTCAGGACTATTTATATTCCTGAAAATAGTACTTGTCATCCTGATTATTGGAAAAACACCCATCCTATTGGTAGTATAGAAGATCCGGATTTTACATATCTGGAGATGAGTACTTCCATGGTATAAGTTAGTGAATGGATTCGAGATCAAGCTCGTAGTAATGCTAATGCTATTAGCAAGATTGAGTATAAGAAACCTCTTAATAGTCTTAGTCTAGAAAAACAAGAGAAATTAGTTGATTTTTACTATTACGGTGCTGTTCATGAGTACTATGGTGCTGGGCTTACATGGAAGGTAGAACGTCAATTTGCTGTGTTATTTGAAAATGGTAAGTTCACTGTAGAAAGCGTAAAGCCTACTATGGGTCATAGTGCTGTAGGTATTCCATTTCCTATTGATCTTAATATCGATCCTGAGGTTATTGATGAAAGCTTGATTGGTGTAGGTGGTTAAGAAGTTTTGCCTCGTCTTTCCTTTCATAGTTGATAGAAACACCATTTAAAAGGCGAGGTTTTGAGCCATGGATGTAGAAATACATCCATGGTTCTTTTTTTATTAAAATCGAACTTTTTATAACCATCTAGTATATACATGGTGTTCTTATCAATCCCTCTTTTTTATGAAAGGTTTATCACCATGTCCCATCGTTCCTATCCCGCCAAGAAAAGGAAATTGGTATCTGTAGAAAAATACAAACCTGTAGAAGATGTAGTACCACGTCCTCTACAAGATGCTTTTAGAAAACCTGCACAGCAAGCGCAGGAAGCAGTAGAAGTTCCTGTAGAGCCAGTAACTCCAGCAGTTACTAGCGATCATAAAGCTGAAGTAACTAAGTATCAAGAGCGTATTAAAACTCTTGAGAAAGAGAACGCTTCGCTTAATGAGGCTTATCAGGATTATCAAAAGCTAGCTAACTATATTAAAGAAGTTAGAGAGCTAGCCGAAATATCCGAGCAAGAAGACAAAGAGCATCTAGTTAAACTAGAAGCCTTTGTTGAAGAGATCAAAGCTCAATTAGCTAATGCGTAAGCTTACACATCCCAGCTAGAAGAACAAAACCAAGCTTTTATCTCTATCTGCGATGAAAGAGATAAGTTTAGTGAAAAGGTTAAGTCTTTGGAAAAGGAAAACGAAGACTTGACTTACAACAACTTGATAAGAGAAATAGAAGCTATTAAGATTGAACATGCTTCCTTTCTTAAACAAGGTTATGAATTTAACATCCGCGAGGCTCTAGCGGCTTACCCTCTGCCGCCCCGCGCCCGCCTTCGGCCCGCGCCCGGAAACCGCCCCAAGCAGCCGCCCATGCAGCCCGTTCGCCACTTCCTGCTCGCCTTGCAGTTTTTCACCCGCATCCCCGTCACCGGGCGGCTGGCGGCGTGGGCGGGCTACTCCCCCGCCATGCTGCGCGCTGCCGCCGCGCACTTTCCCGGCGTGGGCTGGGTCATCGGCCTGTGCGGTGCGGCCGCGCTCTGGCTGGCGCTGGCCCTGCTGGGCACGGCCGGCCACGCCCCCCTGGCCGCCGCCGCCCTGGCCACTGCCGCCACTGTCTGGCTGACCGGCGGCTTTCACGAAGACGGCCTGGCCGACACCTGCGACGGCCTGGGCGGCAGCGCCAGCCGCGAGCGCGCGCTGGAGATCATGAAAGACTCGCGCATAGGCAGCTACGGCACGCTGGCGCTGGCGCTGGCGCTGGCGCTCAAGATCAGCCTGCTGGCCACCCTCGCCGCCCGGGGCGGGCCGGCGCGCACGGCCCTGGCCCTGCTGTGCGCGCACGTGCTCTCGCGCTTTGCCCCCCTGCTGCTCATGCGCGCGCTGCCCTACGTCAGCGACAGCGACACCTCCAAATCCAAACCCCTGGCCGATGCTGTTTCCCCCCCCGCCGTGCTCGCCGCCGCCGTCTGGGCCGCCCCCGCCCTGGCCCTGCTGGCGCAGCCGTGGGGCGTGGCTGCCGCCGCCCTTGCCCTGGCCGCCCAACTGGCCGTCCTGGCCTGGCTGGCTGCCCTGTTGCGCCGCCGCCTGCAAGGCTTCACCGGCGACACCCTGGGCGCCACCCAGCAAATCTGCGAACTGGCCCTCTACCTCGCCCTGGCCGCCGCCCCCGGCCTGCTGCGCGCGCTGGAGCAGGCCGCGCGCCTGTCGGCATGAGCGCCCCCGCCCTTCCTGCCCGCTGCGCGCTCTGGCTGGCCCGCCACGCCCAGGTGCAGGCCGCGCCCGGCCTGTGCTACGGCAGCAGCGACCTGCCCGCCTGCCCCCGGGCCACCGCCCGGGCCGCCGCCCAACTGGCCCAAAGCCTGCCGCGCATGGCGCAAGTGCGCGTATCCCCCCTGAGCCGCTGCCTCGCCCTGGCCCGCGCCCTGGCCGCCCTGCGCCCCGACCTGCCCCCCGCCCAAGTGGACGAGCGCCTGCGCGAAATGCACTTTGGCGCCTGGGAAATGCAGCCCTGGAACGACATCCCCCGCGCCGCCATCGACGCCTGGCTGGCCGACTTCGCCCACGCCCGCCCCGGCCAGCCCGCCCCCGGCCAGGCAGGGCAGACAGGGCAGGCAGGGCAGACAGGGCAGACGGGGCAGATGGGGCAGATGGGGCAGATGGGGCAGATGGGGCAGATGGGGCAGATGGGGCAGATGGGGCAGATG
>ERZ772827.997-NODE-997-length-14787-cov-3.080505_pt1 | contig 14787 bp, 9 predicted proteins | sample MGYA00580850_ERZ772827 | MGnify/ENA primary metagenome ERZ772827 (study PRJEB29015, sample SAMEA2737950) | human oral metagenome | biome: human oral; feature: human-associated habitat; material: dental | place: China | collected 2145 ...
CAAAGCGACGGGCGGGGCGATCTTACCTGCACACAGTGGCGCGTGAACCCTGATTAGACGCGGGCTTCAGGGCTACCAGCCGAGTAGTTATCCGAGGCGTCAACTGCACGCACAGAGTAACGTGCGCCATCCTGGTGTGCTACCGAGTAGTTGGTGCCCGTCACGGTCGCAATGACGCGGCCGTTACGGATCACCTGGTAGCGTGCACCCTGCTCGGCACCCGACCAGCTGAGCTTGTCGTTATTGCCCGAACGCTGTGCCCTCAAACCCGAAGGGGCTGCGGGAGGAGTCACATCGCGCGGTGCGTAACGTGCAAAGCCGACGGTACGCTGCTCGCCTTTCTCGCCCAGGGAGCGGTTAATATCGCCGCCAACCCACAGGTTGCCGCGGGAATCCACGAAGGACTCCCACACGCCAAAGCCGCGGGCACCCTTCAGAATGGGGTTGAACTCGCCCAGCATCTTGCCGCTCTCCCGGTCGAAAGCAGCTACGAGGCGGATATTGTGCACCTGAGAGTAATCCTGCCAGTAGCCGTAGTAGCTCTGCGAGCCCTCAAAGATGGAGTCGCCGCAGTGGCAGGCACCGTAGACCACATCACCGTTCAGGTGCAGATCCTGGAAGTCGCCGCCCTCACGGGTAATTGCGCTGCTCTTACGGGCGTAACCGTTCTTGCTGTACTGGGCGATCATGTGCTCAGTACCGCCGGTCCACACATCAGCACCGGTATCCTGAACATCGAACTGGAAACCCCACATGTAGCGGGCACCGGGGCGTGCCTCCAGAGACGGCTTCCACTCCCAGTTAATGGGGGTTGCGTCAGCACCGTTCAGGGCTGCAAGCCGGAAAGCGCTGGAACCGCTCACCTCGGAGAAGTAACCGGCCGCGTGCACCGTCGAGTTATCGGCGGCGGCGTTAATGCCGTTCACAGTGCCGTTGAACTTCGGACGCCACTTCCAGTCGACGGAGCCGTCGCTGAGCTTAATGCGAGCACCGCCACGAGCGTAGGCGGGGTTCTTAGACGTATTACCCTTCACGTGGGTGAAGTTACCGCCGATGTACAGGTAACCGTCCTGCACCTGCAAGGTCTTCACCTGTGCTGCGGCGGAGCTGCGACGTTCGATCTGGATATCCCAGGTCTTGTCAATCTCGCCGGTGGTCGCATTCAGGATCACGAAGTGGTTAGCGGGCTGCCCGTTCACCTGGGTGAATTCGCCACCCACGGCCAGGCGGTTACCCGGCAGAGCCTCAATAGCCTTAATCTGGCCGTTGAACTTGGGGGTAAACGAACGCACCAGCTCGCCGCTATCAACGTTATAACCAGCAAGGTACTGCTGGTTTACACGCTCACCATTGGCAGACTCAACATAGGCGAAGTCGCCGCCGGTGAAGACGGTGTCACCCACCTGAGTAATAGCCTGAACGTAGGTGTTCATCTCGCCCACCTTACCGGATGCGGTCTGTTCGCTGGTGCGCCAACGTACCGGCATGGAGTAGCTGTTCGGCAGGGCGCGACGGTTACTTGCTGCCGCACCAACCTGGCCGAAGTTCAAATCACGCTGGGTCAGTTTAGGTCGCAGATACACCTGGGTGAAGGGGATCGCATTACCGTAGCTGCCGTTCTTCTGGTAAATATACGAGCTGGAGCTCTCATTACCGCGGGTCACATCAGCACCATAGGCGAAACCAATACGCCACCCCTGGTCGCGGTTAGCGAAGAAACGTACCGCCGAGGTGCCGTATCCGGGGGCCATCTGGCTCGGCTGATCCCGAGGGGTGTATGAGTTGTTGCCGCCGGCACCCGAGAAGGTGAAAGGGCCCCAGTGCTGGGCGTAGCTCATGGCCCACGACCACTGTGCGGTCTGCAGGCGCGGGGTACGAACCTCCTGCCACTGCGTGCCGCTGGGATCGTAGGCACGGCGCAGACGCATACCATCGGGAAGATCCTGCGGTTTCGTGCCGTTCAGCAGAGCATCCACAGTATTTGAGGAAAGCTGAACCGGTTTAAACGCCGCAGAACCGGTGGGATTCTTGTGCAGCTGGTCAGCGTTACCAGTACCACCGTAGGATTCGGTCCAGCCCTCACGGCCGCGACCGACCATTACCCAGCCGCCGCCATCAGTTTCCTGGTCGCAGTAGAACTGCTGGGGTGCACTCATCTGCGGGGTGTACAGCCAGTAGGCACCCGACTTCGCGTTGGGATTCACCTGTTTAACCTCGTAGCAACTAGCTGCCGCTTTATCGCTACTGGTACCGTCGTGGGAGGTGTCGGCAGCTGAAGCCGCCGGGAAGGAAGACATCGTCAAAACGGTGCTTAGGGCTAGGGCTATAGAAGCCCAGCGGGTTTTGTGTGAAGTGGTTCTCATTGGTTTTTTCATATGTTCTTTCCAAAACCGGCCCCCAACGGTGGGTGCCAAAGATTGTGGTGAATACTGAGGTACCACTCGATAAAACCACTATCGTATGAGATAAGGGAGGTAAAACCTTGGGGTTTCACCCCCGGAAGCTATATGAAAAGTGATATATCGGTGTTAGTGAAAGGTTACCACGAAAAGGTTTTAATATTCGGGGGTATAGGCCGAAAAATACTGTTATATCCGCGACTTTTTATGTGCTTACCTGAAAAGCACACCGCATCCAGCATAAACCTGGGAATATGTCTAAAAGTTGCTGAGTGCCGCTGCGCACACCCCTTAACCCACGTCAAATACCGCTTAGTCGCCCCGTGCTGGTACTAAAATAATGGGAGGCCCTATAAGCCGGGCCCTCTGCACGCGCCAGTACGTAGATACTCATCACATCAAGGTAGAAGGAGCCACAGTGAAACTAACCGGCCTGAGCAGGACGCTCTTGGGGTACCCCTCCTACCGGAACGTAGTTGCCGCCGCGCAGCTGCCCGCTACCGAACGCAGCGCCCAGACCCTCATCGGGGCGGTTCCAGGGCTGCACGCCCCGCTCATCGCAGACATTGCCGCCGCAATCCGTAACTCCACCCGCCGCGAGGGAGCCGGCAAAGAGCCCCTGACTCTCGTTATTACCCCCACCGAGCGGCAAGCCGAAGATACTGCCCACGCCCTCGGCGCCTATCTGCCCGATAACGACATCGCGCTCCTGCCCGCCTGGGAAACTCTGCCCCATGAGCGGCTCTCACCCCGCAGCGACACCGTCGGCCGCCGTCTCGGTGTACTGCGCGCCATCACACAGGCAGGGGAACGCACCCCGCTCGTGCTTGTTGCACCTGTACGCGCCGTGATCCAACCCATCGTGGCGGGCATCGAAAAACTGGTGCCCGTCACCCTCACCAGGGGTGAAGAATACTCCTTCAAAGAAGTCATTAAAGGCCTCACCAACGCCGCCTACTCGCGCGTAGACCTTGTGGCTAAACGCGGTGAATACGCGGTACGCGGCGGCATCATTGACGTCTTCTCACCCACCGCAACCAATCCGGTGCGCCTGGAATTCTTCGGTGACGAACTTGATGAGATCCGCTACTTCTCAGCCGCCGATCAGCGCACGCTCACCGGCGAAGGCTCCCAGCCCGACCGCATCACCCTGCCGCCCTGCCGGGAACTGCTCATCACCCCCGAGGTCATGAGCCGTGCCGCCCGCCTCGTTGGGGACTACCCGACCGCCTCCGCCATGCTCGAAAAAATTGCTGGAGGCATCTACGTTGAAGGCATGGAATCCCTCACCCCACTACTGGTTGAGCGCATGAACACGCTCATCTCTCTCCTCCCGAGCGGTTCACTGGCGTTGAGTGTAGAACCTGAACGAATCGCCGCCCGGGCAGAAGACCTCGTAGCAACCAACGAAGAATTTCTCACCGCCGCATGGGACACCGCCGCTGAAGAGAACTCAGCAGCCCCCATCGACCTTGGGCAGCTGCGCATGAGTGAGGCAGGGTTCCGCACCATCACCGCCACCCGCACAGAAGCACTCGATGCGGGCATCGGCTGGTGGGAAATCACCGAACTGATCGCCAACGCCGAGCTTGCCGCATTCGTACCGGATGACCCTGCGGAAACCGATACTGCAACCGAAAAAACGGGCGCTCATTGTGCGCTCGCAGACGCCGTAGCGGATGGGGTAGACACCCTGGTGGTGCGCGCATCTGCGGCTGCATCGTTTACCGGCTCGGTGCAGCGGATGCTTGAAGAAGTAGGGGCACTGGTCAAAGACGGCTGGCGGGTGCTGGCGCTCACCAACGGGCGGGGCTCCACCGATCGGCTTATTGAGCTCTTTAACGATAGTGAAGTGCCAGCATCACGCCGCGATACCCTGGATACGGGAATTGAACCCGGCATTATTGAGGTGTGCGAGGCCCCTGCGTCTGCCGGGTTCCTGCTGTCTCAGGAACAGTTGGCGGTCTTTACCGAAGGCGAAATCCTGGGCAGGCGCGGCACCTACGCCCCGCGCGGGGTAACCGGATCAAAACTCAAAGCCCGCAGGCGCCGCAACGCGGTAGACCCACTCTCACTCACCCCGGGCGACTACGTGGTGCACGAGCGGCACGGCATTGGACGGTTCATTGAGATGACCTCACGGCCAGTGGCGGGGGTAAAACCCGCCGCCGGGCAGAACGTGCCCATGCGCGAATACCTGGTGCTGGAGTACGCCCCCTCCAAACGTGGAGGAGCCCCCGACAGGCTGTTCGTGCCCTCCGAACAGCTGGATATGATTTCACACTATGTGGGCAGTGAAAAACCCACCCTGTCGAAGATGGGCGGCAGCGACTGGGCGAAAACAAAGAGCCGCGCGCGCAAGGCCGTCAAAGAAATCGCGGCCGACCTGATTAAACTGTACTCGGCACGGCAGGCCTCGCGCGGGCACGCCTTCACCGAAGACACCCCGTGGCAGCGGGAACTGGAAGAATCATTCCCCTACAACGAAACCCCCGACCAACTGAACGCCATCTACGAAGTAAAAGCCGACATGGAGAAAGAACTCCCCATGGACCGGCTAATCTCCGGCGACGTTGGGTTCGGCAAGACCGAGGTGGCAGTGCGGGCCGCTTTTAAAGCGGTACAGGACGGTAAACAGGTGGCGGTACTGGTTCCTACCACGCTCCTGGCACAGCAGCACTACGAGACATTCACCGAACGGTTCTCTGGTTTCCCGATCAAAATTAAAGTGCTCTCACGTTTCCAGAAACCGAAGGAATCACGCCAGATCACCGAAGAAATAGCCTCCGGCGCGGTGGATGTGGTGATTGGTACCCACCGTATCCTCTCGGAGAGCATTAGTTTTAAGGACCTGGGCCTGGTCATTATTGATGAAGAACAGCGTTTCGGGGTGGAGCATAAAGAGAAACTGAAACAGATGCGCACGAATGTGGATGTGCTGGCAATGAGCGCCACCCCCATTCCGCGGACCCTAGAGATGTCGCTGACGGGTATTCGGGAGACCTCGACTCTGGCAACGGCCCCGGAGGAGCGGCACCCGGTACTCACCTTTGTGGGGGCCCGCACCGATGCGCAGATTACCGCCGCTATCCGCCGGGAACTGATGCGTGAGGGGCAGGTGTTCTTCGTCCACAACCGGGTGGCAAACATTGATAATGTGGCTGCCGAACTCGCCAAACTAGTGCCGGAGGCGCGCATCGCCACCGCCCATGGGCGTATGAGCGAGGCCCGGCTGGAGCAGATTATTGTAGATTTTTGGGAACGCCGCTTCGATGTGCTGGTATGCACCACAATCGTCGAGACAGGCCTGGATATTTCGAACGCAAACACCCTCATTGTTGATAACGCCCAGAATTACGGGCTGAGCCAGCTGCACCAGCTGCGTGGGCGTGTGGGGCGAGGGCGTGAACGCGCCTACGCCTATTTCCTGTACCCGCCGGGTAAGCCGTTGGGGGAGGTCGCGCTGGAGCGCCTGAAAGCGGTGGCAACCCATAACGAGCTAGGCGCGGGTTTGCAGCTGGCCATGAAAGACCTTGAGATTCGCGGTGCGGGGAACCTGCTTGGCGGGGAACAGTCTGGGCATATCGCCGGTGTGGGGTTTGACCTGTACCTGCGCCTCGTGGGGGAGGCCGTGGCAGACTTCAGGGGAGAGAAAGACGAGCGTGACGTTGAAGTGAAGGTGGACCTTCCGGTAAACGCACACATCCCGCACTCCTATATTGATGCTGAGCGGCTACGGCTGCAGGCATACCGGCAGATTGCTGCTGCCGACACCGAGCAGAAAATGGCTGAAGCCCGCGAAGAGCTCACCGACCGTTACGGTGAGCTGCCTGAGCCGGTGCAGAACCTCTTAGCTGTGACGGCGCTGCGCCAGCGTGCGCGTGCGGCAGGTATTCGGGAGATCGTGGTGATGGGCCCGAAGGTGCGTGTAGTAACCGACGAGCAGCTGCCGGATTCGCGGCAGATGCGGCTGGGGCGCGTGTACCCGGGATCCTCGCACACCCAGCCGAAAGGACTGCAGACGTGGCTGACCCTGCTGCCGCGCCCAAAGAGCAGCCCAGTGGGCGGCATAGAACTGGTAGACGCGGCGATGCTTGAATGGTGTCAGCAGCTGATCGACACGATTTTCGCGGACGTACCGGGTGCATCACGCTCCGCACCGGAGTAGGGTAAAAGAAACGGGCTGTGCTGGCAGCGCCCACCCGCGTGGCGGTGCGCAGACATAGCTGACAATGCGTAGAAAGAGGTAGTGATGATTCCGTTATCTCGCCGGGTACTCACCCCGCGCACCCCCGGCGGCTGGGCACTGTTTATAGGGCGTATCGCCGCCGCTGTGCTGCTGGTACTGGTGACGTTGGGTGCGTGCGTGTGGGCTTTCTTCGGGCAGGACGCCTTCATGGCGTACCTGGCAGTAGCGGTTTTTGCTTTAATTGCCGCCGGGTGCGGTACCTACGCGGCGGTATTCTTCCTCGCCCACCGCACCAAGGTGCGGAAAGGAGAATACGGCATGAGCGGCCCAGTACAGTTCCGGCGGGGTAGGGAGTTGGGGCAGCTCTCCCGCTAAAGAATATGTTTGAGATAACAATAAAGGGCGGGCAACTGCGGGAACCCCCGGCAGCTGCCCGCCCCATAAGACCCTCAGAGGCTACGCATAGTAATGCAGAGCCTGGCGGTGTAAAAGGAGCTAGTCCTGAACCTTGTTCACGTCTTTAATGACGCGGGTGGTCTTTGACGGCAACACGTGAAAAACAAGCCCGAAAAACAGCCCGTAGCACACTAGTGCACCGGCATACCAGAACCAGCCGTCATGTTCGCTAAGAATACCCAAGCCATCCGGGTAGGTGCCCAGCAGGTAGAGACCCAGCAGCAGGAACACGAAACACCCGATGAAAAGGACCGCGTTTTCAAGATGTTTACCCTGCCCCGAATAGGTATGCACAGTTTTTTTCTCAGACATTATCTTCCTTATAGTTGGCGGTTAGCACCGACCGCTGGTGTGTGCTTAAGGATTTCCTGCCTCCAAGTATAGTTCGGTGCACCGACAAATGCACGGCCATATCGGTGCTGCCCTTGTGAATGTGGGAATTTACGGCACACAGTGTGAGCTTTTCCGCTTGAGTCTGCCAGGGATATAGCTCACAATGAAAGTGTGACTTCATCAGTAAATTACGCATCGCAGCGAATCGTGATACTCGGCGCGGGACCGGGTGGCTACGAGGCCGCCCAAGTCGCGGCATCTTCCGGAGCAGACGTAACCCTCATTGAGCGGAATTCCATTGGCGGCTCCGCAGTCCTTACCGACGTCGTACCCTCAAAAACTCTCATTGCCACCGCAGATATGATGACCCGCTTCTCAGACGCCGGGCGTCTAGGCATTGAAAACACCAAAGGCAAAGCCCCCATTCTGCAAGTGGACATGAAACGGCTCAACGCCCGAGTCCTTGAGCTGGCCCAGCAGCAATCCGCCGATATTAAACGGGCACTCTCGGCGGCGGGCGTAAAAATTGTGCAGGGCACCGGGAAGCTCCTTGACAGGCACACCGTTGAAGTGACCGACGAGGCGGGCCTGACTTACAACCTGCACGCCGACTTCATCCTCCTCTCTGTCGGTACGCACCCGCGCGAAATGGCGACCGGGCGTCCCGACGGGGAACGTATCCTCACCTGGACGCAGCTATATAACCTGCAAGAAGTCCCGAAAGAACTCATCGTTATTGGCTCTGGTGTGACCGGTGCCGAATTCGCCTCCGCCTACGAAGGGCTGGGGTCGCAGGTCACCCTCATCTCATCCCGCGACAGGGTGCTGCCCGGTGAGGATGAAGACGCCGCCCGTGTGCTGGAGGACGTTTTCGAGCGGCGCGGGGTGCGGGTGATGCCGCGCTCGCGCGCAAGCGCTGTGGAGCGCAGCGAGGACGGGGTGGTTGTCACCCTCTCGGACGGGCGTAAAGTGGCCGGAACCCACTGCCTTGTCGCTATCGGGTCTATCCCTAACACGGAAGGGCTTGGGCTAGATGCCGCCGGTGTTGAAGTGAGCGACTCCGGGCATGTGGTGGTTGATGGGGTGTCCCGCACCTGCGTCAACAATATTTACGCTGCAGGGGACTGCACAGGTGTGTACCCGCTCGCCTCGGTTGCCGCGATGCAGGGGCGCATCGCTATGGCGCATATTCTGGGGGATGCGGTCAAGCCGCTGCGCACCGACCGGGTGGCGGGCAATATTTTCACCACCCCCGAAATCGCCACCGTGGGTGTGAGCGAGAAAGACCTTGAGGAGGGCCTGTACCGGGGTGACACGGTGATGCTTTCTCTCACTACCAACCCGCGCGCTAAGATGATGGCGGTCAGTGACGGGTTCGTGAAGGTTTTCGCGCGTAAACACTCAGGCACTGTTATCGGTGGGGTAGTGGTGGGTCCGCGTGCCTCCGAACTGATTTTCCCGATCTCACTGGCTGTGGAAAAGAAACTAACGGTGGACGATCTGGCTGAGACATTCACCGTGTACCCCTCCCTATCCGGTTCGGTGTCTGAGGCGGCACGTAAACTGCACACCCGTGGTTAGCTCTGTAACGGCTGCGACCGTTTAACGGTTTAGGGGCACGGATCTCATACAAGAACCGTGCCCCTAAACTGTGGGGAGAGCCGTTATTTCTTGGAACCCACCGCGTTCATATCAACGTCGCGGGTCTCGTGGGTGAGCAGAATGAAGACGACGCTCAACGCCGAAGCTACTGCCAGGTAAACCCCAACGGCGCCCACGCCGCCGAGCTGGTTCAGCCATACCGCCACGAACGGGGTAAGTGCCGCACCCAGAATAGATGCCATATTGTAGGCAATCCCGCTGGCAGTGTACCGCACGTTGGTGGGGTACAGCTCAGGCAGGTAAGCGCTCATCGAACCGAACGAGAGGCCCATTAGGCACATGCCGATAAACATGAACACGGTGACCGCAGTAGTATTAGCTGATGCCCCGGTGCCCACCACAGAAGGGGCGATCATGAGTGTGAACATGCACCCGAAAAGCGCCATGCCGATCGTGGTCCACAGCTGCTGCTGGCGGCGTCCGAACCTATCAGCCAACCAGCCCGAGAGCGGAATGAAAAGGGCGAAACCGGTAATGGAGATCAGCTGAATAACCAGGAAATCACGGTACGCGATCCCCAGGCCGCCGTTTTCGACCTTGCCGATACCGTATGAGAGGATCCAGGCGGTCATCAGGTAGAACAGCACATAGCAGGCCACCATAATGAAGGTGCCTTGGATCATGGGCCACCAGGCCACCTTGAACGCCTCAACCAGGGGCGCCTTCACTTTCTCGTCGTTCTCCACGGCCTTAGCGAACACGGGGGTCTCTTCAAGCTTGAACCGCACGTACAGGCCCACTGCGACCATCACGATGGAGAGCAAGAACGGGATACGCCAGCCCCAGATCAAAAAGGGGTGGTTCAGGTTTTTGCCGTCCACAGTGGAGTTGAACGTGATCCAGCTGGTCAGCAGCAGCATGAACCCATTGGCGAAAACGAAGCCGATAGGTGCACCCAGCTGGGGCCACATGGCGGCGCGGGCACGTTTGCCTTCCTCCGCGTACTCGCTGGCGAGCAGGGCAGCACCCGACCATTCACCGCCCAGCCCAAGGCCCTGGCAGAAGCGCATAATCGTCAGCATTGTTGGCGCCCACAACCCGATCTGGTGGTAGGTGGGGAGCAGCCCAATGAGGAAGGTTGCCAGACCCATCGTCAGCAGTGCGCCCACGAGGGTTGCTTTACGGCCGATCTTATCGCCGAAATGCCCGAAAACAATCGACCCGAGAGGCCGGGCGATGAAGGCAACACCGAAAGTGGCGAAGGAGGCCAAAAGCTCGGTGGTGGGGTCTTTCGAGGCGAAAAACAGTGCCGGGAACACTGCGACTGCGGCGGTCGCATAAATATAAAAATCGTAGAACTCGATAGTGGTGCCCACCAGGGACGCCAAAATAACGCGACTGCGTGGTGTAGCGTTAGCTAACGAGGTGGTATCCGGTGTCCTTTTGACGGGCTCGCCGGAGGCAGCGTGTGCTTGCGCGCTCAAAGCTGTACTCCTTAAGTACTGTGAACGAGCCACACCCAAATACTGCGGGTGTGTGATAAACTCAACTTTTTACTGTACGCCTGTGGTGGTTACCTTGGCTAGGCGCGACCAGTATTCGGACCATCACACCGGCCTGTTAGTGGCGGTGGTACTGCCCACAGCACATAAATAGCCGGTGCGGCCGCCCCAGGGGGCAAGCCGCACCGGCTGAGAAAATGTGGCCATTTGCCCGAGGCAACCGTTACTTAATGGTTGCCAGCACCTGACCGGCAGTGACCGTGTCTCCAGCCTTCAAGGAGAGGCCCGATACCTTACCCGCCTTATGCGCGGTAATCGGCTGCTCCATCTTCATGGCCTCAAGCACCAGCACCAAATCACCCTCAGCGACAGTATCCCCATCAGCCACGGCAACCTTCACGATCGTGCCCTGCATGGGGCTGCTCAGGTCATTACCACCAGCTGCGCCACCTGCACGCGAGGAACGGGATTTACGCGGCTTCGTGGAAGTCTTCGCAGCGGACTTACCGGATGCGGCCCCCAGATCGGGCAGCACAACCTCCAGCCGTTTGCCGTTCACCTCTACCACCACGCTCTGGCGCTGTGCCTCATCATCATCCACATTGCCGGGGGCGCCCTCATAGGGTTCAATGGTGTTCTTAAAGTCGGTCTCAATCCAGCGGGTATGAACCGTGAAATCACCGCCCGGGGCGGGGGCGTAAGCGGGGTCATCCAACACTACGCGGTGGAACGGAACCACTGTGGGCATCCCCTCAATCTGCAGTTCCTGCAGGGCGCGGCGGGCACGCTCAATCGCCTGTTCACGGTCTGCGCCGGTGACAATCAGCTTAGCGAGCATCGAATCGAAGTTGCCGCCAATCACATCCCCCTCGACAAACCCCGAATCCCAGCGCACACCGGGACCGGAGGGCACCCGCAGCTTCTCTATAGTGCCGGGGGCGGGCATGAACGAGCGGCCCGCGTCCTCACCGTTAATACGGAACTCAATCGAATGTCCGCGCAGCTGCGGGCTGTCGGGGCTGATCTGCTCACCGCGGGCAATACGGAACTGCTCACGCACCAGATCAATACCGGTGACCTCCTCGGAGACCGGGTGCTCAACCTGCAGACGCGTATTCACCTCCAGGAACGAGATGGTGCCGTCCGGGGCGAGCAAAAACTCGCAGGTGCCCGCGCCCTGGTAGCCAGCTTCGGTGAGGATCGCGCGGGATGCCTCATACAACCGTTGTGTCTGCTCCTCACTCAAGAACGGGGCGGGAGCCTCCTCAATGAGTTTCTGGTTGCGGCGCTGAAGCGAACAATCGCGGGTAGAAACCACCTGGACGTTTCCGTGGGCATCCGCCAAACACTGGGTCTCAACGTGGCGCGGGGAATCCAAGAAACGTTCAATAAAGCACTCGCCGCGGCCATAGGCAGCAACCGCCTCACGTACCGCCGACTCATACAGCTCGATCACGTCGTTACGATCACGCACCACCTTAATGCCGCGCCCGCCGCCGCCGAATGCTGCTTTAATGGCGATGGGCAGGCCGAACTCGTCCGCGAATTTCAGCACCTCATCAGCGGATTCCACCGGATCTTTTGTGCCGGGCACTAGCGGCGCCCCTACTTTCTGCGCAATATGGCGTGCGGCTACTTTATCGCCGAGCTGCGTGATTGATTCGGGGGAGGGGCCAATCCAGGTTAGCCCCGCATCAATAACCATCTGGGCGAACTGCGCATTTTCAGAGAGAAAACCGTACCCCGGGTGCACCGCATCCGCGCCGGCACGGATCGCAATCTCAAGAACTTTCTCCATGACCAGGTACGAGGTGCCCGCTGTAGCGCCGTTAAGGGCGTACGCCTCATCGGCAAGTTTCACATGCTGGGCGTCACGATCAGGCTCGGCGTAGATGGCGACGGTCTCTATGCCCTCATCGCGGGCGGCACGGATCACTCGCACCGCGATCTCCCCGCGGTTGGCAATCAGGACTTTGCTGACCGGGCCCGTGTGGCGATTCGGTACCGCCGTAAATTTCTTCTTATCGTCTGCCGGATTAGTGGTCATGGGGGTGAGCTTCTCCTTATTTATCCTGCCGAAAGCATAGCGAGAAACGGCTGGGATAGCGAATATATTGTGCGCCTTGACGCGAAAAACGTTAGAAAATCATGGAGTGAAAGGAACACGGGCACAGGTGCCTACCCCGCAGGTTCGGCCCAGAGGGTACTCAGCGGTACCCCAAGCCGAGAGAGCATGTCTTTGAGCGCGTTCACTGACAGGCCGATCACCGCATGCGGTTCACCATAGACACCGCGAATAAACGCCGCCCCGTAGCCGTCTAAAGTGAACGAGCCTGCTACCTGTAACGGCTCACCGGTAGCCACATAGTCCTCAATCTCCTGCTCGCTCATCTGCGCAAAATGTACTCGTGCGCTGCGAAGCTCAGATTCGTGGGGGATCATACACGCCTCACACGGGTCGGCGTCTTCAGGGGCGGGCCGCAGATCCACTAGATAATGCCCGGTGTGTAAAGTTCCCATTTTGCCGCTCATCGCCGTAATCCGTTCACGCGCCTTCTGCGGAGTGTACGGTTTACCGTAGGCGGTGCCCTCGAACTCGAACACTGAATCGCACCCCAACACCAGTGCATCCACAACGCCTTCGTCTTCTAACTCGTGCGCAACAGCCCGCGCTTTTGCTTGGGCCAGCAGCTGCGCAGCCTGCGCCGGGGTGTGCTGGTCCCCATCGGTTTTTGTGGCGCGGGCAAGAACCGCATCCTCATCAATATGGGAGACGCGTACCTCAAAGACAATACCGGAGTCTTCTAGAAGCTTTTTGCGGGCCGGAGAAGCCGAAGCCAAAACCAGGCGTGGGGTGCATGCCTTAGCAGCGGAAGCATCGAGTGGTGCGGAAGTCATACCCACCATTCTAGCCGTCTGCTCCGTACCGCCCTAAAACGGGTTACCGCATGCGTGTTGGGTTCGGCTGGGAGGCAACGAACAATGCCGCTAAAACTAAGGGGTGGGCTCACACACATTTTCAGTTTGACCCCGTAGGATGGAGACAGACACAGACTTTGAAAGGCCCCAATATGTCATCATTATCTGAACCTATTGGCCGCCTCTACCTGCGGCCTATGCACCCGCGAAATCCGGGGGATAAAGCGCGCGCGGCATCAGCCGTGGAGCTTTTTTCAGACCTAGTTTTTGCCACCGCAATCCTGTTCGCCGGTTCACAGATACACCATGTGCTTGGGCAGGGTAACTTCGGCCATGGTGTGGTCAGCTATCTGCTGGTTATGTTCTTCATCTGGTGGACGTGGGTGAATTTCGCGTGGCTGTCCTCATCGTTTGAGGTTGACGACTGGCTCTACCGTTCCTTAGCCGCCATCCAGATGCTCGGTGTGCTGGTGGTCGCCGGGGGAGTGGGACAGACTTTCGGGGGCACCGTCAATGTGGCCCTCATCGGCTATATCACCATACGCGCGGCACAGATTGGCCAGTGGGCGCGGGCCTCCCGGTGCGGCGGGCCGGCCGGCCGTGCGGCGCTTATCTACGCAGTGGGTGCTGGCTGTGCTGTGGGTTGTGTGCGCACTGTGGGTTCCATTCTTAGCGCTTCCCCTGGTTGTCGGGGAACTGGCTGTGCCCATTATTGCCGAACGTATTGGGCACACCCCCTGGCATGCGCCGCATATTACCGAACGGTACGGGCTGCTGACCCTCATCGTATTGGGTGGCTCGCTCAGGGCCGCAGCTATCGCGGTCTCCCGTGCTCTGGGTGATCATGTGCCGGCACTCTTCGGGGTCGCGGTTCTATCGGTGCTGGTGGCCGGGGGTATGTGGTGGATCTATTTCTGGGCACCCCACCGGGATGTGATAAACCCCAAACGCTACCTTTCCCCGCTCAAATACGGGTACCTGCACTATTTCATATTCGCTGCGGCGGGTGCTTTTGCTGCGGCCGTTGAGGTAATTATTGACCTATTGGCGCACGATAACTACCTGATGGAACATCAGGCGGGGCTGACCCTGTCTGTTCCTGTGGGGGTTTTTGTGGTGGCGGCCTGGCTTGCGGTGCTTCGGGAACACGCGCCGCTTCCAGTGAGTATTTCCCTGCCTGTGGCCGGTGTGCTCATTGTGCTTGAGGGGTTCCTGCCGTTTCCGTTCATCTTTATTGCCCTGACCGTGGTGATGCTTGTGACTCTGCTGGTGCTCTACCAGCCGGTTCCCTCGCGCGCCACCGAAGACCATAAAAGTGTTGAGGACACCGCCGACGTCAGCTGATGCGGCGGCCATTAATGTGTGAGATAAACATTCGTCCCGCCCC
>ERZ772827.998-NODE-998-length-14780-cov-8.809372_pt1 | contig 14780 bp, 10 predicted proteins | sample MGYA00580850_ERZ772827 | MGnify/ENA primary metagenome ERZ772827 (study PRJEB29015, sample SAMEA2737950) | human oral metagenome | biome: human oral; feature: human-associated habitat; material: dental | place: China | collected 2145 ...
ATCCTCGACCCGCTTCTCCTGAACCTACGACCGTCGTCGAAACCGATCATCCCCTGTGGAGTTGTCACCGGTCTGCCGAAGCCTGACCGGAACGTGCTCTCAGCGAAGCCAGATGATCCTAGCAGACAGAGAGCGATCACCGTCGGAGGACTACACCACACAACATCTCGGCAACCTGGTCACCTGCGGCGATGGCGGGTCAGCGACTCGAACGAATATCATGACAGAACAGGCCGGTTACCTCGTGGTGGCCTCGGTCCTCCTCTGCACAGCGTCAAGGAGAGTGTCATGGACACACGCCTGTTTCCCGCCCTGGGCCGCGAGATCCCAGTCATCGGCACTGGTACGTGGCAACTGGGCATTGATCTGAGCGAAGTCGATCCTTCTCGTGCCTTCAGCAATCTCGATGCAGCGTGCGCCTCGGGAGTCACCTTCATCGATACGGCCGACGCCTATGACAACGGCGCCTCAGAGAGGTTCCTCGGCGAGTTCTTCTCCGCTCGTCCTCGCACCGGACTCACGGTGGCCACGAAGATGGGGAGGAGCAGTGGAGAGAGGACGTATCCCACCGACGCCTTCAGTCGAGACCTTGTTCTTCACTGGAACGACCGCTCCCGGAAAAATCTCGGCACCGAGACCATCGACATTGTCCATCTGCATGCTCCTCCCATCGAGCTACTTCAACGCCAGCACCTGTGGGAGCTCCTCGACGAGCTGGTCGAGACCGAGCGGATACGCTGCTACGGAGTGAGCGTCCTCACCTGCGCCGAGGCTCTCGAGGCGATCCGGCACCCGGGTTGCGCGAGCGTGGAGATCATCGTGAACGTCTTCCGGCACAAGCCCCTGGAGGAAGTTCTCCCCGCTGCGCGCGAGTCCGGGACCGCAGTGATCGCGAGGGTTCCGCTACCTGATGGGCTGCTGTCCCATAACCGTCGTCGTGGTAGTACACCCGCACCGCCCGGATCAGTGGCGGCCCTCGACGCCGGCTGGATCTACTCCGTGGTCCCCGACGAGGTGGGAATGCAAACCGCCCACGAGTTCTCCGGCCTGTGCCGCCGGCTCGGCCCCGAGCATGTTCCACCGGTCCAGGTCGCCCTGCGGTGGCTCCTGGATCAGGAGGGCATCACCTGCATCCTGCCTGACGCTCATAGTCTCAATCAGGTACGCTCCAACGCCCGTGCAGCCGAGCTGCCACCGCTGAGTCAGGAGATGCACACTGCGGTGAGAGAGCTCTACGACCGTCTCATCAGGCCCTACGTACACCGGCACTGGTAGGACCGGACGACACGAGTGAGGGCCGCGCAGGCTATACAAGCCGTGCGGATGATCACGGCGGCCTCAGCCCCGACGTCGGTTCGCGGCCGCCATGGCCCGGGCAGCCTCCCTCTTGTCCTGCGCCTCGCGCAGGGCCTGGCGCTTGTCCCAGTCCTGCTTGCCTCGGGCAAGGGCGATCTCCAGCTTGGCGCGGCCACCGATGAAGTACAGCTCCAGCGGGACCACGGTGTAGCCCTTGGCCTGCACCCTGGTCTTAAGACGCTCGAGCTCACTGCGATGCAGGAGCAGCTTGCGCTTGCGACGTGGGGAGTGGTTGTTCCACGTGCCCTGCAGGTACTCGGGGATATGAGCGCCGTGAAGCCAAGCCTCGCCATAGCGGTCGATCTCGATCCAGGCCTCGGTGAGCGAGGCGCGTCCCATGCGCAACGCCTTGACCTCGGTGCCGGTGAGGACCAGCCCTGCCTCATATCGGTCCTCGATGAAGTAGTCGTGAGTCGCCTTACGGTTACGAGCCACTGTCTTGCGGGCGTCGGAGGCGGCCTTGGCCTTCTGCCCGGCGGTGGGCTTGGTGGCCCGAGCAGATCTTCCGGCGGGAGTCATCGGCCTGTCCTTTCACGAGTACGGAGTGTGGGCGCGCCCGCGTCAGGAACCCACGGAGCGTGCCCCAAGTCAGCCCCGCAGCCGGATCCCGGCTCCGCACTGCGGAACGATGACGCGCAGGATCAGGAGTCTACGGCGTCCGTCAAGGACGATTCGCTAGAAGCCGGGCAGCGACATCGGGTCGATGTAGACCCCGTCCTGAGCCACCTGGAAGTGGACGTGCGGCCCGGTGGCGTAACCGGTCGACCCGGTCGACCCCACGACGTCGCCGCGGTTGACGTACTGGCCGTCGGCGACGGCCCGTCCCGAGAGGTGGCACAGGGTGACGACGTAGGAGTGGCCGTCGATGATGCCGCCGTTGATGTCGATGCCGATACCGCAGGACTCGGAGTTCCAGTAGGTGGCCACTCCGGAGACCGCGGCGTACTGCGGTGTGCCCTCGCTCGCGGCGAAGTCGACACCCTGGTGCCCGGTTCCGGTACCGGTCACCGGGTGGACGCGGTAACCGAAGGGAGAGGTCACCTCAAGAGGGCCGGTGATCGGGTGACCGATGTACCCGTCTCCCAGGGAGTCCGAGGCAATGGAGCTGGAGGGAACCGATGGCATCGTTCCCGCGCTGGCCGCGGCCCGGTTGGCCGCGTCGATCTCCGCGACGCGAGCGGCTGCTGCTGCTGCGTCCGCGTTGGCCTGGTCGAGCTGCGTCTGCAGATCGCTCTTTCGGGTCTCCAGCGTTGAAGCGGCTGCCTGCTTTTCAGAAGCCAGCTTGGCGACCTCGTCCCGCTTGGTCTGCGCGGAATCCCGAGCAGTCTTGGCATCCGCCTCAGCGGCGTCGGCCTCGGTCTTGAGGGTGCTGACCCGTGTCGTGGCGGCGTTCTGCCGAGCCTCACGGTTGGCGTTCTGGGCGCGCTCGACCTCAGCGGCGGAGAGCACGGCCTCCTGAACCCCGGATCCGATCTCGACGGCGGAGGCACGCCGGTTGAGATCATCGACGTTCTGCGAGGCGAGGACGTAGCTCCACGAGGTGACTGAGTTGTCTCCCTGGTAGGTGGATACCACTATCTCCGCCACGGAGTCGGAGGTCTCTGAGGCGGTCTTCTTAGAGGCCTCGGACTCCTGCTTGACCGTGTCGAGGCTGGTCTGTGCCGTGGTCAGGCGGTCGCTGGCGATCTGCTTCTCGCGCTCCTTCTCAGACAAGGTCGCCTCGGCGCTGGTCAGCTCCGTCTCCGCCGCGGCCAAGGAGGTCTGGGCATTCTGCAGCGAGATGTATGCCTGCCCCAGGTCGGCGCTGACCCCCTCGAGGGAGGAGATGACCTCCTGCTGCTTGCGCTCGGCCTCATTCTTGTTCGCGACCGCGTCATCACGTTCATCGGCCAGGGAGATGTCACCCGAGTAGAAGAAAGCGAGGCTGGCGGCAGCGAGCGCGCAGACCGCGGCACGTCGACGTGAACGGCGGAGGAACGGACGAGACAGCATGAGCGATCAGACCCTCGTGTACTTGGACAAGGAGAAGGCGGACGAGACGGCGGCCAAGGCGATGGCCGCCAGAATGAGCCAGGGAGACAGGAAGAGAACGTCTTTGGTGGTGATGAAGGCACTCGTGAAGGAGATCGAGGAGGCCAGCCACCCCTCCACGACATAGCGGACCCCCACCCACAGGGTGACCACGGCCAGCACGGCTCCGGTGAGGGCCGCAATCACTCCTTCAAGGATGAAGGGCAGCTGGATGAAGAGGTTCGAGGCGCCCACCAGGCGCATGATGCCCGTCTGTCGAGATCGGGACATGGCGGACAGCCTGATGGTCGTCGAGATGAGCAGGACCGCGGCCACCGCCATGATGGTTGCCAGCCCCCCGGTGATCCAGGAGGCCCGGTTCATCACGAGGAAGAGAGGCTCCAGGGTGGAGCGCTGGTCAACCACCCGCTCAACACCGCTGTGTCCCTCGAACTGTTCGGCCACCAGCTTGTAGTTCTCCGCGTCCTTGAGCTTGATGCGGAAGGAGACGGGCATCATGTCCTCGGTGGCGTTTCGCCCCACGGCTGACTTGGCGTAGGCCTTCATGAAGTTCTTGTAGGCCTCGGCCTTGGTCTCCATCTGGTAGGACTTGACGTAGCCGGAGGGGGCGCCGCTGGTGATGAGCTTCTCGACGTCGCTGATCTGGGCCGCGGTGGCCTCGCCGTTGGTGCAGTTGGAGGAGGCCGACGACTTCGGGCACATGTAGACCGAGACCTCGACCTTGTCGTACCAATCGCCCTTCATGGTGGAGATCTGGCTCTGCAGGAGGGACGAGGCGCCCACGAAGAGCAGGGACACGAAGGCGACGAGAATGACGGACACCGTCATCGCCAGATTGCGGGACATGCCCTTGGCGGTCTCCGAGAGGATGAAACGCAGTCTCACAGTTCTTCTCTTCTCCTTCAGCGGTCCGAGCCGTAGACGCCGCGGTCCTGGTCACGTACGACTTCGCCGCCCTTGAGCTCAATGACACGTTTGCGCATCTGGTCGACGATCTCGTCGTCGTGAGTGGCCATCACAACCGTGGTCCCCTGCCGGTTGATACGGTCGAGCAGACGCATGATGCCCACCGAGGTCGAGGGATCCAGGTTTCCCGTGGGCTCGTCGGCCAGGAGCAGCTTGGGGCGGTTGACCATGGCGCGGGCGATCGCGACGCGCTGCTGCTCACCTCCGGAGAGCTCGTGCGGGAGGCGCTTCTCCTTGCCTGCCAGCCCCACCAGGTCAAGGGCCTCTGGCACAGCGGAGAGGATGTAGTGACGGGGCTTACCAATAACCTGAGAGGCCAGAGCCACGTTCTCCAGAACGTTCTTGTTCTCCAGGAGCCGGAAGTCCTGGAAGACGAAGCCGATCTCCCGCCGCAGCTGAGGCACCTTCCACGAGGAGATCTGCGACAGATCACGTCCCAGGACGTGGATACGCCCCTTGGTAGGACGCTCCTCTCGCAGAACCAGACGCAGGAAGGTCGACTTTCCCGACCCCGAGGCGCCCACGAGGAACACGAACTCGTCGCGGTTGACCTTGATGTCGACATCGTCAAGCGCTGGACGCGCCCCTCGCTTGTAGACCTTCGAGACGTGGTCGAAGCGGATCATCTGCTCGTTGCCCCTCTGCTGTGCCCCGAGCACGGCACCCGGGTTCATGGCGTTATGGCCACGGTATGCGCCAACACGCCAATTTCCGTCCGTGACACGCCCACCAGGGATGTGGCTTGTTCCGGCAACGACAAGGTGTGATCCTCTTGTGATCGAACGACTCGTGAGCTCCCGCGCTCCCACAGCTTGCCAGTCCCACGTCCTAGGCTTGAGCGCATGAGTGAGATCTCCTTGTCCCACGCGTTGTCACGGACCTTTGAGGATCGTGTGGACCTGGGTTCCTGGGCACGTTTCACCCCGTCTCTGGCTCGGTTCCTGGAGCAGGTGTGCCTGCCGGCGCCGAGGCCGGCCACGCAGCGAGCGGAGGCACCGGAGTCTGCCATCGAGCCCATCGTTGATCCATCCGGGGCAACCCTGCTGCTGACTGCTCCAGCCCCCATCGTCAAGGTCGAGGAACTGTCCCAGGAGGGGCGGTGGTCACGACTCCTGTCAAGGCTGACACGAGGTGCTCCGCCCGTCCCCTCCCCCGATCTGCCGGGTGTTGTCCTGACGGGGCACGCGGAGGGGATCGAGGTGTCTCTTCCGGAGCTCGATGCACAAGGGCGAGTGCTACTGGGACCTACCGAGCAGGGGATCCTGGACGGGATCGGCTGGCAGGAGACCGGTCATGTCTTCACACGTCTGCTTCCCGACGGTGATGAGACCGCCGAGATGGTGACACGTATCCTCATCGAGGTGCTCGAGGTCGCCCATCCCGCAGACCTCGACTACCTCCTTCGTGCACATTCCGACGTCAGCTGATCGGTGCAGCCTCTTGCGCGAGATCGTCGGCGAGCTCATAGGGGGGCCACTGCTCCTCGGGCTCCGAGGACACCGGGCCGATGACGACGGGCTCAGCGCTCTCAGACCGGTCCCCGCAGGACTCGGACGAGCTCACAGGTCGCTCGCCCTCTTGCGCCGTCGAAGACGTGACGCCTCCTGCCGTCTCCGCAGTGTCCCAGTGATCGGGTGAGACGTGGTACTCGGTGCGCTCAGTGCCCGACTCGGGCACGGTCGGGTCGGTACCGGCTCCTGAGGAGGCCGACGGCGCCGACTCCGAGCTCCTGACTCGAGCGAAGCGAGACTCTCCCCTGGTCAGGTCATGGCCTGCGGCCTGCAGCGTGATGACGTTGGTCTCGTGCTTCCTGCCGTCACTCTCCCAGGACTCCTGAGAGAAGCGTCCGGTGAGCAGAACCGCGTCGCCCTTGCGCACCGAGTGACTCAGGTTGGCGGCGAGCTGGCCCCACGCCTTGGCGGTGAACCAGATGGTCTCGGCGTTGTTCCAGCCCTGATCGGTACGGTAGGTCGGCGTGACAGCGACTCGGAAACGGCAGTAGGGGCGGGCCTTGTCCCCAACACGGGACAGGACCGGATTCGTTCCGACGACGCCCTGGACGGTGAGGTCGAGCTGACGAGTCATGAGGAAGCTCCTTGGTTGTAGGCGGGCGACGCTCTGCCGCCCCTGCCCCACCACCGTGCTCGTCGCGTTCCTCAGTTGCCCAGCGGAAGCCTGCCCGCCTCCCCATACCGGGCGCGGGCAAGGACGGAACCGTTGCCTGTGGCCACTGGCAGGCCTCGGCAAGAGACGACTTACAGCCCCAGTGCGGCCTGCAGCACCCGGTGCTTCTCCAGGACCCTGGCGGCGGGTTGGCTCAGCCCTCGCTCCACCACCGACTCCAGTCGGGCGCGCACCTGCTGCCCATATCGTTCGGCCTCGCGGCGTGCTCTGATCCGCCGGCGTGCCGTGGCCAGCAGCGCTGCCACCACCCCGAGCACGATGAGGCAGACCGGGACGATCTCGATGCTGTGGCGCAACGCCTCGATCCCGTCCCGGACCACGGCAGTGGTCAACCACGCCACCCCGCCGATCACTAGGAGCAGACCACCCCACCACAGCAGGTCGATCACCGGTTGACGGTGCCCCGGAAGCGGGACGGAGCCGACCGCCTCGGCCGTCTGCCCCGCCAGGGTCTCGGGCGGGACGACGGAGGACTCGACGCTTCGCACCCAGGCCGGAGGCAGCCCCTGGGAGGTGCGGTGCACCCAAGTGGAGTGCGCCGAGGCCACCACGGTACGCGAAGGAGGCTCGGGGCGGGCCAGTGCCCTGGGCAGGATCTTGGACAGACCGGCTCTCACCGAGTCCTCCACGGCCTGAGCACCGGAGGCCTGCAGCAGCACCTTGGTGGCGTCCTCGGCGAGGTCGGTGTTGAGCTCCACCTTGTTCTTGGCGACCGTGGGACGCAGGCGTCGCGTGATCGCGTCGAGCTCGGCCGAGGCCGTACGAGCCGCGTTGGACTCCCGCGCGACGCGCTGGCGCAGAAGATCGCGCACAATCTCGAGGTTGTCGCCGCGCACCGCCGATACCGGAAGCACCTGGACCCGACTGAGACCGTCCTCCTTGAGGAGGGAACCGACGTCGTCGAGCAGACTCGCCAACCCGCTCTCGGGGAGGGTGTCCACCTGGTTGACCAGGAGGAGCATGTCCTCCTGGCGGGCGCCGAGCCCACGCAGGTAGCCGTCGTGCAGGGCCGCGTCGGCATACTTCTGAGGATCCACGACCCACACGAGGATGTCGGCCAGCGGCACGAGCCGGTCCACCTGCAACGAGTGCTCCGTGGTCACCGAGTCGTAGTCGGGCACGTCGAGCAGGACCAGGCCCGCCAGGCTTCCCTGGTCCTCGGCGTCCAGAATCGAGTCTCGCCGGATGCGCCTCTCTGTGGAGACCCCTAGGAAGTCCAGGAGCGGTCCGGCGGCGTCGCCCCAGGAGCAGGCGGCCGCCCGAGACGTCGTGGGCCGCCGGGCACCGACATCGGCGAAGTCCAGCTGTGTCAAGGCGTTAAACAGGGACGACTTGCCCGAGCCGGTGCCGCCGAACAGCGCCACGACGGTGTGATCCACCCCCAGCGCGAGACGCTGCGCCACGGCGTCGAGCGCCTTGTGAGCAGGGATCGACAGCGAGGCAGGTACCTCGGTGGGACACATGCGCAGGGCTTCGCGAACCGCGTTCAGGCGGGCATCGAGGTGCTCGGCGTCGAGTACCTCGAAGTCCGTCTGCACAGTGGGCTCGGAGGAGGTGAGGGGCGTGTCGGACTGGCTCATGCTGTGGCTCCGGGACGGGTGAAGGGCTTGAGCTCACCTGAGCGCAGACGTAGCGCTGCGGCGAACCCGGGGGCGGGGGCGAGTGAGGTCGCCGTCCCCTTGGGGACTGTTGCGGTGAGCGCCTCCGTGACCGCTTCCACCAGGAGCGTGCCTGCCTGGGCGGTCTGCTCCTCCAGGCCCAGACGCCTGGAGGCCATGACGGCTCCGTCAACACCGGCGGCCGCGGAGATCAGGAGGTCGACGACGCTGTCGGAGGTCAGTCTACGAATCGAGTGCGGAATCTCGATATTGGCCTCGAGGTAACCGACCCAGGCGTTCACGGTCGCTACCGCCTCGTCACCCTCTCCCAGGATCTTGCGTACACGGTCGCCGGCTCCCGCCTCGGTCCAGGCACGCTCCGTCTCGGCACGCAGGGACACGATCGCGGCCTCGAGCTGGTTGGCCAGTGCCTGGCGGGCGTCAGCGGCCAGCTGGGCGAGTCCTTCGGCACGAGCCTTGTCCGCCCGCCCCAGGAATCCTCGGCGCAGCCTGCCGCCTTGAGCCAACGAGGCCAACGGACCACCGGAGGAGGCCAGAGTGATCCACCGGGTGGCGGTCGCACCCTGACCCGCGGAACCGGCCTTGATGTCGCCGCTCAACGACTCGATTGCCGCGTTCCTCAGCGCCTGACACTCCTTCTCCAGGTCCTGTGCCGCCACCTCCTGGGCGTCGACGTCGTCGGCCAGCTGCTCCAGATTCGTGCGTAACGTGCTCCATACGCCTCTACCTGTTCGGCGCACGAGGCCGGCCGCACGGTGACGGCCGGCGAGGAGCTGCAACCAGTCACGCAGCTCGGTCACGCCGTCACCCGACAGCAGCCCCTCGTGCGGTCCGGCGTCCGGGATGACGAAGAACGGCGCCTCCGACAGTCCCAGCCCCTGCAGACGGGTGATGAGGTCCCGACGCACCTCCGACAGGATGGTCGCCGGTACCCGGTTGAGGACCACACCGATGGGGGTCTCGCGCCGAGCGGCCTCCTCCAGGGTCGCCCACGGCGTCTGGTCGCCGTAGCGCGCTGCAGTGGTGACGAAGAGCCACAGGTCAGCGGCCTCCAGCAGCCTGCCGGCCAGCGCCCGGTTGGCCTCATGGACCGAGTCCAGGTCAGAGGCATCGATGAGGGCCAGGCCCGCCGGTATGGCGGCGGAGACCTCCTGGCAGCAGACCTCCATCAGAGGGTGCCCGCCCAGAGACTCCATGTCCTCGGGGTTGGCCACCAGGACCGGCGTCCGCGTGGTGGGCCGCAGCACCCCCGCCTCCGAGACCTCCTGACCCAGCACGGAGTTGACGAGGGTGGACTTTCCAGCACCCGTAGACCCCCCGACTACCACGATGGAGGGGATGTCGGCATCCTGCAGACGGGGAATCACCTGATCGCGGACCTGTCCGATGAGACCGTCACGCAGCGTACGTGCAGCCTCGACGCCGTCGGCGCTCAGAGTCAGGTCGAGGCGCTCGAGGTCCCTGACCAGGTCGGTGAGGACATCGAGGAGCTGAGCGCGACTCAGCGAGGAGACGGGAGCATCATCCTCGGAGCGGCGCGAGGGGACAGGAGCGGGCATGTGCCAACACTATGAGCACTGCGCAGCAGAGTCGACGATTGATCTCGACAGTCCACCCCACGGGTGTCGTGTGCCCGGTGGGAATCTCCTGTTACTCCGCTGTGACAAGCGGAACGAGGTGCCCACCAGCCCGAAGGAGACGAATCAATACCTCCCGGAGGCGGGAAAGGCGGAGCCACTGTCACCGGCTCCCGGGACGGGAAGGTCGGCCCCCACCGGCGCAGCAGCATTGCCAGCTCCATTCAGCCCTGCGACCCGAACGGTCGATAATCGGCAGAATTTCAAGCCTCCCTTGGACCTTTCCTGAGTGCCCCCGGCCGGACTCGAACCGGCAACCTGCGGATTAGAAGGCCGATGCTCTATCCATTGAGCTACGGAGGCGTGCGCAAGCGCCCGACCAGCCTACGCCATCATCTTCGAGACCCTCACCCTCATCGACGATTGCCTCGACGTCATCCTTCGACGCCAGGAGGCAGTCACGGCGGGATGACGCCACCGTCACGAGAGCAGATCAAAACGGGCAGGCGGATGGTTCCGCAATGCCGCCGCGAACGGCTCCCAAGCCGCTTGGCACCCCCATCGAAACTCGACCGTGACGGCACTGCAACCACTCTGTGACCGGATGGAATGACGCTGGCGAGCCGTTCCGCACCTCCGTCGAGGAACGACGTTGAATGTACGCAACATCACAGGGGGGAGCGCTCACTCTTAGCGATGACGGAGAAACACCAGTATCGTGACCCGAGCCCCATAGCGACATCCTGGAAGGACCGCGCCTTGCCTACTTCCGCACTCATCGTGCGTCCCCTCTCAGCACAGGCTTCGCTCGAGCCTCACACATTCACCGCGCCTTTCACCGTGGGGAGGTCACCCGACAGCGATGTGCAGATCGTCCATCCCCTCGTGTCTCGGACACACCTGCTGGTCACCCCCACCCCAGCGGGCTGGACGGTGAGCTGCCAGGGGCGCAACGGCATGCTCGTCAACGGATCGGTCACTCGCGAGGCGCTGATCACCCAGGGCACGCGCATCCAGCTGGGTGACGCCTCCGGACCGGCACTGGGCCTGACCCCGGTCGTGTCGGGCCCAGCCGCTCCGACCGGAGCCCCTGTGCAGCCGCAACCGGTGAGACAGCCCACCGGACCGGTGCCAAGTGCGCCTTTCATCCCGTCCCAGCCAAGCGCTGCCTCCGCCCCGCAGATCAGAGCCCAGTCCCAGGGCGCGGGCTACGGACATGCTGCATCCGCCCCCACGCAGTCACCCTCGGGTCTGCCTCCGACCACCGCCGTCTCCGCGCAGGCCCGCACCATGCCGCCGGCAATGAGCTCGGCGTCCTCGGCCGCCACCTACGTCGCCTCCGGCAGCCCGCAGGCAGCGCCATCGTCAGCCTCGGCTAACTCGGGCGCGTTCCCCTCCTCCAGGCACACGCTCAAGTCCTTCCGCATCACCTCCTCAGGCACCATCGGTCGAGCGCCGGACAATACCCTGGTCCTGGACGACCCACTCATCTCCAAGCACCACGCTCGTATCGACGTCTCTGCCAGCGGTATGGTCGTCACCGACCTGGGATCCACCAACGGCATCTACGTCGCCGGTCAACGAGTCTCCCAGGTCCAGGTGACCCAGCCCGTACTCCTCGGCATGGGCTCGACCTTCATCGCACTGAGCCCCGACGGGCTGTGCGAGGTCCAGGTCGTCGGAGGCACCAGCGGCGAGCTGGTGGGTAAGGACCTGACCTTCCGCGTCAACAACGGCAACCTGACCCTGCTCGACGGCATCTCCTTCTCCCTGCCGGGCAACGAGCTGCTGGCCGTCGTCGGCCCATCGGGAGCGGGAAAGTCGACGCTGCTCAAGGCCCTCACCGGCGAGCAGAAGGCTCAGGAGGGCCAGGTGCTCTTCAACGGGCTGGACGTCTACGAGCACTACCCGGTCATGCGCAACAAGATCGGAGTGGTCCCCCAAAGCGACGTGATCCACTCTGCGCTCACCGTCCGCAAGACCCTGGAGTACGCCGCCGAGCTGCGCTTCGCCAAGGACGTCACCAAGGCCGAGCGGCGTCAACGCATTGCCGAGGTCCTGGAGGACCTCGACCTGACTGCGCACGTGGACAAGCGCATCAAGAAGCTCTCCGGCGGCCAGCGCAAGCGGGTCTCCACCGCCATCGAGCTGCTCACTCGCCCCAGCCTGCTGTTCCTGGACGAGCCCACCTCCGGACTGGATCCCCAGCTTGACCGCGACGTCATGGACCTGCTGGCATCGCTGGCCCACGGCACCCGCCCCGGTGACAGCGGCCGCACCGTCGTCGTGGTCACCCACAACGAGAACCACATCGACCGGGCGGACAAGGTCCTCATCCTGGCTGCTGGAGGAAAGCCCGTCTACTACGGCTCCCCCCGCGAGGTGCTCCCCTACTTCCGTCAGCGGCTCAACGAGATCGCTTCCCAGGGCCGCCTCCTGCTCAACACCCCCAAGGGCACGCTGCCCGACCCGCCCGCGGTGGATGGCTATGCCGACGTCTACGCCCTCATCCGCAACCACACCGCAGAGCTGCGCCAGTACATGGAGGCCACGGTGCCCTCCACGCGCCGCGGCGGTGCTCCCGCAGCGGCCGCCGGACCGGCGACGCAGGAGAAACCGCCCAAGCAGCAGTCCGTCCTCAGACAGGTCTCGACCCTGGTGCGCCGTCAGCTGAGGATCGTCGCGGCGGACCCCTCCTACCTCGCCTTCATGCTGCTGCTACCCATCATCATGGGGCTGCTGACCAAGGCGATCGAGGGAAGCGACGGGTTCGCGGTCCCCAACTACCCAGAGCCCAAACCGCCCACGCCGGAGAATCCCACCCCCACGATCGTCAAGTACTCCAGTCAGGCCCTCCAGCTGCTGGTCATCCTCATCACCGGAGCGGCCTTCTCCGGGATGTCGGCCACGATCCGTGACCTCATCGGGGAACGCGATGTCTTTCTGCGGGAGAAGGCGGTCGGTCTGAGATCCGGCGCCTACCTCTTCTCCAAGGCAACCATTCTGGCGCTCATCACCACCGTTCAGACCGCACTGATGATGGGCATCGCCCTGGCACTCAACAAGGGCCCCAGCGATGCCGTCATCCTCGACGGGTGGCCGGGAGTGGAGCTGGCCTTCTGCTGCTGGGCCGTCGCCTTCGTCTCCGGCCTTCTGGGGCTGGCGGTATCGGCGATGGTCTCCTCCTCCGAGCAGGTCATGCCGGTCCTGGTGGTCTCCATCATGGCTCAGCTGGTCCTTTCCGGCGGCATCATCCCGATCTCAGGACGGGCGGTCTTCGAACAGCTGGCCTGGTTCATGCCATCGCGGTGGGGCTATGCCATGGCCGCTTCCACCCTGGAGATGCTCGCCATCATGCCCAACCGCGACGACGCGCTGTGGAAGCACGAGACCGCGCAGTGGCTGACGAACTACGGCCTGCTCTCAGCCATCGGCCTGGCCTGCATGGTGGCGTGCTACATCGCCCTGGCCCGCCGCGGGCGTCGCTGAGCCGTTTCGACCGTCCCGACATGAACGCCGGGGTGCCGACCACAGAGATGGTCGGCACCCCGGCGCCGTGTATATCGCATGTACGCCTACTTGCTGGTGATGCTGGAGACCACCAGATCAAAGGTGTAGGAGGATCCTTGAGCGACCAGAAGACGGGCGTCGCTCTGGTCCTTCGCGGGAACGACGGTGCCGCCGTAGGCGCCCGGAACCTTCCAGCCGACCTTGCCCGTATCGGGCGATACGGCAACGACGAGGTTCCCCGGATCACTGTCCGAGAAGCTGTACTCCCCGACCTCCACCAGCACCTGTCCGTCACTGAGCAGACCAATGGGTCTGATGTGGCACCCCTCGCTCTGTGTGAACTCGGGCAGCTCGAGCTTCTTGCTGCCGACCTTGGCCGTGCAGGCACTGGTGTCGACGACGACGTCGACCGTGCCGCTGGGACCGATGACGGGGGTGGTCGAGGACGATGCCTTAGCCAAGGAGGAGTACGCATCCTTCAGTGACGAGGCATCCAGTGGCGCTGACGACGCCCACCAGTGCTTCTCCGAGAACTTTCCTGAGACGGTTGCCGCCTCGCTGCCGTTGGCCTTGTAGATCGTGGCACCTGAGGACGTCACTCGCGAGAAGGCCTCCGGTCCGGACTCGATATTGAATCCGCCAGGGAATCGAGTGTCCTTGTCGAAGTCAGAGTCCGGCTGCTTGCCGGGCTCCGAGACGAGCACCTCACCGGTCTTGGCCGACAGCACCTGGAACTGTCGCGACTTGATCTCGTAGGTGAGGATGAAGCCGTTATGGACCCGGCCCCCCTTGTACTGGCCGGAAGCGCTCCACTTCTCCTTACCGGATGCGTCGTACCCCCTCATGGGGCCTCCGTCGGAGACCTCCCCCTGTTCAGACACGATGCCGAGGTCCTGCGTCGCTCCGATGTAGAAGGACTCCTTGGAGAAAGGCGCCTGAGAGGTCTTGCCCCCAGCCCCGATCACCGTGGATGCGTCAGTGGTCTGGGTGCAGAGCATCGAGCCGCCGACCCAGGGCCGAACCTTGTAGCACTCACCGCTCCACACCGGCGTCGTCGTGCTCTTCGTGAGATCGACGAGGTTCGCCTTGCCATCGTGGTCGAAGGCCATCGTGGTCCCATCCGCGGACACGACAGGATTGGAGACATCCGAGTAGCGCAGATCCTCCCGAACACTGTTGCCCGCAGGCAGTGCCGCCGGCCACCTGTTGCCGATCTCCTGGCCGGAGAAGAAGTACCACCAGGTCGCACTCGCCCCCACAACCGCCAGGACGGTGACCACTGCGGCCACAGCCACCCATCGACGACGCCACCACCGACGACGCGCACCGGCCTGCGGTCCGGCCGCCGTAGCGGCCGAGTCCTGAGAGCCCGGCCGGCTGTAGAAAGCGGGCGCGGAGGAGCTGTAGCCACCGGGCACGGCCGGCGCCGCGGGGACGGTGAGACCACCGGCGCTCGCAGTACCCGGGCTGGCCGGAACCTGTCCAGGACTATGGGCGTACTGCCCATTCACCAGAGTTGGCGCCTCCGGCGCGATCG
>ERZ772827.1001-NODE-1001-length-14742-cov-10.127187_pt1 | contig 14742 bp, 12 predicted proteins | sample MGYA00580850_ERZ772827 | MGnify/ENA primary metagenome ERZ772827 (study PRJEB29015, sample SAMEA2737950) | human oral metagenome | biome: human oral; feature: human-associated habitat; material: dental | place: China | collected 2145 ...
AAGGTGCGGGTCGGAGCGAACTCGCCGAGCTTGTGGCCCACCATGGACTCGGTGACGAAGACCGGGACGTGCTTGCGGCCGTCGTGGACGGCGAAGGTGTGTCCGAGGAAGTCCGGCGTGATGACCGAACGGCGGGACCAGGTCTTGATGACGTTCTTGGTGCCCTTCTCGTTCTGGGCGTCCACCTTCTTCTGGAGGTGGTCGTCGACGAAGGGACCCTTCTTCAGGCTGCGCGGCATATCAGGCTCCTATCAGCGCTTCTTGCCGGTCCGACGACGACGCACGATGAGGCGGTCGCTGGACTTGTTGGGACGACGGGTACGGCCCTCGGGCTTGCCCCATGGAGAGACGGGATGACGACCACCGGAGGTACGGCCCTCACCACCACCGTGCGGGTGGTCCACGGGGTTCATGACGACACCGCGGACAGTCGGACGCACGCCCTTCCAGCGCATGCGGCCGGCCTTGCCCCAGTTGATGTTGGACTGCTCGGCGTTGCCGACCTCGCCGATGGTGGCGCGGCAGGCGGCCTCCACGTTGCGGATCTCCCCGGAGGGCATGCGCAGCTGCGCGTACTTGCCCTCCTTGGCGACCAGCTGGACGGAGGTGCCGGCGCTCCGGGCGATCTTGGCCCCGCCCCCGGGACGCAGCTCCACGGCGTGGACCACGGTGCCGGTGGGGATGTTGCGCAGGGGCAGGTTGTTGCCGGGCTTGATGTCGGCGCTGGGACCGGCCTCGACAATGTCACCCTGGGCAAGGTTGTTGGGGGCGATAATGTAGCGCTTCTCGCCGTCCGCGTAGTGCAGGAGGGCGATGCGGGCGGTGCGGTTGGGGTCGTACTCGATGTGGGCGACCCGCGCGGGCACGCCGTCCTTGTCCGCGCGACGGAAGTCGATGAGACGGTAGGCGCGCTTGTGGCCGCCGCCCTTGTGACGGGTGGTGATGCGGCCCGAGGAGTTGCGCCCACCGGTCTTGTGCAGGGGGCGGACCAGCGACTTCTCCGGCTTGGAGCGCGTGATCTCCACGAAGTCGGCTACGGAGGCGCCGCGTCGGCCCGGTGTCGTGGGCTTGTACTTACGGATTCCCATATCGGTGTCCTACCTTCCGGTCACTGGGCCACGTTGCCGAAGATGTCGATGGTCCCCTCGCGCAGCGTGACGATCGCGCGCTTGGTGTCCTTGGACTTCCCGATGCCCGTGCGGGTGCGGCGCGTCTTGCCCTTGCGGTTCTGGGTGTTCACCGAGGCGACCTTGACCCCGAAGATGGCCTCGACGGCCTGCTTGATCTCGGTCTTGTTGGAGCCCGGAGCCACGATGAACGTGTACTGGCCGCGGTCCATGCAGGCGTAGGACTTCTCGGAGACCACCGGGGCGATAATGACGTCGCGGGGGTTCTTGGACTTCTCAAGGCTCACTTGGACTCCTCCTTACCCCTGCCCAGGAAGTCCTCCAGGGCGCTGGCGGTGAAGACGACGTCGTCGGACTTCAGGACGTCGTAGGTGTTGAGCTGGTTGGCGCTGAGCAGGTGCACCTCGGGGACGTTGCGCAGGCTGAGCCGGGTCAGGTCGTCCTCGTGGGAGACCACGACCAGGGCCCTCTTGCGGCTCGTGAGGTGGCGCAGCGCGGCCAGCGCGGACTTGGTGGAGGGCACCTGGGAGGTGACGAACTCGGTAATGACGTGGACGCGGGCGTTGCGGGCGCGGTCGGACAGGGCGCAGCGCAGCGCGGCGGCCTTCATCTTCTTGGGGGTCCGCTGGGAGTAGTCGCGCGGCTGGGGGCCGTGGACCGTGCCGCCGCCCACGAACTGGGGGGCGCGGGTGGAGCCCTGGCGGGCGCGGCCGGTGCCCTTCTGGCGGTAGGGCTTGCGGCCGCCGCCGCGGACCATGCCGCGGGTCTTGGTGGCGTGGGTGCCCTGGCGGGCCGCGGCCAGCTGGGCCACGACGACCTGGTGCATGAGGGGGATATTGGGCTCGACGTCGAAGATCTCGGCGGGCAGCTCGACCGTGCCGGTCTTGGCGCCCGTGGGGTCCACGACGTCGATCGTCAGCGCCGAGGTGGTGGTCTCGGTCATGGTGTCAGGCTCCCTTCACCGCGGTACGGACGACGACGACCGCGCCCTTGGGGCCCGGGACGGCGCCGTTCACGAGGAGAACGCCCTTGTCGGCGTCGACGCCGCGGACCTTGAGGTTCTGGACCGTCGTGGTGGCGTGGCCCATGCGGCCGGCCATACGCAGTCCCTTGAAGATGCGGCCGGGGGTGGCGCAGGCGCCGACCGACCCGGGCTTACGGTGGTTACGGTGCGCACCGTGGGAGGCCGAGACGCCCTTGAAGCCGTGACGCTTCATGACGCCGGCGAACCCCTTGCCCTTGGAGGTACCGGTGACGTCGACCATCTGGCCGACCTCGAAGATCCCGGCGTCCAGCTCCTGGCCGAGGACGAGCCCCCCGGTCAGGGGGGTGCGGATCTCGGCGACGTGGCGGCGGGGGGCCACCCCGGCCTTGGCGAAGTGGCCGGCCATGGGCTTGGTCACCTTGCGCTCGTCGATCTGCCCGAAGGCCAGCTGGACGGCCTCGTAGCCGTCGTTCTCAACGGTCCGGATCTGGGTGACGACGTTGGTGTCCACGCGCACCACGGTGACGGGGCGCAGGACGCCGTCCTCGTCCCAGATCTGCGTCATGCCGAGCTTGGTGCCGAGCAGCGCCCTGACAGGCGCGCCGGCAGCCGGCTGGTTAAGCGTAGTCATGGCAGTCCTCAGAGCTTGATCTCGATGTTGACGTCCGCCGGGAGGTCGAGACGCATGAGCGAGTCGACGGCCTTGGGCGTCGGGTCGATAATGTCGATCAGCCGCTTGTGTGTGCGCATCTCGAAGTGCTCACGGCTGTCCTTGTACTTGTGCGGCGACCGGATGACGCAGAACACGTTCTTCTCGGTCGGCAGCGGCACCGGGCCCACGACCGTCGCACCAGCGCGGGTCACGACATCGACGATCTTGCGCGCCGAAGAGTCAATGACCTCGTGGTCGTAGGACTTGAGCCGGATGCGGATCTTCTGTCCCGCCATGGCGCCAAACCTCTCTCGTACTTGCTTTGACTGGTCCACGCACTCGGGCGTGTCGCCGCGCGACAGCGTCGAGAACTCCACTGTGAAGAAGAATCGGGACCGGTCCTGGCACATGGAAGCCCACGGCAGTGGGTCCATCAGACTGGTTCCTGGGACGACCCCAGGAGGTGGCCGACCCTGGCCCCGTGACACCTGGTGCGCCCCGGTTCAGGCCGACCTGCACTAAGGTACCAGCCCCTCCACGCACCCAAAACCCCAGTGGGTGTGAGTCCTCCCACCAGCCCCCGCGCTCGGGCGTGTCGCGCCTCCCGGCCGCTCAGGAGCCGGGAGCGGGCGTCCTGCGGTGGGCCCCGGCGCGGTGGGCCCCGGCGCGGCGGCCCGTCCGGCCCCGGGAGGGAGGGTAGCCGGCCCGCCAGAGGTACAGGCCGACCAGGAGGGTGCCGCCCCCCAGCCACACGGCCCACCACGGGAAGCGGGGGAGCTGGGAGACCCCTCCGGCGGCCTCCAGGTCCGCGACGGGGGTGGGCGTCACGCGCTCGGCGGTGACCAGGATGCGGTGGGTGTTAATGCCCAGAGGGGTGCAGGTCACCAGGGTGACCAGGTCGCGCCCGGGCTCGGCGCGCAGCGCCTCGGTCTCGTCGGGCTCCACGACCCGGCTCTCGGTGACCCGGTAGGTCAGGACCTCGCCGAAGACCTCCAGGGTCAGGGTGTCCCCGGTACGGACCCGGTCGAGGTCGGTGAACATGGTGGCCTCGGCCAGGCCCCGGTGGCCGGTGATGACCGAGCGCGTGCCCGCCCCGCCCACCGGCAGGCTGGTGCCCTGGAGGTGCCCGAGCCCGGCCAGGAGCACCGAGTCGGAGGTGCCGTGGTAGACGGGCAGGTCGAGGTCGATGCTGGGGATGCGCAGGCGGGCCATGAGCCCGGCGGGGTTGACGCTCAGGATGCTCTCGTAGTCCAGGGCCTGGTCCCCGGTGCCCGAGCCGGTGGGGACGTTGGTGTTGGCCTCCAGCACGGCGCCCACGGACAGGGCGTCGTTGTAGGCGTGGGCGGCGGCGAGCTGGGCCGCGGCCTCGGGCTGGGCCTGGTCCACCTGGGCGTGGTAGTCCGAGACGATCCGGGACTGGTTGTACTGGGAGACCCAGGCCGCCACGGCGGGGTAGGAGAAGACGAGCATCCCCGCCAGGGCCAGGACGGCGGGGAGCGCGGACAGGGCCGAGAGCCGCCAGCGCCGGGCGGGCTCGGCGCGGTGGCGCCTGGTGTGCGGCATCGGTTCTCTCCTGCTTCTACGGGGTGGGGACACGCCGGTGGCGGGGAGGCTGACCTCCCCGCCACCGGCGGACGTGGTCGGCGTCGGGCCGTCGCCCGCTCAGCCGTGCCGACGGCGGGAGCGGACCACCAGGGCCGTGCCCGCGCCCAGGAGCACCAGGGCGCTACCACCGAGCATCATGAGGACCTTGCCGGCGGCACCGGTCAGCGGCAGCCCCGGGACCCCCTGCTTGGTGTTGTTGACGGTGATGTCGGTGCCCACGGTCTGGCCGGCGTTGACCTTGACGGCGGTCAGGGCCTGGTCGCCGGTGGGCAGGACGAAGCCGGCGGGGGCCTGGACCTCCTCCAGGACGTAGCAGCGTGCGCTGTGGTCCAGGGACGTGGTCGGCTTGGGGTCGCCCACGTTGTACTTCTGGCCGACCTTGGAGTCCACGAACAGGCCCTCGATGTTCACCACGCCCGAGGCGTCGGACTCGAACTCGGTGACGTCGTTGACGGCAATGGGGTCACCGGTCTTGGTGGAGGCGTCGCAGGTGGCGGCGAAGGGGTCGGAGGAGGCGTAGACCTTGAACTTGGCGCCCTTAAGGCCGGTGTCGGCCTTGTCCGCGTCGGCCTTGAGGACCTTGAGGTCACCCCAGCCGGTGACGACCTCGTTGGTGGGGACCTTCTTGCCGTCGTCGGGCTGGTCGGGCTCACCGGGCACCGTGCGGGTGTCCACGTTGAAGTAGCCGGTGTTGGGGATCTGGCCCGTGGCCGGGACCTGGTCCACGGTGGCGGTGAAGGTCACCGTGACGGCGGCGTTGGGCTGGCCCTTGAGCGCGGTCAGGCCCTCGGCGGTGAAGGACACCGTCGGGTTCTGCCCCTCGGTCGTCGTGTACTGGCTGGCGGGCACGTCCTGGGTGGTGCCGCCCGCGGTGATCTTCACGGACTTGACCTTGCCGTCCTTGAGCGCGCCGTCCAGCGGGTCGGAGATGACGAAGTAGGAGAAGTACTGCTCCTGGGGCGTGCTGGCCAGGCTGGGCACCTTGACGCTCACCGGGAAGTCGACCTGGTCCCCGGTCCTGATACCCGCCTTGTTGAGGACGAAGTCCTTGGTCGGGGCCTGGACCACGGTGTTCTTGGGGTAGACGTTGACGTCGTAGAGCCAGGTCCCGTCGCCGTTAGCGGCCTCGGCGGCGGTGTTGGGGAAGGGGACCGTCACCAGGAAGGGGGCCGCCTTGCGGATGACGCTGGCGGGAGAGGTCGTCTCGCACACCAGGTAGGCGGCCACGGGCAGGTCGGCCAGGGTGGTGGAGCCGTCGGCACCGGTCATCCCGGCCGTCCCCGTGTCGAAGGTGGCGGCCAGGCCACCGGGCAGGGTCAGCTGGGGGCTGGCCCAGTCAGCGCCGCAGGCGTTCTCGGGGACCGTCAGGGTGTCCAGGCCGTTCCAGGAGGCCTGGGCGGTCAGGTCCAGGTTGGTGACCCGGTAGGCGGTGAAGGTGACGTCGGGCACGGGAGTGCCGGTGACGTTGGTCTTGCCGTCAGGCGTGCCCTCCGGGGTCTGGGAGCCGGTCTCGTGCTTGTGCACGGTCAGGGAGCCCTTGGCGGCGGGGTCGATATTGCCGAAGCTGGGCTCGGTGGCCTGGGCCACGGAGCCCAGGCCGATCAGGCCCAGGCTGATCGCCATGGCGGCGCCCAGGAGACTGTTGCGCCTGGAGTGGGTCCGTGTCATAAAGCAGTCCTTTCGTATGCGCGTCGAACGCGGAACGTGGTGGTAATTCATTGCCGGTGCTACTGGTGGTCAGTGTGTGTGAGAGCGGTACCTCCTGATAAGGCCGGCGGCCAGGGCCACGCAGAGGAGGACCCCTCCCGCCGCGAGGAACAGGTAGGCTCCGCGCCCTCCGGTCAGGGGGATAGAGGGGACCCCCGACTTGGTGTTGGTAAAGGGCGTGTCAAAGGAGTAGTCCAGCGCGTCGGCCCGGATGGCGAAGGTGTGCACGGTGGTATCGAGGCTGTACCCGGCGGGGGGCCGGGCCTCCACCAGCGTGTAGTCGCCGTCGCCCCAGGGCAGGTCGGTCACCTTCAGGAAGCCCGCACGCGGGTCGCTGTCCCGGTAGGTGCCCTGGGCGGAGGCCGGGCACCGGTCGGCGGAGTCGGCCACGCAGTCCTCGACCACGGCCTGCAGTCCGGTGCCGGACGGGCCGGTGAGGGTCCACGCCGAGCCCGTCAGGGGCGCGCCGCCCTCGTCCGCCTTCCCCCAGGTCACCGAGCCGGGCAGACGGGTGTTCCTCACGTCCCCGTCACGCACCACGTCCGTGGGGCTGCCGTCGTCGCCGTAGGTGTCCTGGAGGCCCACCTCCAGCGACGTCCGCGTACCCGCGCCCGGGGCCCGGCACCCGGGGTGGGCGGACCAGTCCACGCCCTTGGGGCCGGTGCCGGGGGCGGCCAGGTCGAGGCACAGGGTCTGCGTCAGGACCTGGTAGCCGGCGGGGGCCGCGGACTCGGTGACGGTGTACAGCCCCCAGCTCAGGCCGGTGAGCCTGAAGGCGCCCGGGGCCGGGTCGGTGTCCGCGAAGGTCCCGGTGGCGCAGGGGGCGCCGGTGCAGTCCGCCACGACGGTCCCACCGGGCACGCCCGGGCCGGTCAGGGTCCAGCTCGTACCGCCCAGCGGCGTCGTCCCGTCCTGGTCCACCTTGTGCCAGGTGAGCGTGGCTGGCTTGCTCGTGTTGACGACGCGGCAGGTCACCCGGTCCTGGTTGGCCACGGTCAGGGTGGTGCCGCTCACGGTCGAGCTGTAGGGGGCGCCGGGGGCGTCGAGAGTGCCGGGGGTCTGCGCGCACTCCCACGCCCCGGCCTGGTAGCCGTCGGCCTCGGGTGAGGCGGAGGACTCCGACAGGGTGTAGCCGCCGGGGCGGACCACCGTGACCGGGGCGGCGCCGTCACCGCGCACGAGGCCGGGCGGGGCGGTGGAGCCGTCGCTGGCCTGGAGCGACCACTGGCTGGCGTCCAGGGCGGGGACCTCGGTGGTGGCGTAGGGGGCCTCCACGGTCTTGACCAGCTCGATGGTGGGCACCCGCACGGCGACCTTGTAGTCCTCGACCTCCCCGCTCATGGTGACGCCCTGGGGGCGCAGGGGCTGGCCGTCGTCGCTAATGCGCACCCGCAGGTAGGTGTCCGGCTGGCTGCCGGTCTCCCCGTCCACGGAGCGCACGACGTCGTCGGGCACGGTCCAGCGCAGGGTGGCGCCGCCCGCGGAGCAGGGCTGCTCGTCGCTCTTCTCGGCGTCGTCGAAGACCTGGTTGTGGTTCCAGTCCACCCACCCGGCGATGACGCCCTGGCCCTGGCAGGTCACCGCCTGCTCGACCACGGCCCCGGGGGCGGTGCTGTAGCCGTCCGGGGGCGGGCTCACGCCGTCCTCGTCACTGACCACGGGGTCGGTCGGGCCGTTGACGTCGTCACCGTCGGCACCCGTGGAGTAGAACTGGTAGCCCTCGGAGTCCAGCAGGGAGCCCAGGCGCGGCCCGGAGACGCTCATACGGGTGCGCTCAATGGTGCTGGAGTCGAACAGGTCCGCGCTGTTGGAGCGGGTGATCTGCCCGCCCTCCCAGGTGGGCTGGATGAGGGCGGAGGCGCTGCCGTAGCTGGCGGGGGCGTCACCGTAGTCGGTGGCGATGACCAGGCCCAGTGCGACGGCGGAGTAGCCGGAGCCCTGCATGGTAATGGTCGCCTTGGTGGCACCCTGCATGAAGACGGACACCGCGGGGCCGCCCAGGCCGTTGGGCCGCGAGTAGCCGCCGCCGTCCTGGTAGACGCACTCGCTGCCGGTGTTGTCCAGGCGCAGCGTCCGGTCGTTGTCGGACAGCGTGCCCACGGTGGTCACCTGGGTGCTCTTACCCGCCCGGGTGTCCTTGCAGTGCTCCGAGCGCATGCCGTCCAGGAGGCGCCAGGTGACGTCCTGGTCGGCGGGGACCGTCGCCTGGATCCACTCCCCCGCGTAGGGATCCGTCACGCCCTTGGGCGCCGGGTTGGAGGCCTCGGCATCGGCGAGGACGAGCCCGTGGAGCGCCACCGGGGTCTCGGTGCCGTCAGAGGCGACGATCTTGGCCGAGCAGGACATGTCGAAGCTAATGCGCGAGTACCCGCCGGTGGGGGTGCGGTCCGCGTTCGCGTCGTTCTTGTCCTTGCCGTCCCAGGTCTTGTCACCGTTGTAGGCGTAGCCGTTGGCCAGGCCGATCACCATCTGGTTGTTGTTGCGGTAGTCGGCGGGGTACCTCAGGCCCGTGTGCCACACCTTGCTGCCGTCGGACCAGTCGGCGGCGCCGCCGATGTTGTACAGGTTGTCCAGGACGTCGCCCGCCCAGGTCCCCGGGCGGGTGGCCACCAGGGGTCCCTTGGCCAGGTCGGCGGGGAAGTTGGAGGCGTGCCCCAGGTGCTGGAGGTCGGAGAGCGTGCAGGTGGTAAAGAGGTAGCCCGCGTCGCCCATGTCGCGGTAGTTGACGAAGACCTTGCTCTGGCCGTAGTCGAGGACCGGGACGTTGGGCCGGTCCCGCCCCTTGAAGTCCTTGTCGTAGCTGGCCCACTGGAGCCACTGGATCGTGTCCCGGTAGTGGCTCGTGCCGCCGGTTGCGAACACGGCGGGCAGGGCGTCGTCGGACAGGCTGGCGGGCAGTGCGGCTGCGGGCGGGAGGGACGGCGCCCCGGCACCCGCCAGGGTGAGGAGGACGGCAGCCAGAAGAGCACAGACGCCTGCGCCAGCCCTCCGTACGGAGGAGAAGCGCGGAACAGAGAGCATCATGGGACTCCGGTAAGAAAATAGGGGAAGAAAGAATACGTGGCGAGTCCGCCTAAGGCACGGGATGCCAGGCGGTCGCGATACCGGATACCACCCTAACCAGGGCCCCCCGCCCCGGCGCAAGCCAGAAGTGGTTTCTTTACGGAATTGCAACCGGGAGGGAGGTGAATTGTCTCGACGTGATTACAACGGGCACCGTGCCGTAACGACCCAGTTGCGCGCCAGTAACGATAAAGGCGTGAATGAGAATAGCGTCATACAACGGGTCGGCAGCCGTCAGGCCCGCCCAGCAGCGCCCCACAGCCGCTGGCCCCGCCCACCGGCGCGCAGGCCAGGGGCCCATAACAGCCCGCCCCCGGCCCCGCGAGGGTGAGCCCCAGGGTCCGTACCCGGTCCTCGGGGGCGGCGGCCCGCCCCCGGCCCCGCGAAGGTGAAAAAAAGGTCTGCCCCGGATCGTGGGTACGATCCGGGGCAGACCCTCGGGCTGAGCCGCTGCTCAGTCAGGTAGGCGGAGAGACCCGCCGGTCAGGACCTCACTTGAGGACCTTGGTGACGCGGCCGGAGCCAACGGTGCGGCCACCCTCACGGATGGCGAAGCCGAGGCCCTCCTCCATGGCGATGGGCTGGATGAGCTCGACGGTCATCTCGGTGGTGTCGCCGGGCATGACCATCTCGGTGCCCTCGGGCAGGGTGATGACGCCGGTGACGTCCGTGGTCCGGAAGTAGAACTGCGGACGGTAGTTCGAGTAGAAGGGGTTGTGACGACCGCCCTCGTCCTTGGTCAGGATGTAGACGTGGCCCTCGAACTGGGTGTGCGGGGTGATGGAGCCGGGCTTGCAGACGACCTGCCCGCGCTCGACGTCCTCACGCTTGGTGCCGCGCAGGAGCAGACCGCAGTTCTCGCCGGCCCACGCCTCGTCCATGGACTTGTGGAACATCTCGATACCGGTGACCGTGGTCTTCTGGGGCTCACGGATACCCAGGATCTCGACCTCGGAGTTGATCGGGAGCTTGCCGCGCTCCACACGGCCGGTGACGACGGTGCCGCGACCGGTAATGGTGAAGACGTCCTCAATGGGCATGAGGAAGGGCTTGTCCATGTCACGGACCGGGGTCGGGATGTACTCGTCGACCGCGTCCATGAGCTCCTTGATCTTGCCGGCCCACTCGGCGTCGCCCTCCAGGGCCTTGAGAGCGGAGACACGGATCACAGGGGCGTTGTCGCCGTCGTAGTCCTGGCTGGAGAGCAGCTCACGGACCTCCATCTCGACCAGGTCGAGGAGCTCCTCGTCGTCCACGGCGTCGGCCTTGTTGAGGGCCACCAGCAGGGCGGGCACGCCGACCTGGCGGGCGAGCAGGACGTGCTCGCGGGTCTGGGCCATGGGGCCGTCGGTGGCGGCCACCACGAGGATGGCACCGTCCATCTGGGCCGCGCCGGTGATCATGTTCTTGATGTAGTCGGCGTGACCGGGGGCGTCCACGTGCGCGTAGTGGCGCTTGGCCGTCTGGTACTCGACGTGCGCGATGTTGATGGTGATGCCGCGCTGGCGCTCCTCGGGAGCCTTGTCGATCTCGTCGAAGGGAGTGAAGGGGTTGAGGTCCGGGTACTCGTCGTGCAGGACCTTGGAGATCGCGGCGGTCAGCGTCGTCTTGCCGTGGTCGACGTGACCGATCGTTCCGATGTTGACGTGCGGCTTGGTCCGCTCGAACTTGGCCTTGGCCACTGGTGTCCTCCTGGGACTCGGGTAGTGCTCTTCGTCGGGTCTCGACCAGCCTATGCTATCGCTGGTCTCCGCGCGGAGCACACACTAATGGATTGTCGGGAATCTTACTGGACATGGCACCCACTGGCCTAACCCAGTGGGGTGGTGCGACGGCCGGGGCCGTACTGGTGGCCAGCCGTCGCGTGAGGGGCGAGGTGCCCGGGCACCGCCCCGGAGGCGCGGGCGGTCCGGATGCGGGGCCCGCTGTGGGCCAGGCGACCGCCCGCGGCCGGGCGCCTCAGAGCCCCTTGGCCTTGGCGATGATCTCCTCGGCCACGTTCCTGGGCACCTCGGCGTAGGAGTCGAAGCTCATGGAGTACACGGCGCGGCCCTGGGTCTTGGAGCGCAGGTCACCGACGTAGCCGAACATCTCGCTCAGCGGGACGGCGGCCTTGACGACCTTGACGCCCACGGCGTCCTCCATGGACTGGATCATGCCACGGCGGGCGTTGAGGTCGCCGATGACGTCACCCATGTACTCCTCGGGGGTACGCACCTCCACGGCCATGACGGGCTCCAGGAGCACCGGGGAGGCCCTCCTGGCACCCTCCTTGAAGGCCATGGACCCGGCGATCTTGAAGGCCATCTCGGAGGAGTCGACCTCGTGGTAGCCGCCGTCGACGAGGGTGGCCTTGACGTCCACCACGGGGTAGCCCGCCAGGACGCCGGTGAGCATGGCATCCCGCACGCCGGCGTCGACGCTGGGGATGTACTCGCGCGGCACGCGGCCGCCGGTGACGGCGTTGACGAACTCGTAGTGCTCCTTCTCCTCGCCCTCGGCGGCCTCCTCGGCGACCAGGGGCTCGAAGGACATGAGCACCTTGGCGAACTGGCCGGACCCACCGGTCTGCTTCTTGTGGGTGTACTCGACCTTGTCGACCTTCTTGCGGATGGTCTCGCGGTAGGCGACCATCGGGTTGCCCACGTTGGCCTCGACCTTGAACTCACGGCGCATGCGGTCCACGAGGATGTCCAGGTGGAGCTCGCCCATCCCGCCGATGACGGTCTGGCCGGTCTCGCTGTCGAGCTCGACGGTGAAGGTCGGGTCCTCCTCGGAGAGCTTCTGGATGGCCGTGCCCAGCTTCTCCTGGTCGCCCTTGGTCTTGGGCTCGATGGCGACGTGGATGACCGGGTCGGGGAAGGTCATGGACTCCAGGACGATCGGGGCGCCCTGGGCGCACAGGGTGTCACCGGTGGTGACGTCCTTGAGGCCGATGAAGGCGTAGATGTGCCCGGCGTGGGCCACGTCCACCGGGTTCTCCTTGTTGGAGTGCATCTGGAAGAGCTTGCCGATGCGCTCCTTCTTGCCCTTGGTGGCGTTGAGGACCATCTCGCCCTGGGAGACCTTGCCCGAGTAGATGCGCACGTAGGTGAGCTTGCCGTAGAAGGGGTGGGCCGCGATCTTGAAGGCCAGGGCGGAGAAGGGCTCGTCCTCGCTGGGACGGCGCACCAGGACCTCGTCCTCGTGACCGGGCCTGTGGCCCTCGGTGGCCGGCACGTCCAGCGGGCTGGGCAGGTAGTCCAGGACGGCGTCGAGCATGGGCTGGACGCCCTTGTTCTTGAAGGCGGAGCCGGCCAGGACCGGGAAGGCCTTGCCGGCGATGGTCAGCATGCGGATGCCGGCCTTGAGCTCGGCGACGGTCAGCTCCTCGCCCTCCAGGTACTTCTCGGTGAGCTCGTCGTCGGCCTCGGCGACCGTCTCGACCAGCTGGGCGCGCAGCTCCTCGGCCTTGGCCACCAGGTCGGCGGGGATCTCCTCGTACTCCACCACCGAGCCGCGGGTGTCCTTGCCGTCGGCGTCCTTCTCGGGGAAGCGCACGGCACGCATCTCCAGCAGGTCCACGACGCCGGAGAACTCGCTCTCGGAGCCGATGGGGAAGTTCAGGACGATCGGGGTGGCGTGGAGCCGGTCACGGATCGTCTGGACGGAGAACTCGAAGTTGGCGCCCAGCTTGTCCATCTTGTTGATGAAGCAGATGCGCGGGACGTTGTACTTGTCGGCCTGGCGCCACACGGTCTCGGACTGGGGCTCCACACCCTCCTTGCCGTCGAAGACCGCGACGGCGCCGTCGAGCACGCGCAGGCTCCGCTCGACCTCCACCGTGAAGTCCACGTGGCCGGGGGTGTCGATAATGTTGATCTGGTTGTCGTTCCAGAAGCAGGTGGTGGCGGCGGAGGTGATGGTGATCCCGCGCTCGGCCTCCTGCTCCATCCAGTCCATCGTGGAGGCGCCGTCGTGGGTCTCACCGATCTTGTAGTTGATGCCGGTGTAGAACAGGATGCGCTCGGTGACGGTGGTCTTGCCGGCATCGATGTGGGCCATAATGCCGATATTGCGGACCTTGGTGAGGTCGGTCAGCACGTCGAGTGCCACTAGAGGTGTCCTTCTTTCGGAGTGTGAGCAGAGGTGTCGGCCGGGTCCCGCGGGGACGGTCCCCGACCGACGTGCCTACCGGGGGATTACCAGCGGTAGTGGGCGAAGGCCTTGTTGGACTCGGCCATGCGGTGCATGTCCTCACGGCGCTTGACCGCGGCACCCAGGCCGTTGGAGGCGTCGAGGATCTCGTTCATGAGGCGCTCGGTCATGGTGTTCTCGCGGCGCTTGCGGGAGAAGTCCACCAGCCAGCGCAGGGCCAGGGTGGTGGCGCGGCCGGGGCGGACCTCGACGGGCACCTGGTAGGTGGCCCCGCCCACGCGGCGGGAGCGGACCTCCAGGGCGGGGCGGATATTGTCCAGGGCGCGCTTGAGCACGGAGACCGGGTCCTGGTCCGTCTTGGCGCGCACCCCCTCCAGGGCGCCGTAGACAATGCGCTCGGCGGTGGACTTCTTGCCGTCCAGCAGGACGCGGTTGACGAGCTGGGTGACGACCGGGGAGCCGTAGACAGGGTCGACGGCGAGCGGGCGCCTGGGTGCGGGACCCTTACGAGGCATTACTTCTTCTCCTTCTTGGCGCCGTACTTCGAGCGGGCCTGCTGGCGGCCCTTGACACCCTGGGTGTCCAGGGCGCCGCGCACGATGTGGTAGCGGACACCGGGAAGGTCCTTCACACGGCCACCACGCACGAGCACGATGGAGTGCTCCTGGAGGTTGTGGCCCTCACCGGGGATGTAGGCGGTGACCTCGATGCCGCTGGACAGGCGGACACGGGCGACCTTACGCAGGGCGGAGTTGGGCTTCTTGGGGGTGGTGGTGTACACGCGGGTGCACACGCCGCGTCGCTGCGGGCTGCCCTTGAGCGCGGGCGTCTTGGACGACGTGCGCTTCGTCGAGCGGCCCTTGCGGACCAGCTGCTGAATGGTTGGCACTGAGACTCTCCATCTTGACGTGCATCGAGAACTGTCGCTGCTCTCACGCTGGCCCCACCCCCGGGGCGCACGGCACCGCGGTGAGGGCCGGCCCGCCTGCGTCGGCCGGGGGCGCGACTGATGACGTCCGGAGCCCCGCGGATGGGGCCCGTCGGTTCCCGCTGCGGCAGACCCGCATCACGAGGGGGTCGCGTGAGGCCCGGCCTCGCTGGGAACGGAGAAGTGGCGGCCCGCGCTCGGGCACCGCAGGCCAGGGTACGTGCTCGACGCCGTCGCCCGCCATCCCAGGGCGGCCACGGTTTCAGTGGTCCTCACCACTGGAACGGTTTCAGTGGTCCTCGCTGCTGGAACGGTTTCGGTGCTCCTCGCCGCTGGAACGGTTTCAGTGGTCCTCACCGCTGGAGGCGCGCCAGCCGCCCTGCACCCGGGCGGACCTGTGGTGGGCGGACTCACTCACCAGCAGGCGCACTGGCACCCGCCCAGGGCCGCACCCAGCCCGCGAGAACGGTACTTGTTCGTCGCGAGAACGGTACTTGTTGGCCGTGAGAACGGTACTTGTTCGTCACGAGAACGGGCT
>ERZ772827.1002-NODE-1002-length-14737-cov-6.170890_pt1 | contig 14737 bp, 25 predicted proteins | sample MGYA00580850_ERZ772827 | MGnify/ENA primary metagenome ERZ772827 (study PRJEB29015, sample SAMEA2737950) | human oral metagenome | biome: human oral; feature: human-associated habitat; material: dental | place: China | collected 2145 ...
CCCGCCGGCTCCTCCGCCCAGGGCCTGGAGGCGCTGCGCGGCAAGACCGTGGGCGTGCCCATGCCCAATAACATGCCCGACCTGGTCTTCCGCTACCTGCTCGGGCAGAAGGGGTGGAACGCCGACACCGACCTGACCATCACGCCCTACACCGAGGGCCAGGAGGCGCTCAGCGCCCTGATGGCCGGGGAGGTCGAGTACGCCGTCCTGCCCGAGCACGCCGCCAGCGCCTCCCTGGCCAAGGCCAAGCAGCAGGGCAAGGACCTGGAGCGCACGGTCAACCTCCAGGAGCTGTGGGCCGAGGTCACCGGCGGCAAGGCCCGCTTCCCCATGGCGGGCCTGGTCATGCCCCAGAGCCTGACCGACTCCCACCCCGAGCTCGTGGGCGCCGTCCTGAACGAGCTGGAGGCCGCCGTGGCCGACGTCAACGCCATGTCCGACGCGACGGTGCAGGCGATCTCGGAGGCCAACAACGTGCCGGCGCCGGTGGTCAAGGAGGTCATCCCCCGCCTCCAGCTGGAGATCGTCCCCGCCGCCGCGGCCCAGGGCGACCTGGAGGACTTCTACACCAGGCTGTCCACCCTCAGCCCCGACATTATCGGAGGGTCCCTGCCGGCGAAGGACTTCTACGTCGCCGACCCGCGCTAATGCACGAGCCGCGGTCCCGCACCCAGCGGCTGCGCGCCGTCGCCCTGTGGTGGGCGGGCATCGCCCTGGCGGTCCTCGTCTGGCACCTGGTGGCCCGCTCCCAGCCCGCCTACGTGCTGCCCAGCCCCCAGGCCACCTGGGCCGCGCTGCTCGACCTGGCTGGCCGGGGGCGCCTGGGTGACGCCCTGGTGCTGACCATAGGGCGCGGCGCCACCGGGCTGGGACTGTCGTGCCTGGTCGGGCTGCCCCTGGGCTGGGCCATGGGCACCTGGACGTGGCTGCGTGAGCTGCTGGACTCCTGGGTGCAGGTGCTCCTGTCCGTGCCGCCGATCGTCATCGTGGTGGTCGGCATGGTCTGGCTCGGCCCCACCGCCGAGGTCGTGGTCCTGGTGGTGGCCCTGGTGACCCTGCCGCTGCTGACCACCACCGTGCGCGACACCGTGGCCGGCGTGGACGCCGACCTGCTGGAGATGGCGCGGGTGTTCGCCAGGGGCCGGTCCTGGACGGTGCGCCGGATCATCCTGCCCGCCGTCGCCCCACCGGTACTCTCGGCCCTGACCGTGGCCGTGGGCCAGAGCGTGCGGGTCACCGTCATGTCCGAGCTGCTGAGCACCACCACGGGCCTGGGCGCCATGGTCCAACGGGCGCGGACCAACCTGGACACCGACGACGTGTTCGCCCTGTCCGTGGTCATGGCGGCACTCACGCTCGTCCTGGAGCTGTGCGTCCTGGGACCGCTGAGGCGTCGGCTGGCCCACCCCTGGAGGTAGCAGCTCCGGGGAACACATCAGACAATCTGCACCATGCCTGAAGCACACGTACATCATTGAAAGGAACCACTATGCCTGTGACCCCTATCACTGAGTCTCTCTTCTGCCTGGGCCTGAACGAGGCCCTGCCCATTAGCGAGGAGGCCACGACCTCGCGCGTCGTGGTCAACAACGACGTGCTGCGCACCGTCGTCTTCACCTTCGACGCCGGCCAGCAGCTCACCGAGCACGCCTCTCCCCGGGCCGTCGTCGTCACCCTCCTGGAGGGCGAGATGGACTTCTCCATCGGCGAGCGCAAGGAGCGCATGGGGGCCGGTGACGTCATCTACCTGGCGCCGAACGACCGCCACGCCCTGACCGCGGTCACCGCCTGCCGCATGCAGCTGGTCATGGTGGACGTGGACAACGAGGCCGTCAGCGCGCACCAGGGCTGAGACGACGCCTGGGCCAGCCGGCGGGGCGGAAGGGGGACCAGCACGGCCTCTCCGCCCCGCTGCCGTGGGGCGCCTGCCCCGGGGCCAGGGCGAGCCCGCAGGACGAGGGCCCCGCACCGACAAGGCGGTGCGGGGCCCGACACTATTGAGTGGACGACGGGTGAGGGGCCGCGGCGCGCGGGCGCTCAGCGGGCCCGGCTCACTCGGCGCTCGCGGCGGAGGCGGCGCTATCGGCCGACTCAGCGCTCTGGGCCGACTCGGCGGACTCAGCGCTCTGGGCCGACTCGGCGGACTCAGCGCTGTCGGCCGACTCGGCGGACTCCGCGAACTCGGCGTCCACGGTGAACTCATCGGCCCCGGCGGGCGCGGGCTGGTCCGGCGCGGCCTCGTCGGGCGCGGGCTGGTGAGCGCCAGCGGCGTCGAGCTCGTCGGAGCCAATGAACTCGGTCAGGTCCAGGACCTGGCCGTCGGAGTCCTTGACCTCGACGTGGCGCAGGGCCATGGCCAGGGACTTGTTGCGGGCGATCTCGGCGACGAAGGCGGGGATCTGGCCGGCCTTCTGGGCGCCCTCAATGAACTTCATGGGCTCCATGCCGTACTGCTGGGCGGTCTGGACCAGGAAGTCGATGAGCTCGTCCTGGCTGACCTTGACCTCCAGGCTCTCAGCGAGGACGTCGAGGATAATCTGGTCACGCACCGTCGAGGCGACGTCCTCGCGGATCTCCTTGGCGTGCTCCTCGTCGCCGTCCTTGCCCTCGGCGGACAGGTGGTGCTTGACCTCCTCGTCGACCAGGGCCGCAGGGGCCTCCACCTCGACGGCCTGGCGCAGCACCTCCAGGAGGGCGTCACGGGCCTCGATGGCCTGGTCGGCGTTCCTCCGCTCAATGACCTGGCGACGCAGGTCCTCACGGAGCTCGTCCACGGTGTCGAACTCGGAGGCCATCTGGACGAACTCCTCGTCGACCTCGGGCAGCTCGCGCTCCTTGACGGCGGTGACAGTGACCGTGACCTCAGCCTCCTCCCCCTCGTGCTCGCCCCCGGCCAGGTGGGTGGTGAAGGTGGCGGACTCGTCGAGCTGCATGTCCAGGAGGACGGCGTCCATGCCCTTGAGCATGCTGTCCGTACCGAGCACCTCGTAGGAGACCCCTGAGGCGGAGTCGACCTCCTCGTCGTCAATGACGGCCCTGAGGTCGAGGGTGACGAAGTCCCCGAGGCGGACCTCGCGCACCACAGGGTGCAGTGACCCGAAGCGCATACGCAGGGTGTCGACCTCGTCGTCCACGTCCGCCTCGTCGACCGTGACAGAGGACACGGAGACCGACAAGTCCTCCAGCTCAGGGAGGTCGACAAGGGGACGGACGGTGACCTCGGCGTTGAAGACGAACTGGCCGCCCTGGGGTCCGGTGACATTGGGCAGGTCGGTGATCTCAACCTCAGGCTGCATCAGGGGGACGCGCCCGGCCTCGGTGACGGCCTGCCGGTAGAAGTCCGGAAGAGCCTTGTTCACGGCCTCCTGGATCACCGCGGCGCGGCCGACACGCTGGTCGATCACCGGGGCGGGAACGTGGCCCCTGCGGAAGCCGGGGACCTGGACCTGGGAGCCGATCTCCTTGTAGGCGGCGTCGAGGCTCGGCTTGAGCTCCTCGTAGGGGACCTCCACGGTCAGCTTAATGCGCGCGGGGTCAAGGTTCTCGACAGTGCTCTTCACGGGGCTTACTCCGAAGTGGTGGAAGTGGTGGGTGATGGACGCCGGGGTCCGGCGGACGCCGCGCCGGCGCCGATCTCCCGCATCCTATGGCATCCGCGGCGCAGGGCGCGAACCTCGAGACCTGACGCCCTGGGGAGCGGTCGCCCGGTGGTGCGCCGTACCGTGTTGGCGGCCTCCCTGCACCCGGGGCCGGCTCGCAGCTGGCTCTTGTCCCCGGTAAAACCCTGTGGCGGCCTCCCTGCACCTGGGGCCAGCTCCAGGCGGTCGCCTGGTGGTGCGTGTACGTCCGGGCCGACTCCCCGCACCCGGGGCTGGCTCGTGCCGGGGCCGACTAATCGCGCCCACGGTCCCATTGACATCGGTTACGAGCGGGCCAGGGCGCACTGGCCCACCACAGCCTCAGCCCTACGACGAGCGGGCCACCTCCTCGCGGGACAGGGGCTTGCGGGTCAGGTGCCAGGAGCCACAGGGGCACTGGTAGGCACGCACCGGGAGGCTGGGGAAACGCCGGCCCCGCCGCCCCCGGCGCTGAGCGACCCGGGCGCTCCGTCTCAGTCGCCGCAGGGCCGCCTGGGCCTGCTCGCGGTTGGCATAACCGACCTTGGACGGGGTGGGGCAGGGGCGGGTCACGGTTCCTCCCGGGAGGTGCTGGCTGTTCCACGTGGTGGCCCCGTCCCGCCAGGTCGCGGACGACGGCGGGACGGGGGCGCGGTGGGCTGGTGCGCCCCATACTCGCCCCTGCTACCGACACCAATGGAAAGCCCTTAGCAGGTGCGGAGTAGACTCGTGTACGGGTCTAAGGTGGTCCCAGTCCCGTCAGCCACCGGATCAGCCTGTCGCGCCCGCGACGAGGAACTGAGCAACTGGCCCGTTTGCGGTCGGCTGGATCGCGTCCCCGCGACTAAGGAGGAAACCATTATCTCGGTTGCCCGCAACGCCGAGGCCCGCCGGATCGAGCGGGCACGGGCCGAGCGGGCACAAGCCAGGCAGGCCCAGGGCTGAGGGGCTGGTCCACGCCGTCGCAAACCACTGACGTGGTACGCATCTGAACCGTTCGTATTAGTCAGCTGCGCAGCCGGTGACCGGGTTCATCCAGGCAAGCGCGTAAAGCAGTCGGGGTAGCGGGATTTGAACCCACGATCTCCTGCTCCCAAAGCAGGCGCGCTAATCGGGTGGGATCCGCACGGGTGCGCGGGTCGTCCCCTGTCCGGTGGGGGCCTGGTCGGCCATGTGGTCGGCCATTTCGATCCGGGCCCCATACCCGCGTCATACCGCCGAAAGAAGGGGAAGGGGCCCCACCAGGACGGTGGGGCCCCGAGTGCGGGCGCTCGCGGCCGAGCATGTGTCAGCTGGTGGGCAGGTCCTCGCCGGTGCCGGCGCGGTAGAGCTCGGCGGCGGTCGCCGATCCCAGGGACGTGCCGTCGGCGGAGACGGTGTCCACGCGGGTGACGCAGGTTCGCAAGCGGGAGCCTTGGTCGTCCTTGAACATTAGGGGGGTGCCTACGAACTTGGCGAGGTTCGGGAAGACGTTGATGTGGTCGAAGGTGGCCTGGTCCATGCCGATGGATTCGGGGTTGAAGGTAGCCGTGAGGACGTTGTCGGTCAGAGTCAGGCTTGTCACGGTCTTGGCCAGGAGCACGCCCGAGGAAGCACGCTGGTCGATAAAGTCCTGGAACTCGGCAAGAGCCTGCTTAACGGTGATCTTTTTCAATGTCTCTCCTAAGGTGATTGTCAGTAGGTGAAGAAGCTCTCTACGGATGGTGACCGGGGGTCGCCGCTCACGGTGCACTCCATCGTCGCGTCGTAGTCGGCTCCATTGGCGTTAGTGATTGTGACCGTGTATTTCAGGAATCGACCCTGGCTGTCGGGGCGCAGCTCATTAGCCTGTCTCCCGAGGACCGACTTGACCTTGAAGCCGTAGGGGTAGTCCTTCTTGCCGCGCGTCTCGCAGGCGGTGACAGAGTCTGCCTCTACTACGGAGGCGTCCCACCCGAAGGTCGCCGTGGTGGTCCCTGCCGGGGGCGGTGAGGAGGGGCTCGCGGCGAGATTGCTGGGTGCGGCCTGAGTGAACCACGGCGTCGGAGCTGCCGGAGAATGGCTTTTACCGCCGTCGAGTGCGCTACCGATTCCACCGATGACGAATAGGGCAGCAAGAGTAATGACCCACCATTTTTTCCAGAAAGGTTTGGCTGTCGGGGTGGGGTCGGGGGCAGGCGCGTCAGGCTGTAGGGGCGTCATGGGTCACATCGTAGACCCCCGCCCCGTGCGGCTGCGTGTCCTGAGCGTGTCGCGGTAGGCGACGACGACCCAGGCGGGCACGTCGAGCTCGGCGGCCAGGGCCCCCACGGCGGGGCCGACCAGGGCCTCGGCGGCCGCGTACCGGCCGACGTCGAGCAGGCGGGTCGCGACCCACCTGTCTATGCGGGCCTCTACCCGGTGGGCCTGGTGGCCGTCGTCGCCGCGCCAGGCGTGACGCATCTCGTGGAGGAGGGTGGGGACGGCCATCCAGTCGGGCATCCCGGGGCGCAGGGTGATGGTGCGGGTGGTGTGGTGGTAGGCGCCGCGCATGGTGCCGGGTAGGGGGTGGGTGGTCACGGTGATGTGGTGGTGGGCGCACTGGGTCAGGAGAGCGTCCAGGGTGGGGGGTGTCACGCTCACGGTAGGTGAGGGTAGTGCCGTGGTGCGACACGTAGGGGTCATGGGGTGGCCTCGTGCTGCCAGGCCTCCAGCTCGGGGTCGGTGCCGGGGTCGTGCGCGGCCACGTCCCACTCCTCCGTGACGAAACTCACGGACTGGTCGGTGGGGTCGAGCCTGCGGTAGGCGCGTCCGATGATCTCGCGCGGGTCCGTCCCGATGACGTCGCACACCTCCATGAGGACGGAGAGAGGGAGGCTCTTCTGTCCGCCCAGCCAGCGGCTCATGGCGGCCGCAGAGTGCCCCGTGGCCTGCGCCACGGCGGCTATGGTCCACCCTCGGGCCGTGAGGGCGCCCTTGAGCTCGTGTCCAGTGTAGGTGGTGAAGATTTCTCCGCGATCCATACGGACATCCTACATGTCCCATAGGGATGAGTCGAGACCCAATCGTTATCTGACCCGACTTGCCGCCTATCCGATCAGACATGTATCATGTCCGCATGAGCATGACCGCCACATGGACCGGATCCGCGATCCGGGCAGCGCTCGCGGACACCGGGGTGTCCCAGAAGGCGCTGAGCGACACGACAGGCATCCCCTACCCCACCCTGCGCAGAAAGCTCGGCGGGCACAAGGACTTCACGCTCGCCGAGCTGCTGGTCATCGCCGAGGCGATGCACGTGCACCCGTCGGTGCTCGTGCCGCCGCAATTCAAGACCTCCACGGAGGCGTCGCGGGATCTCTCGGGGGTGGCGTGATGGCGTGGTCGTCGTGTCGGCTCCGGCGTGTGGTGGAGCACCGGATCCAGCGTGTGGCGGAGTGGGTGCTGCGTGGGCGTCTGGAGCGTGAGCGTCTGCGTACTGAGCTGCGGCGTGCCCATTTTGACCTGGCGGTGGAGAGGGCCGCTCGTGAGGCGGCTGAGGAGCGTGCGTACCAGGCCGAGAAGCGTGCCCGTAGCGCTGAGATGTGGGCCGGCGTGCGGGTCTGGTATCCGCCGCCGTCGCCCCGCCCCACGGACTCGGGCGAGGTCTGGACGTACTCGTCGGCGTCCGCTGACGGATGGACCGTGGAATGAGGATGCCCCCGCCGGTGGTCGGTGGGGGCAGGAAAGGAATCCGTGATGAATGATAGCACAGGTCGTGTGCTGGTGGCCCTGGACCTGCTGCGTGACGAGGTGGTGCGCCTGGGCGACGCGGGCCTCGTGGTGACCCAGTGCCGGCCCTGGGTGTCCCCGACTACGGGGCGTACCGGCTGGGACGTCGTGGTGCGTGTGGCGGGGGCGGACCAGTACGAGGCCCTGGGCCTGGCCGTGGGGGCGGGGTACGGGCACTGGCTCTGCTACACCAGTGTCGATGACCCGGGGTCCGTGACGGTGCTCATGCGGTCTGGTGGGGACAGTCTGAGGACCCTGTCCGTGGTCCTGGGCGGGGCGACGGTGGGTGAGGTGGACGACTACCTCGGCCGCCTGCCGGTCGGGGCGGGGGTGTCCGGTGACTGAGCGCGTCGCATTCACCGTGCGTGAGGCAGCAGCGGCCGTGGGGGTGGATCCTCGGGTCCTGTACCAGGCGATCCACGCCAGGGAGCTCATGGCGAGGGACCGCACGCTCGTGCTCGTGCCTATCCGCGCCTACAAGGTTGGGCGCGCGTGGCGGATCCTGCGGGACGACCTGGTGGCGTGGGTGCGTGGGCAGGAGCCCTCGTCATGAGGGCGCGGCACGCGGCTCGTGGGCGGGCGCGGGGCGTGGTGGCCGGTGTGGCTGCCGTCGTGTGGTGGCTGGTCTCGGGCTCCTGGACACAGGGTGTCGGGGAGAGTGTCGAGGAGGGCCCTCGAATTGTCGAGGAGGCGGCCGGGACTGTCGAGGAGGGCCTTCGGAGTGTCGAGGAGGGGGACGTCTATGTCGAGGACGGGTACCTCACGTGGGGGGAGTGTGAGTGGTCATGACCGGGACGACGTCGCTGGTGTACGTGGCCGCCGTCCAGGACGACGGCCGGGGGTGGCCGGTCCTGGTCGGGGGCCTGGGGCTGCGTGTGGGTGAGTTCCTGCACGCTACGGCCCCGTCAGGGGACGTGATAGTGGTGCCGGCCGGCCCGTACCGGCTGGTGACGGTGCTGGACGAGGCGGGGGCCCAGGCCCTGGGGGCCTGGCTGGGGGCTGACCCGGACGCCGACTTCTACGGGCGGCGTCACGCCGCTGACAGGCTCCTGGACCACCTGGTGGGCGGGGAGCCGGCCGTGGAGTCCACGGACGCCGCCCAGGCGAGCCTGTACGTGCGTCATCTGGCTGAGGGCTGCGGGCGACGGGGGGCGGCCTCGTGAGCGGGCAGCAGCAGGCGCTGCCGCCGTCGGTGGTGGGGGCGCTGGCCGCGGCGGCGGCCGAGGTCGGCGCCGTCGCCAAGACCGACCGCAATACCGCGCAGAAATTCATGTTCCGGGGCGTGGACGCGGTGGTCAACGCCGTCGCCCCGGCCCTACGCCGCCACCACGTGGTGGGCCCGGTACCCACCCTGGTGTCAGCCACCCACGAGGAGGTCGGCCGCTCCCGGTCCGGGGCACGCATCACAAGGGTGGACGTGGTGGTCACCTACACCCTGTACGGGCCGGGCGGGGACCGCCTGGAGGGGACGGTGGCCGCTGAGGCCACTGACACGGCGGACAAGGCGACCGCGAAGGCCATGAGTGTGGCGCTGCGCACGTTCCTGCTCCAGGCCCTGTGCCTGCCCACCGACGAGCCGGACCCTGACGCGACTTCCGTTGAGGCCAGTGCGCAGGGTGAGGAGCGGGCTCGTGCCGAGGCCGCGGAGGTGGCCAGGTGCGAGCAGCTTGTGGCCCGGTTCACGGCCCGTTTCGGGGGTGACCCGCAGGCCCTGGCGGCGGAGTACCGGGAGGTCGGCGGGGTCGCGGACACGCGGGTCCTGACGGAGTGGCTCAGGGCCCGTATCCCGTCGGAGGCACGGCAGGGGCAGCAGGTAGGGCAGCGGATCCAGGAGGAGCAGCATGGTGAGTACTGAGATGACAGATAGCCAGGTGCGTGAGGCACTGGCGCGGGCGGCGGCCCTGAGGTGGGTCGCGGCCCGGGTGAGGGCAGCGCAGGCGGAGACGGACGCTGTCCTCGTGGAGGCCCTCGGCCCGGGCGGGCGCCGGTACGCCACGGACGCCGCGGGGCGGGAGGTGGGCACCGTCACGGTGACCAGGCCCAGGCCGGCCGAGGCCAGGGACGAGGTCTACGTGGCCGACGAGGACGCCCTGGTCTCCTGGCTGATCTGGCAGGGCCGCCTCGATGAGGTGCGTACGGTGGTGGCGCCCTGGGCCCTGGAGGGGATCCTGCGGCGGGCCGGGGAGAGCGGCGAGCTGCCGGACGGCGTGGCCGTGCGGACCGTGGTCCCTGAGGCCAGGGCCCCGCACGTGACCGTGCGGATGACCCCCTCCCAGGAGGATACCCTCACCCAGGCCCTGACCACGCCCACGGCCCTGGCCGGGCTGCTCGGTGCCACGGGGGTGGCGTGAGTGGCGGTGGCGTCTATCCTGGTGGCAGGACACGGCTGGGGAGGGACCCATGAGGGAGGACGACGAGGAGCGCAGGCTCCTGGAGGCCGTCAGGCGGGCCACGGCGGAGGCGGCCGAGCTGCGGGAGCGGGCGGACGCGGCCTCTGCGCGGCGTCGCGAGGCCGTGCAGGCGGCGATGGACGCCGGTGTCCCACGTGCCCGGATCGCCGAGGCGGCGGGCACGCACCGCAGTGTGCTGTACCAGATCCTCAAGCACTAGCTGGATTTTCGGCTTGCATTGTCGGGGGTAGTGGGGCTACCATTACGTATGTCGGTACTCTACCGACGGACAGTCTGAAGAAGAACCCCGGCAGCACGGACATTTTGGCGAGTGATCGTGCGGCCGGGGCCGGGACCCCCTCAGGAGGAGTCATGATCTACCCTACCACACCCTGGACCGTGGTCGAGGTCACCCTGCGTCTGCCGGCGCCCTTCGTCATCTCGGTCGAGCGCGGAGCCGCGCGCGCGGACTCGATCACCGTCCGTCGGACCAGTGACGGGGACGCCGTCGTGGTCCTGGAGGGGCCCCGCCTGAGGGATGACGGCACCCCGGCGCCCCGGGCGCGTGGTATCGCCCGGTTCGGGTGCGACGATAGGCATGATACCCAGACCATGGACGTCTTTGCCCTCGCCCTGCCGGACGAGGACGCGCAGACTTTCCACCAGGTCACGCGCATGGCGTGGGCCGCGTGGGACGCCGCCCAGGAGGCCCTCTCGTGAGCGTCACGATCGAGGTCACCCTGTCTCTGCCGGTGCCTGTCGTCCTGCCGGCCGTGCACGGCAACATGAGGCGTATGCGGGCTGAGTCCGTGCGCGTGAGACGGGGGTACGGCCGGAGTGCGAGCGTGGACCTGTGGGGACCCTGCCTGAGGGCGGACGGCAGCAGGGCGGTCCGGGCGTGTACCGGCTACTCGGTCGGTGAGTTCTCACCCTCCCTGGACCTGCTGCCCTCGAGGTGGAGGGGGGCGGAGGGCATGCCCCCGGGCCTGCCGGAGAGGGACCGGGCCGTGATCGACACGGCGCTGTGCGCCTGGTGGGATGCCTGTGACGCCGCTGAGGAGGCCCTGGTCGCCCGGGGCTGTGAGGAGGCGTCATGACCACGAGCGTGGGTGAGGTGTGTGCCGGGTACGGGGGCCTGGGTATGGGCCTGGGCATGGTCGTCCCGGCCAGGGTGGCGTGGGTGGCCGACGTCGAGCCGGGACCGTGTCGGCTGCTGGCCCACAGGTTCCCGGGCGTCCCGAACCTGGGGGACGTCACCGTGGTGGACTGGGCGCGTGTGGAGCCCGTGGACGTCCTCTGCGGGGGCACGCCCTGCCAGGATGTCAGCAGCGTCGGGCTGCGGGCGGGGATGGGGCCGGGCACCCGCTCGGGGCTGTGGGAGTCCATGGCCCGGGCGGTCAGCGTCATCCGTCCCGGGGCCGTCGTCTGGGAGAACGTGGCGGGTGTCAGGAGCGCGTCCGCCTGGAGCAGGAGCGTGAGCGGGCATGGTGGTGTGGGATCCGGTGGCGGACGTGTGGGTGACCGGCCCCGGCTGCGGGCCCTGGGGCGTGTGGTCGGGGACCTGGCCGGCCTCGGGTATGACGCGCAGTGGGTGTCTGTACGGGCCTCCGACGTCGGCGCCCCTCACCGGCGTGAGAGGGTCTTCCTGCTCGCGGCTCCTGCCGACGCCGAGGGCGTCGGACTCCACTGGGGCGGGGGCCCACGGGGACGGGGGGCCGGACCTGCGGACGGTGGCGGCCGGCCTGTGAGCCACCGTCTCGGGGCCTGGGCGCCCGCCGTCGCCAGGTGGGAGGCCGTCCTGGGCCGCCCCGCCCCGGTGCCGTCGGAGCCCGCCCCCGGACGGGGGTCGGGGCGTCGGCTGTCCGCGGTCTTCGCGGAGTGGATGATGGGCCTCCCGGAGGGGTGGGTCACCGGCGTGCCGGGCCTGTCCTACACCCGGCAGATCCGCCTGCTGGGCAACGGCGTCGTCCCCCAGCAGGCCGCACACTCCCTGACCGTCCTGGCCTCCTGGTCCCGGCAGGACCCGCCCGACGACGACGGGCACGGCACACCCTCCCTGCTCGAGGGGGTGGTCTGAGGTGGTGGCCCCCTACTACGCCGACGAGTACGTGTCCCTCTACCTGGGGGACTGCCGTGAGCACACGGAGTGGCTGGGCTGTGACGTCCTGGTCACTGACCCGCCCTACGGGATCGGGTGGCGGGGCGTATCCACCACCTACCGGCGTGGCGTGTGCGTCCGCCGGTCGTCCCCGGAGATCGCGGGTGACCGGGACACGTCCGTCAGGGACGAGGTCCTGGCCCTGTGGGGCGGGCGGCCGGCCGTCGTGTTCGGGTCGTGGCGGCGGCCCCGCCCCGCCGGGGTCAGGCACCGCCTGATCTGGGACAAGCAGGGCGCGGACCCTGGCCCCGTCCGAGCGCCTTTCATGACGATGGACGAGGAGATCTACGTCCTCGGCAGCGGGTTCCTGGCCTCGTCCCCGCCGCAGCGCTCAGTGGTCGCGACCCGTGAGAAGAGGTCCCAGGCGGCCAGGGAGTCCGGTCACCCCACGCCCAAGCCGGTGGGGCTGATGGAGCTCCTGGTCCGCCGCTGCCCCCAGGGGTCTGTGGCGGACCCGTTCGCGGGGTCCGGGTCCACGCTCGTGGCGGCCCGGAACCTCGGGCGGTCGGCCGTCGGCGTGGAGCTCGAGGAGGCCTACTGCGAGCTGGCGGCCCGCCGACTGTCACAGCAGGCACTGGACCTGGGAGGTGTCTAGACATGGAGGAATCCACAAATCATGGGCGCGCGCTGAGGGACGTGACCCTGACGGTCCAGACCTACTACACGCAGGCCGACGGCTCCTGCCGTGTCGAGGAGGCCACCGTCCCCCTGCCCTGCGCGGCCTCCCCCGAGCGGGCCCGCGAAGCCCATTTCGGGTCCATACGGTGGGCCCACGGGATCCACGTCAGCATGGTCCCGGACGGCGTCCTCCCGGAGGGCGTCGTGGGCCTGATCGTCGGCGACGACCGGCAGCTCCCCGACCTGAAGGTGTCCGCCCTCATGATCTGGAGGCTGTCGTGACCGTGCTGAGACTGGTCCCGGACGACGACGGCGACGAGCACGCCCCGGCCACCATCGACGAGGCCAACGCCTCGTGCCGGGCCCTCCTGGCCGACCTGGCGGAGGCCTGGGCCGACGTCGCGGACGTGGGCGTGCCCCGCCCCCTGCTGCAGGGGCAGGAGGTGACGGTCTGGACGCTCGACCACCTGGTGGACCAGGCCCGGCGGCTGCGTGACGCGGCCGTGCGCGTGGCCGACACGGCCGACCGCCTGGACGCCCTCGTGGGCCGGGTGCGTCAGGGGAGGGTCCGCCCGTGAGCGCCTACACCACTACCGCCCTCAGTGAGGCCCTCACTGTGCTCACTGAGGGCCTCAGTTCGTGCAGTGAGGGCGCCCCTACGCGCAGTGAGACGCCCTCGACCTACCACTACGACGCGCAGGGAGGCGTGTATGAGGATCCGTACGATCAAGCCTGAGTTCTGGGACTCCGACGACGTGGCGACCCTGCCGCTGGAGGACCGGCTGCTCTTCGTCGGCCTGTGGTCCTACGCGGACGACGACGGGGTAGGGCGGGACGAGGACCACCTGATTATCGCCAGCTTGTTCGCCCGGGACATGTACGAGCACCCTCGTCGCACCGTCGCGAGGGTGTCGCGAGGTCTCGCGCACCTGGCCGAGGCGGGCCTGATCGTCCGCTACGAGGTGGGTGGCAGGGCGTACCTGGCGGTCACGGGGTGGGCCAGGCACCAGAAGGTGGACCGTCCCAAGGCGTCGCGCTACCCGGGCCCCGACCAGGCGGACGCCCGAGCCGCCACCCAGAGTGTTCCGCAGGATGATGCTGTTCGTGAGGGCTCGCGACAGTCTCGCGAGGACGTCGCGAGGTCTCGCGAGACCCCAGCGTCTGGAACCGGGGAACCGGGGAACCGGGGAACAGGGGAACAGGGATCCTCTTCCCCCTCGACCCGGCGCGACGCCGGCCCGGACGCCGAGGCGCCGGGCGATGACGAGGCCGACGACGGGCCGACCGGGGCGCAGGCGACCAGCGCCGAGCACGCCGACGCCGTCGGGGCCCCGGGCGACTACGCCGGGATCCCGGACGGGAGCACCGACGTCGCCCCCACCGAGGGGCCGCCTGGCACCGACCTGGCCGCCCCCGCCCCGCAGCGCCCTGACGTGGAGCGGGTCTGCGAGCACATGGCCGCCTCGGTCCAGGCCCGTACCGGGCGGCGCCCCAGGGTCACCAGGCGCTGGCGCGACGCCGCCCGCCTCATGCTCGACCGCGACGGGCGCACCGTCGCCGACTGCATGGCCGCCATCGACTGGGCCGAGGCCGACGACTTCTGGCGGGCAAACATCCTCAGCCTGCCCAAGCTCCGCCAGCACTACGACCGGCTCAGCCTCCAGGCCCAGAGCCGCCGACGCGGGCGTGAGCCAGCCCCCTGCCCCCTGGACACCAGCACCATGACCGACGCCGACTGGGAGGCGCTCGGCGAGCAGCTGTGGACCTCCCAGGAGTACCGAGACATCATGAAGGAGACCGAGACATCATGCCAGGCCACGTGAGAGTCACCCCCACCACCTGCAAGCGGGCCCTGGACCTGCTGCGCGGGGCCGGGATCAACGGCCTGGGGGACGCCAACCCCGTCACCTGGGCCGACGTCCTCAACGCCGCGCCCCTGACCACCACCGGCGACGGCGGGCGCCGCACCCCGGTGACGCGCCCCGACGGCACCCCGGTCATGCTGCGCCCCGCCGACGGGGAGGTCATGCCCGCCGCCATGCGTATCGCGACCCTGGGCGGCAGGTTCGTCCAGGCCGCCGACCTGGCCGCCGCCGTCCAGGAGGTGCGCCAGGGCGACAGGTCGGCCAGGGCCGCCCGGATCCGCGCCGACGCGGACGCCCACGGGCCGCTCCTGCCAGTGGGCCTGGGCGGGGACGCGGACACCGAGCTGGCCTGGCGGCGGG
>ERZ772827.1005-NODE-1005-length-14721-cov-5.361857_pt1 | contig 14721 bp, 15 predicted proteins | sample MGYA00580850_ERZ772827 | MGnify/ENA primary metagenome ERZ772827 (study PRJEB29015, sample SAMEA2737950) | human oral metagenome | biome: human oral; feature: human-associated habitat; material: dental | place: China | collected 2145 ...
TGATCACGTTGTCGAGGCGGGAGGGTCCCTTAGCCACTTGTCACTCCTTGAGTATTTGGGGCACGACTGGCTGTCGTGTCGCCATCGATACTAGCCGATAACAACTATTTCGGGCGCTTCCGACCCCTTCCGCGCCCATGGATCCCGCCACAGGTGCGTGCTTGGGGTTCTGGCTGGGCCCTGCGGCGCTCTTCGCCAGTGCGCTCGCGGATAGGTAATGAAGATCCGGATAGGTTATGCGCATCCGGATAGGTTATGCGCATCCGGATAGGTTATTAACCTATCCAGATGTCAATAACCTATCCACATCGTCGTAACCTATCCGGATCAGGAGGGGCAGGCTCCGCTACAGCGAGTGCGAGCACGCCGACTTCGAACCTATCCGCATGCGCGCATGCCAGCACCAACAGAGCCGACAGCGCCGACAGCCACCACCCACGCTCACCAAGCACAGCACCCCAAAAGTCGCAGGCAATTCCCCTTTACCTATTTCATGCGATGAAATAATATCGTTGAAATTCCACCATTTTTAGCACTTAATTGAACATTCCATCATCGAATTGCATGCGACATTGCAGGGCGCGCACAGAACTACGGTGCCCACTCAGCAACCATCAGCACCCGAGCATCCCCCCACAGCAACTCGCAGCGCCTGGACACTCACATGGCGCCACCACAACACGCCCGAACGCATAAAACAGCCCCGGCCTCGTCGCTCCTACGGGAGGGAACGAGGCCGGGGCCAGGTCTCGGGTCACGCGCCCAAAGCCCAACTGGCATTCAGTTGAGGCGGCGGATCCTGCCCGTGAGGGTCAGGCGCCAGTTGGCGATCACAACCGCGAGGGGGATGATTCCCATCAGCCAGAAGGACGGGTGCATAGGACCGGTGACTCCGGCCTTGTGAACGAGGGTCAGCGACAGCCAGGCGGATGGGACAGCGACGGTAACGGCGCCCACAAACGCCGCAATGGCGACTCCCCATCCCCCGCCGCGATGCCGGAACACGTTCGCACCGAGGCGACCTGCGGCGTCACAGGTGATCCAAAAGACCACGACGAGCAACCAGGTATCGACGCCGGGGGTGTAGACCGTTTTCGGCATGAAGAACAGGTACGGCTGGATCAGGATGAGCACCCACCAGATGACGCTGCCCAGGGCGATGAACACGACGGAGATGACGTAGCTCGCGAGCGCCAGGGTGCGGCGCGGCGCTCCGCTCAGCGCCCCTGCCCGCATGTACGAGATCGCCTGGTTGATACCTCCGACGACGAGGAAGATCCCCATAACGAAAGCTGCGTTAAGGGCTGCCAGACTGACTTTCTCCGGGGCCCTATCGTTACTTGCGTGGAAGACAATGGCAATGAGTGCGTTGAGTGCAAACTGCGCGGCTATGGCGCCGAGGCAGATGAGGACGGCAGGCTTGATGTTGACCGTGCCGAGGCGCCAGATGCTGGGGGTGCGGGAGACGGTGGTTGCGGTGCTCATTGGTCGTTCTCCTGGATGAGGTAGGCGAAGGCGTCCTGGAAGGAACAGGGCGAAGCGGTCAGGGAGTGGGATGCGAGCTCGGTGTCGCCGACGGCGCTGCCGCGCAGGTCCACGACGATCTCTCGCGTGGAGCCGAGCTCGCGACTGGCGATCACGGCGAGGTCCGGGCGGGCGGCAAGGAAGCGCTCAACGTCGGAGGTGTGGCCGGTGAGAGCTGAGACTCGGCAGGTGAAGTCATCGATGGTCTCGTGAGCGAGGAGCTCGCTCTTCTTCAAGACGATGACGTCTTCGGCGACCTTTTCAAGTTCGGAGACCATGTGCGAGGAGATGAGGAAGCGACGCTGTGGGCGCTTGCCTTCCATGCACTCCCCCACCAGGGCGAGGATCTCCTCGTAGAGGGCGTAGCGCGTGGGCACGTCCAAGGGTGCCTGGATCTCATCGAGGAGCGTGAGGGGTGCACCCGAGGCCAGCGCAATCGAGGCGGAGAGAATGGCGGCTTGCCCACCGGAGAGCTTGCGCACGTACTTGCGATTGACCCGCAGATCGAATCGCTCGGCATAGTGGGCGAAAAGCTGCTCATCCCAGGTGGGACGCAGACGCGCATAGGCGACGAGAGACTGGCTGTACAGCTCGTCGAAGTCGCGGGCGGAGGAAGCGATGATCGAGCCAGCGAGCAGGTCGTCAGCGCTGGCCTGACTACCGTCGATGGCAACGCTCCCCGAGGTGGGGACCATCAGGCCGCCGAGGATCTGCATGAGCGTCGTCTTGCCCGAGCCGTTGGGGCCGACGAGGGCCGTAATGGTGGAGTCTCCGAGGGTGAGGGAGACATCGCGCAGCGCCGCCTCATTCTCTCCCGGATAGGTGTGGGTGATGGAGTCGAGGGTAATCATGAGTTGTCCTTGGCGGTTGTGTCGACGCCGTAGGCGCGGACGTGGTCGATGATGGCGTCGATGTCGAGGCCCAGGGCCAGGCCCGCTTCGACGGCGGGGTTCAGGGTCTCCTCCACGTAGGTGGCAAGCCCGTCGGCCACGAGCGCGTGCTGTGCGCCTTCGGCGACGAACATGCCGATGCCACGCCGCTTTTCGACAAGCCCCTCGTCGACGAGGATCGCAAAGGCCTTGCCGACGGTAGCGGGGTTGATGCGGTAGGTGGCGGAATACTCCGTGGTGGAGGTGAGCTGGTCTCCGGCGCGCAGGGTGCCGCGCAGGATCTGCGCGCGGATGTCGTCGGCGATCTGCACGTAGATCGGGATCCCCGAGACGAACGTGGGTGCCATGCATACCCTCCCTTCAGGTTCAGTGGTTCATTACATGCCTAATTAACCACATAACCAACCAACCTGTCAAGCGATCGCACCACAAGACCTCCAGACATCTCTCCCCCACACCTACTCCACCCCCCAGCCCCAAAAGTCGCAGGCAATTCCCCCCGGCCAGTTTTCAACACCGCCCATAAACGTTGCAATTCCAACGATCCCATTTACATGTTTGAAAGGTTTACATGGGAATTGCATGCGAAATTGCAGGGCGCGCACAGAACTACGGTGCCGCACTCAGCAACCAGCAGCGCCCAAGCCTCCCCCCACAGCAACTGGCAGCGCCTGGACACTCACATGGCGCCACCACAACACGCCCGAACGCACAAAACAGCCCCAGCCTCGTCCCACGGGGATAGGGGACGAGGCCGGGGCTGGGCAGGAGTGTGCGGAAGCGCTTACTCCTTGACGCCGCCAGCGGTCAGGCCGGAGACGATGTACTTCTGCAGGTACTGGAACAGCAGGATCACCGGGATGGCCGCGATGACGGAGCCGGCCGCGAAGATGCTCCACGGCGCGGTGCGTTCATCGGATGCCCACATGTACATGCCGACAGCGAGGGTGAACTGGCTCTGATCCTGCAGGACGACCTTCGCGATCACGAAGTCGCCGAGCGAGGAGATAAAGCTCAGCAGGCCCACAACTGCCAGGACGGGGCGGACCAGCGGCATGATGATCGTCCAGAAGGTCTGGGCGTGCGTCGCACCGTCGATCATGGCCGCCTCATCCAGCGAACGCGGGATCGAGTTGAAGAAGCCGTAGAGCAGGAAGGTGTTCGAGCCGAGCGCACCACCGAGGTAGACGCAGATCAGGCCGAGCTTGGAGTTCAGGCCGAGGACCGGGAAGATGTCCTGGATTCCCAGGAGCAGCAGGTACAGGGCCACGAAGGCCAGCATCTGCGGGAACATCTGCACCAGCAGCAGGCCGGTCAGGGTGCCGCGGCGCCCCTTGAAGCGGAAGCGGCTGAACGCGTACGCGGCGGCCGCACCCATGAGGACGGTGCCAACAGCAGTCGTCGTCGACACGATGAGGGAGTTGAGGACCCACGACCAGTAGGCGGCGTACTTGCCGGAGCCCAGCGCCATGAAGTTCTCGAGCGACACGGTCGAGAAAAGCTTGGTCGAGCCGGTGAGCGTCGCGCCGGGGTTCAGAGACACCGACAGGACGTAGAGCAGCGGGACCAGGCAGTAGATGATCATCAGGATGGCGACGATGTGGCGCCAACCGACCTCTTTCCACCAGCGCGCACCCTTCAGGGTAGACTCACGGTTCTTCTTCACAGTTGCAGCGCTCATCACAGCTCCTCAAGGGTCTTCGTCTGGCGGAAACCGAGCCACGCGATCACGCCCACGACGATGAAGATGACGATAGACATGGCCGAGGCCAGGCCGTAGTTCGGGGAACCCGACTCGATCGCGATCTTGTAGACCATCGAGATCAGGATGTCAGTCTGGCCGACATCCAAGCCCGGGTAGTTCGGGCCGCCACCGGTCAGCATGTAGATGAGCGAGAAGTTGTTGAAGTTGAACGCGAAGGACGCGATCAGCAGCGGAACGGTCGACTGCAGGACGAGCGGCAGCTTGATGGACCACACGGTGCGCAGGCCGGAGGCGCCGTCGATCTTCGCAGCTTCTTCAACGTCACCCGGCAGGGACTGCAGGGCACCCAGGCACACGAGGAACATGTAGGGGAAGCCCAGCCACAGGTTCACACCCAGAATCGAGAACTTCGCCAGCAATCCGTCCGTCAGCCACGGGACAGGCGTGCCGCCGAGCAGGACCTCGTTGACGAAGCCGAAGTCCTTGTTGAGCATGCCCTTCCACACCAGGGTGGCCAGGAAGGCCGGGAAGGCATAGGGAAGGATCATGAGGGACTGGTAGATCTTACGCCCCTTGATGCGCTTGTCCGCAAAGACAAGGCCGAGGATCAGGCCGAGCGCGAAGGTCGACAGGACCGAGACCGCGGAGAAAACGAAGGACCACAGCAGGGCCTTCAGGAAGGGACCAGCCAGGTCGCCGCGGGCGAACATGTTCATGTAGTTGTCGAAGCCGACGAACACGCGCCAGCCCGGGTCGATCTGATTGCCGTCCGCGTCAACGAAGGCGCCGATCTTGTTGTTGGCCGTGTAGACGACGCCGGTCGTCGTGTCGGTCAGGGTGTCGGCGGCCTCGTCGTAGTTGTAGCGGGACTTGGCCAGGTAGGCGGTCGATCCGTCATCGCTGCGGTAGCTTCCGTCGTTCGGATTATCGGAGGCCGGAACCTTGATGGCGGAGACCTTCTGCTGCACCTCGGGCTTGAGAATATCGGCGAGCGTCAGGACCTTGTAACCGTCGACAGCGCTGATGACGCCGGCCGCGTAGGTGCCGGACACCTCGTGCAGCGGGGTCTCGGAGTCGCCCACGCGGATCGCACCCGTCGCGGTGTCGACCACCGCGAGCCCAAGGCCGCTGCTGTCCTCAACGACAGCGGCGGGGAGGCTCGGCGCACCCTCGGCGCGCTGCTCGGAGGCCTGCAGGATCGAGGCGACGGCGTCATCCTTGCTGGAGTTATGGCCCTGGCCGTAGTTCGTGAAGGACACGTAGCCCGTGTACCCCATGACGAAGACCTGGTAGATGAGCAGGAAGACCATGCCGGGAACGAGGTACTTCGCGGGAATAGTCCGCTTGGAGAAGTACACCCAGTTGACCGCGAGAAGCAGGACGGCGAGGACGGCGAGAACCGTCCAGGACTTCACCAGGTAGGCGGTGAACATGCCGTAGATTCCCAGGGCATCGATGAGCATCATCAGGACAAGTTTGACGAAGAAACCGGGCCTGGTCACTTCGCTAGCGTGAGAGGCAGTGCGCGCCTCTTTTTTCTTTTCTGCAGCCTTCGCTGGCTCAGACATCGTGTCCTCCACACGTGCGCAGTTTGCGCGTCATTGCGACGATACCCGCCTGGTGGCGGGTCGGAAAGCACCCGTGGGTGCGAGTGCGCCGCACTGCGGCGCGAGCGTTTTGTGGGCCTCGCACCCGCCCGCCGCGTGGGACGCGGGCGGGGGCGAGGCTGGGTGCTCGCTTCAGGCGAGCGGGGTGCCAGTCGTTATGCAACCGGCGGGTTCGATCACTTGGAGGCGATCGCGTTGTTGATGTTGGTGACCATGGTCGCCCAGCCTTCGGCGGGGGTCTCCGTGCCGGTCACGATGTTGGCCTCGGTCTGGCCCCAGAAGTTCCAGACGGAACCCATCGCGGGGATCGCGGGGGCGAGAGCGCCGGACTCGGCGACCTTCGCGAAGTCCTTGATGTCCTGGTCATCCGACTTGGCGGCGATCGAAGGCATCGCGGAGGCGCGACCACCGAGCTTCTGCATCTCTTCCTGAGCCTCGGGGGTGGCGAGGTAGTTGAAGAACTGCTTGGCGGCGACCGGGTTGGCGGACTTGGCGCTCTGGTAGAACATCTGGACGCCAACGAAGGGCTGCGCAGCCTGGGAGCCGGCGGAGGGGATCGACAGGACGGAGACGTCCATGCCGGCCTCACGGAAGGCGGCGACGTTCCAGGGGCCGGTCACCGTGTAGGCGGCCTTGCCGTCGAGGAAGGCCTGCTTGGCGATGTCGCCCGTGATGGACGGTGAGAGCACGCCCGCGTCAGCCTGTGCCTTCAGCCAGTTTGCGAAGTCGGTGCCGCCGGAGGCGCCCATGGCCAGCTCAGAGGTGTACTCGCCGTCAGCGTTGGTGGTGAAGACGGGGGCACCGAAGGAGGTCTGGAAGCCGTAGAAGTGGTACGGGTCGCCCTTGTCGCCCATCTGGATGATGAAGGGGTACTGGACGCCGGTGGTCTTGCCGGAGGCGATCATGTCGTCGTAGGTCTTGGGCTCGTCCTTGGTGAGGGCGTTGTTGCGCACCAGGGCGACGGACTCGACGGCGTAGGGGACGCCGTAGGTCTGGCCGTTGTAGGTGACGGCCTTGACGGCGACGTCAGCGAAGTTGGACTTGGCCTCGCCGAGGTCCACGGGGGCGACGACGCCGTTAGCGACGAGACCGCCGAGCTTGTCGTGGGCCATGACGATCAGGTCGGGGCCGTTGCCGGTGGGCACCTGGGTGGTGAACTCGGTGTCCATGTCGGCTTCGGACTTCTGCACGACGTTGACCTTCACGCCGGTGTTGGTGGTGAAGTCCTCGGCGATATGCTCGACCTGGGAGAAGCGGGTGTCGTCCGCCCAGATCGTCAGCGTTGCCGCAGCATCGCTGGTGTTGTCAGAGGACGAGGAAGAGGTCGTCGTGCCGTTGTTGCAGGCGGCCAGGGCGGTAGCCGCCGCGAAGACGCCGAGTGCTGCGATGCCACGTCGCATTATTACTCCTGTGTTGGTCAGGCGGGTCGCCTCCATCAGCGACCTGCTACATGGTCACTGTAATACGCCCGATTTTGTTTCTGCAACAATTTTCGCAATTGTGTGCAAGCTGTTACATTTGTAGTGAAACAGCTGCACTCGGACACCCAAAGGAGCGTTGAGCCGATGACCAAGAATCGTACAAGCATGGCCGATATTGCGGTCCATGCGGGCGTATCGACCGCAACTGTTTCACGCGTTTTCAACGGCGTCGGTCAGGTCTCCGAAGACACGCGCCGCAGGGTCCTGACAGCTATCGACGAGCTGGGCTACGACCGTCCACCCAGTGAACACACGCCGAGCACCCCGACGATCGGCGTTATCGTGCCGGAGCTGACGAATCCGATCTTTGCTTCCTTTGCCCATCACCTTCAAGAGGAGATCTCTCGCGCGGGCGGTATCGCCCTCATCCGCACACAGACGCCGGGTGCGACGTCCGAGTTCGACCATCTCTCATCTCTCATCGAGCACCGCGTCAGCGGGCTCATTTTTGTCTCCGGTAGGCACGCCGACCTCTTGTCCGACCTCTCCCCCTATCACGACGCCGCCGCGCGCGGAATCCCCTTCGTGACGATTAACGGCGCGCGTCCGGAGGTTCCGGCCGCCGACTTTTCCACCGGGGATTCTCTCGGCATCCGCGCCGCGGTCACACACCTGCACGAGCTGGGCCACACGCGCATCGCACTTCTGACAGGCCGCACGCACATCGTCCCGGCCCTGCGGAAGGCCGAGGCGTTCACGCAGGTGATGGGCGAGCTGATCGGAGACCACGCCCCCATCATCGAGGAGACCTTCTATACGTACGAGGCCGCTGCTGCCTACACGCACGCCCTCCTCGAGCGCGGCGCGACAGCAATCATCACGGGCTCGGACCTGCAGGCCCTCGGCGCCATCCGCACAATCTCCTCGCTCGGGCTGTCGGTCCCGGATGACATCTCGGTTATCGGTTTCGACGACACGTTCCTCATGAGCCACCTGGATCCGGCCCTCACAACAATTCACCAGCCCGTTCAGTCAATCGTCTCTTCCGCGGTGCGCGCCCTCTTCGAGGCATTGAACACAGCCGACTACGCCCCCACACACGCCGATTACGTCTTTTCGCCAGATTTGATCGTGCGAGGCTCGACCGCGCGCGCACACTAGGCCCCCTCATCTCGGGTCCGACCTCCGAGAATGACTTGACAAAGATTCTCAATCTCAAAGAGAATGATTCTCATGTCGAAGAGAATTCTTGCTGCCGCATGTGCGGCCGCCACAGCGCTCGCTCTGTCCGCCTGCACCTCCACGGCCTCGTCCGGAAATAGCTCCTCCAAGGACGGCTCCCTGACCGTCATGGCCTCCTTCTACCCCCTGAAGTACCTGGCTGAGAAGGTCGGCGGCGAGCACGTCTCCGTCACCTCGCTGACCCCAGACGGCGCCGAGCCGCACGACCTCGAACTCTCCCCCAAGATGGTTGACTCGCTGTCCTCCGCGGACGCGGTCATCTACCTCGCGGGTTTCCAGAGCGCGGTCGACGAGGCCATCGAGCAGCAGGCCCCCAAGACCGTCATTGACGTCTCCCCCGCGGCCGAGCTGGTCGAGGCAGGCTCCGACGCGAACCACCCCGCCGAGGAAGAGGCCACCGAAGAGACTCACTCCGACGAGACCGATGCCCACGACCATGACCATAAGGGCCACGAACACGAAGGCCACAACCATGATCACGAGGGCCACGACCACGCCGATCACGATCACCACCACGACATGAGCGCGGACCCCCACTTCTGGCTGGACCCCGTCCGCATGGCTAAGGCCGCGACCCTGGTGGGCGACAAGCTCGCCGAGGCCGACTCCACCCACGCCGACACCTACAAGGCGAACGCGAAGGCCCTGGCCGAGGAGCTCACCACGCTCGGTGACACCCTGGTCACCAAGACCTCGAAGTGCCAGGTGAAGACCTTTGTCACCGCGCACACCGCCTTCGGTTACCTCGCGGACCGCACCGGCCTGACCCAGGTCGGCATCTCCGGCCTCGACCCCGAGTCCTCCCCCTCCCCGGCGCGCCTGGCTGAGATCGGCCAGATCGCCAAGGAGCAGGGCGTGACGACGATCTTCACCGAGTCCCTCATCGACCCCAAGGTCGCCCAGACGCTGGCCGACGACCTCGGCATCACGACGGCCGTCCTGGACCCGATCGAGTCCCAGACCGACGCATCCAAGGACTACGCCGCGACGATGAACTCCAACATTGACGCCCTGACGAAAGCCCTCGACTGCCAGTGACAACGACTGACAACCCCACGACGGCGGGAGCCTCCCACGCGGAGGCAACCGCCGTCGTGCGTCTCGATAACCTGCACGTGGCCTGGGATACGGACCTGATCCTCCACGGGATCTCGCTCGACATCCCCGCCGGCCAGACCGTGGCCATCACGGGCTCGAACGGGTCGGGCAAGTCCACGACCCTCAAGGCCCTGCTCGGTACCGCCCCCATCACCAGCGGCGACGCACAGCTCTTCGGCCACTCGGTGACCACACGCCGCCGCGTGCCGTGGAACAAGATCGGCTACGTTCCCCAACGCATCTCCTCGGGCGGTGCGATCAGCGCCAGCGCGATCGAGGTCGTGCGTTCCGGCCTGCTCGGGCCTCGTCGCCTGTGGGCGCTTCCGGGCGACACGGCGAAGGCGTTGGCCGCGCTCGAACATGTGGGCATGGCTCACCGCGCCCACTCCCCCCTCAACATTCTGTCGGGCGGGCAGGCGCAGCGCATCCTCATCGCGCGCGCACTCGTGCGACGACCCGAGCTGCTCATCATGGACGAGCCGATGGCGGGAATCGACGCCGCCTCACGCGCACGCCTAGCCAAGATCGTCGCCGATGCCAAGGCCGAGGGCACGACGATCCTGATTGTTCTGCACGAGCTGGGCGAGCTCGGCCCCCTCCTGGATCGCGAGCTGCACATCAGCGCAGGGCATGTCTCCTACGACGGCCCTCCCCACATCGAGGACGATCACGAACAGCACCACGGCGGGGGCGACCACTGCCACTCCACGACCGAGCCCGGCCCGGCAACGAGCGACCACGGCCTCGTGAGCGGAATCTAGAGGGGAGAAACGCATGATTGACGCACTCACTACTCTCCTATCCTCGCCGATGATGCAGCGCTCGCTACTGGCAGCCCTCATCGTGGGCCTCACCGCCCCGATCATCGGCACCTATCTCGTGCACCGCAGGCTCGCGATGCTCGGCGACGGCATCGGCCACATCTCCTTGACCGGCGTCGCGTTGGGCTGGCTGGTTGGCGCGTTCGCAAACGTCAGCCCCGCCGACTCGTGGGCGATCCCGGGCGCAGTCATCATCTCCCTGCTAGGGGCGATCACGATTGAGCTGGTGCGTCAGAGCGGGCGCGCCTCCGGGGATACGGCCCTGGCCATGCTGTTCTATGGAGGCATCGCCGGCGGTGTCCTACTGATCGGCCTGGCGGGCGGCACCTCCGCCCAGCTGAACTCCTACCTTTTCGGTTCGATCTCGACCGTTCGATGGAGCGACATCACGCTCATCTCCATCTTGGGCATCGCGATCGTCGCGCTGGGCGTCGGACTGGCACCCGCGCTCTTCTCGGTCACCAACGACGAGGACTTCGCGCGCTCGACGGGACTGCCCGTGCGCACGCTCTCCCTCCTCATCGCAATTCTGTCGGCTCTGACAGTCGCCGTGGCAATGCGGGTCGTCGGCTCGCTACTCGTCAGCGCACTCATGGTGATCCCCGTGGCAATCGCGCAGCTGGGCGCGCGCTCATTCCGTTCGACGATGGGCATCGCAATGGCGCTCGGCGTCGTCATCTGCACGTCGGGGCTGTCCCTGACGTACTTCATCGACCTGTCGCCCGGAGCGACGATTGTTGTGGGCGCCATTGCTTTGTACGCGATTGGTTTCGGGATCAGGGCTATTGTGGATCGCATCCGCAGGGTGCGCAGGCTTCGCGTCGCCCGCAGCCACAACCAGCACCCCGAGCGCGAACACCTCGCTCACGCAGACGCATGACGACGAAGGGAAAGGGAACACGATGCAACGCATGACGAAGCAGCGTCAGGCCGTCCTCGATGAGCTGACGCGCATCAGCGACTTCCGCAGCGCCCAGCAGATCTTCGAAGACCTGCACCGTCAGGGGCAGCGCGTGGGTCTGGCCACCGTCTACCGCTCGCTCCAGAGCCTCGCAGATGACGGGCGCGTCGATACGCTGCGTTCCTCCGACGGCGAGGCCCTGTACCGCTCGTGCACAACGAACCACCATCATCACCACCTGGTGTGCCGCGCGTGCGGCTTCACGGAGGAGATCGAGCAGTCGCAGATCGAGTCATGGGTGGATTCTGTAGCATCTGCGCATGGATTTAGCGACGTCCAGCACTCCCTCGAACTCTTCGGGGTGTGCAGCTCGTGCCAGTCGAAGAAGTGACCTACTGAGGCTGCATCAGTCACGACGAGGCCTGGGAAGCGGAAGACGCTTTCCCAGGCCTCTTGTGTAGGTTAGGATAGGCTTTGTTTAATTAGCCTCACTCTGGGAGTGTCATGTTCGCCGCCGGAATCGATTCCATGGTCCCCGCCTTTGCGCGAGAGGGCATCTGGCTCTTCGTTTTCCTCTTCTTCGTCGTACTCTTCAGGGCACAGGCGACCTACTGGCTGGCCCGCGGCGCCGCCTCCGGCGCAGTCCTGGCGACGGGACGACAGGGTTTCCTGGGCGCCATGGCCCGCTGGTTCGACGGCCCAGTTCCCCGCAAGGGCGCGGCCATGCTGGACAAGTGGGGCATCATCGTCATTCCCCTGTGCTTCCTGACGGTGGGCATCCAGACGGCGGTCAACGCGGGCGCAGGCCTGGTGCGCATGCGCTGGAGCACGTACACGATTGCCATGATCCCGGGGTGCGTCCTGTGGGCGCTGCTCTACGGCCTCGGCCTGCTTGCGGTCTTCGCGGCCGCAATCCGCGCGGTTGCGGGTTCCCCGTGGGGATGGGCGGGTCTCGCCCTCATTATCGCGCTGATCGTCGCTAAGATCGCGTGGGGGCGCCGTAAGCGCCGCGCGGTCGACGCGACCCTGGCTGCGGACAGCGCCTAGGACTGAGCGACGCGGTCGACCGCTCCACCGAAGCGGCGGTCGCGCCCGGCGAACTCCTCAAGGCATCCCCACAGCTCCTCGCGATCAAACGCGGGCCAGGGGGTGTCAACGAACATCATTTCCGCATACGCCATCTGCCATAGGAGGTAGTTGGACAAGCGCTGCTCCCCCGACGTGCGGATCATCAGGTCAACGTCGGGCACATCGGGCAGGTAGAGGTGGCGCGACAGCGTCTTTTCGGTGACGCCGCGCGGGCTCAGGCGCCCAGACGCGACATCTTCAGCGATGGACCGTGCGGCATCGGCAAGCTCAGCACGTCCACCGTAGTTCACGCACATGACCAGATCGAGGGTCTTACAGTGCGAGGTTGCCCGATCGGCCTTCTCCAGCGCGTTGATGACGCTCTTCCACAGCTTGGGCCGGCGCCCGCTCCACCGCACGTGCACGCCCCACTGGGCGAGCTGGTCGGTACGCCGCGCGAGCACGTCGGAGGCGTAGTTCATGATGAAGGAAACCTCGGCGGGCGAGCGCTTCCAGTTTTCGGTCGAGAAGGTGTAGACGCTCAGGTAGTGCACGCCCGCATCGATGGCGCCCGCGATCGTGTCCATGAGCGCATACTCCCCCGCCCGATGTCCCTCGGTGCGGGCCAGACCTCGACTGTTGGCCCAGCGTCCGTTCCCGTCCATGATGAGGGCAACGTGCGCGGGCACCTCGCCCTTGCGAAAGACGGGCGGCTCGCAGTGCCACTGGCCGGGTCCGAGCAGTGGCGCGGTGGGGTCCTGCGGGGCGCGGTCCATGGGAGTGGGTCGCGGGTCGGTCATGAATGACTCCTATCGATGACGCTCAGAGAGCGCAGGCGACGTTCCAGATGCCATTGAGTGTACGAGGAGATCAGGCCCGAGGCCTCGGTACGCGCATATGGTTCGCAGCGGTCGGCGCGATCCCAGTCGCCGCTGAGCAGCTGGCCGAGCAGGGCCACCGTGTCAGGCGCAGGCGACGAGGCGCCGGGTGGGCGGCAGGTATCGCAGACGGTGCCGCCGTCGGGGATGGAGAACGAGGAGTGCGGCCCCTGAGTGCCGCACACGGCACAGTCAAAGCAGGAAGGCGCCCATCCGGCCAGCGCGAGGGCGCGCAGCGTGTAGGAGGTGCGAATCAGGGTGGGATCGTGGCGTTCTCGCGCAAGGGCGTTGAGAGCACCGAGGAGAAGAAGGTACTGGGAGTGCGTGCCGTCATGAGCATCGGCAGTGAGGCGCTCGGCAGTCTCAACGACGACGGTAGCGCCGAGGTAGAGATCGTAGTTGGCGGCAATTGAATCGCCATATTGAGCGATCGAAGCAACCTGGATGAGGGTGTCGAGGGTACGTCCACGATGCAGCTGAGCATCGATAACGGAAAAAGGCTCGACGCGCGCCCCAAACTTGGAGGTCGTCTTGCGCACTCCCTTAGCGACGGCGCGGACCTGCCCGTGTTCGGCGGTCAGCAGCGTGATGATGCGATCCGCTTCGCCCAGCTTGTGGGTGCGCAGGACGATTGCCTCGTCTCGATAGGACTTCATCACACGAACATTGTGTCACGCCCAGACGTACGCGGCGGATTCATCCGACGCACATCGCGCCGCGCGAAAACAATTGTGAAGTGCACTGTCACATCCATCGTCAAGCCCACAGATCCATGCTGACAACAATATAATAAGAAACTGACAGCGTGGTCGGTTACACAGCCGGCAAGCGGTTTTCGAGTAGATAGTTTCTTCGTAACTGGTTATGGTTTACTCATAACCGTCGAAGGAAGGAAAAAGATGGCACCCCCGATCGATGCCCGCGAAAAGCTTGGCACTGCACTGCGTCAGGCCCTAATGCAGACCCCCCTGTCAAAGATCTCTGTCAGCGCGCTGACACGTTCCGCAGGGGTCACCCGTCAAGCGTTCTACTACCACTTCAACTCCCTCAGCGACCTGAATGCCTGGGTTTTCCGCGAGGAAGTCACATCCCGTCTGACCGCCAGTTCGGGAGAATGGCTTGACGCCATTGAGGCGACGATGACCTGGATGCACGAGCATCGCGACGAGACAGCGTCGGCCATGAAGACCATCGAAGCCAACGACCTATGGGCCTTCCTGGCCTCTCACATCCAGGAACTCATCGAATCCCGCCTCCCCGGCTCCGCCACGGCCACCGCGCGCGACGTCGTCGCCCAGCACTTCGCCCTGGCAACCACCGCCCACATGGCTCAGTGGATGCTCTCCGGCCTTGAGGTCAACCCCTCGCTCGCGATCGCTCGCATGCGAGTGCTCATGACCGACCAGACCACCCCCGCCCTGGCTCGCCTGGCCAAGTAACGCGGTTACTCCCACCAACCGCGCAAGGACAGACAGACAGCCTTCTCAGCCCCGACCTCGCTCATTCATCGATGAACTGCGCCCCGAAACTTGGACGCGTTTAATGGTAGCCGTTATGCGGCTTCCT
>ERZ772827.1006-NODE-1006-length-14712-cov-7.430033_pt1 | contig 14712 bp, 7 predicted proteins | sample MGYA00580850_ERZ772827 | MGnify/ENA primary metagenome ERZ772827 (study PRJEB29015, sample SAMEA2737950) | human oral metagenome | biome: human oral; feature: human-associated habitat; material: dental | place: China | collected 2145 ...
GTGCCCGGTGAGAAGACGTAGTCCAGCCCCAGGGTCAGGTCCCCCTGCACCCAGGTGTCGGGGTAGCCGCTGGCGTCGTCCCCGCCGGGCAGCAGCAGGTCGCGGGTAAAGTCCAGCAGGTCGGGGCGACGCCGCCGCTCCCGCTTCCACCAGGCGTCAAAGTCGGCGGCCCCGTACACGTCCTCGGGCAGGCGGTCCTCGTAGAAGCGGACCAGGACCTCGTCGTCGGCCAGCAGCCCGTGGACCCGACGCCGCCGCTCCACGTCCCCCAGCTCCTCGACCAGCTCCCGGTTGCGCTCCACGAAGGCGTGGCGGGCGTGCCAGCCGCCCTCGACCAGGCCGGAGCGGATGAACATCTCCCGGGCCACCTCGCGGGCCGCCTGCGTGCCCACGCTCGCCAGGGTGGCGGGGCGGTCGGCCACCAGGGTCATGCCGTACAGGAGGACCTTCTCGTGGACCATGGCCGCCCCGTGGCGGGTGGACCAGTACGGCTCGCCGTAGACGCGCCTGAGCAGCCCGGCCGCCCCGGCCGCCTCCTCCACCCAGCGGGCGTCCACCTTGGCCACGGTGCGGGCGAACAGCCGGCTCGTCTCCACCAGCTCGGCGGTCATGACCCAGTCGTAGGTCTTGCGGCGCAGGCCCGAGCCCGGCCAGATGGTGAAGCGGGTGCCGCGCGCCCCGGCGTACTCGCGGCGCCGCTCGTCCCAGTTGCCGACGTTGGACAGCAGCCCCACCAGCAGGGAGCGGTGGATGGCGTCGGCGTCGGGGGTGTCCGCGCTGCGGCCCAGGGCCACGACGGCCGCGGCCACGTCCCCGTGGGCGATGGTGGCCGCCTGGGTGCCCGCCTCCAGGGCGTCGCCGGCGGCCCGGATGGCGCGGGCGGTGGGCAGCTCCACGGGGGCCGCGTCCAGGCCCAGGGGGCGGGCCATCTGCCGCAGCTGGGCGTGGACGTCAAACCACTCACGCACCCGCAGGTAGTGGATGAACTCGGTGCGGCACATGCGCCGGAAGGCGCTTCCGGACAGCTCCCGGGCCTGGGTGCGCAGGTAGCGCCACAGGTTGAGGTAGGTCAGGAAGTCGCTGGTGGGGTCGGCGAAGCGCCGGTGTAGGGCGTCGGAGGCCTCCTGCCTGTCCACGGGCCGCTCGCGCACGTCCTGGATGGACAGGGCCGCCACCACCACCAGGACCTCCCCGGCGCAGCCGCGCTCCCCGGCCTCCAGCAGCATGCGCCCCAGGCGCGGGTCAATGGGCAGGCGGGCCAGGCGTCGGCCGACCGGCGTCAGGCGCGGGCCCCGCCGCGGGGTGACGCCGCGGCCGGTATCGCGGCCGGTGCCGTGACCGGCATTGTGGCCGGTGCCGCTGGCACCATGACCGGTATCGCGGCCGGTGCCGTGGTCCCCGGTGGCCTCGTCCTGTGGGCCGGTGCCGTGACCCCGGGCGTCGCGGCCCTCGGCCTCAATGGCCCCGATCTCGGTGAGCAGCTGGACGCCGCTGCGCACCTGGCGGGGGTCGGGGGCGTCCAGGAAGGGGAAGTCCTCCACCGCCCCCAGGCCCAGGGCCGCCATCTGCAGGATGACGGACGCCAGGGAGGTGCGCAGGATCTCCGGCTCGGTGTACTGCGGGCGGGAGTCGAAGTCGGAGCGGGAGTACAGGCGGATGGCGACGCCGTCGGCCACGCGCCCGCAGCGACCCGCCCTCTGGTCGGCGCTGGCCCGGCTGACCGGCTCAATGGGCAGGCGCTGGACCTTGGTGCGGTTGGAGTATCGGGAGATACGCGCCAGGCCCGGGTCGATGACGTAGCGGATGCCCGGGACCGTCAGGGAGGTCTCGGCCACGTTGGTGGCCAGGACAATGCGGCGGCACGAGTGCGCCTCGAAGACCCGGTGCTGCTCAGCAGCGCTCAGGCGCGAGTACAGGGGGACGACCTCCACCGCCCCGGGGGTGCGGGCGCGCCCGTCGGCGGTGTAGCGGGGGCCCAGGTGGTCGGCCAGGGCCGCCTCGGTGTCACGGATGTCCCGCTCACCGGCCAGGAAGACGAGGATGTCGCCGCTACCCGTCCCCATGAGCTCGTCGACGGCGTCGAGGATCCCGGTGACCTGGTCGCGGGGCTCACCGGGGTCACCGGCGCCTGTCCGCCCCCCGGCGCCCGCCTGGCCCCCGGCCTGCCCCCTGCCGCGGGCTCCCCCTCCCCGCGGGGAGGGGGCGGAGCGGACGGCGGAGCGTGCGGCCTGGCGCCGGGCCCGGGCGGCGGAGCGGACGGCCGGGTCGGGTGAGGTCAGGGCCTCCAGCTCGGCATCGGTCAGCTCCCCGGGGGCGGCCGGTGGGCCGGGGGCGGGGGAGCCCGGGGCCGTGCCTGTCGAGCCTGTGCCTGTGGCTGTGCCTGTCGGGGCCGCTGCCCCGCCCGCCTCCTCCCGGGAGCCCTCGGCACCCTGAGGGGGCGCGCCGTCGGTGGGGGCGCCGTCGTCCTCGGCCTCCGGGGTAAGGGGCCGGTAGCGGATCTCCACGGGGTAGGTGCGCCCCGAGACCTCGATGACGGGGGCTGGCGCGGTGAGGGGCTCGCCGTCCCCGCCTACCCCGCGGTGCCCGAAGTGCTCGGCGAAGCGCGCCGAGTCAATGGTAGCGGAGGTGATAATGACCTTCAGGTCCGGGCGGCTCGGCAGCAGGCGGGCCAGGTAGCCCAGGATGAAGTCGATATTGAGGCTGCGCTCGTGGGCCTCGTCCACAATGATCGTGTCGTAGCGGCGCAGCATGGGGTCGGTCTGGATCTCGGCCAGCAGGATGCCGTCGGTCATGAGCTTGACCAGGGTGGTGGGGCCGACCTCGTCGGTGAAGCGAACCTGGTAGCCCACCACCCCCTCACGGCCGATCGGCGTGCCCAGCTCGTGGGCGATGCGCTCGGCCACGCTTCTGGCGGCGATACGCCGCGGCTGGGTGTGGCCGATCATCCCCGTGACGCCGCGGCCCAGCTCCAGGCAGATCTTGGGGATCTGGGTGGTCTTGCCCGACCCGGTCTCCCCGGCCACGATGACCACCTGGTGGTCCCGCACGGCCGCCGCAATGTCCTCACGCCGGGCGCTGACCGGCAGCTCGGCGGGGTAGGTCAGGGTGGGGACGGCCGCGGCGCGCGCGGCCAGCTGCTCGGGGGTGAACCCGGGCCAGGGGCCGCGGCGCGTGCGGCCTGGGCGCTCCGGGCGGTCGGAGCGGTCCGGACGGCGGGGACGCCCTGAGCGCCCCGGCTGGCGGCCCTCGCCCCGGCCACCGCGGCGCGGTGGGCGCTCAGGCTGGTGGTCCTGCCTCCGCGGGGCCTGAGCGTGCTGGTCCGGGTCAGAGCCGGGGGGACGGGTGCCGGTGGCGTCCCGCGTCTTCGGGGCGGGGCCGGTGACGCCCGCGGCTGCTGGTGTGGTGGCGTCCTCGGTGCGCTGCGTCTGACTCTCCATAGGTGTCCCATTGTCCCCCACGGGCGGTGCGGCCCCCGAGCGTGGGCGCGTGCTTCGCCTGACAGCGGTGGGCGTCACCGGCCCGAGGCGCTGGGCTGGCCACGCGACCAGGTGCGACTGGTGGTGCGGGGTGCGGGCCCGATGGTCGCACCCGGCTGCCGGTAGGCGGCCTACCAGTTGGGGGCGGCGGGCAGGTGGCCTACTAGCGGTGGGCGGCCACCAGCCCGGCCTCAGGCGGGCCGGTGGGCGGTGAGGACGAACTGGAGGGGCAGGCGCTCAGGGTTCTCGCGCAGCCGCCAGCCCTGCTCGTCGAGGACCATGAGGTCAGGCCACGGGCACCACGCCGCGTGCCGGGTCTCCTCAAAGGAGTCCAGGACCAGCCCGGCCCCCAGCAGCGAGGTGAGGATCTCGCCCACGGAGTGGTTCCACTGGTGGTTCACGCCGTGGGAGACCACCGGGCCGTCCTCGGGGCTAGTGACGTAGCTGCCGGCATCGTCCCAGGTCAGGGGCTCAGTCTGCTCGAAGTAGGGCTGCTCCACGCGCAGGCCGTCGGAGACGTCCTCGCCAATGGTCATGAACACGGGGTGGTCGTCGCGCAGCAGGAGGCGCCCGCCGGGGCGCAGCAGCGAGGCCACCACCCGCCCCCAGGCGGCGACGTCCGGCAGCCAGCACAGCACGCCCAGCGAGGTGTACACCAGGTCGAAGTCCCCGGTCACCGCCTGGCGGGCGTCGTAGACATTGGCCTCCACGTACTCGATGCCCGTGGCAGGCCCTGCGCAGCGGCGGGCGATGTCCCGGGCCCTGCGCAGCGATTCCCCGGACAGGTCGACGCCGACCACGCGCCGCGCCCCCAGCCGGGCCAGGCCCACCGTGTCGGTGCCCAGGTGGCACTGGAGGTGGATGACGTCCCTGCCGGCCAGGTCACCCAGGCGCTCGCGGTCCTGGGCGAGCTCGTCGCTCATGGCCGCCGGGTCGGACACGAGGCGCTGGATGCCGTAGCCGGAGGCCTCGTGGAGGGCGGCCCGGTCGTCCCAGTTGGCGCGGTTGTCCGCGAACCAGGCGGCCGGGGTCGAGGGGCTGCTCATGGGCGCGAGTATATGGGCCCGGTGTCGGAGGACCGGGTCTCGCACCAGCGGGGGAGTGACAGAGGCGGGAAATATGGGCCCGGTGGCGGAAGACCGGGGGCTGACGCGGTACTGACGTCCTGTCCCGTTGGGAGGTGGGGGTGCTCCCGGCGGGGGACGACGCCGGGGGCGGGCTGGAGGTAGCGCTATTACCTCCAGCGACGCTCCCCGCAGAGCCCGACGCCGGACAGAGGGAGCGCGACCGTGGACCCGTGCGTCAGCGCCCGGTCCCGGCCGGTCCAGCCCGGTCCAGTTCGTCCTGGGCGCCTCGGCGGGCGGTACGGCGGCAATCCGCTTCGTCCTGGGTCACCCCGAGCGCACCCGGGGACTCATCCTCTCCTCCGCCATGCCGTGCCCGCAGCGGCCCCGCAAGATCGCCGGTTACGTGGGACCGCCCAGACTCCTGCACAGTGACCTGGCGATGTTTCTGCTCAGTGAGGAGCAGGCCGTCGCCGCCCAGCAGGTGCACGCCCGCTGCGCGCCAGGATCTGGGAGGATCGGGGTATGCGAATTGTCATTGGTGCACCCGACAACGGAGCGGTCCTCAAGGACGCGCTCAAGGCCCACCTGGAGGACGACGCGCGCGTCAGCGCCGTCACCGACCTGTCCGAGGCCGGCATCACCTACCCACAGGTCTCCTTCCTCGCTGGCCAGGCCGTTACCGAGGGGCGGGCCGACCGCGGCATCCTGGTGTGCGGCACCGGCGTGGGCACCGCCATCGCCGCCAGCAAGGTCAGGGGCGTGCGTGCCGCCACCGCCCACGACCTGCTCACCGTCCGCGGCTCGGTGGAGAACTACGACGCCCAGATCCTGTGCATGGGACAGAACGTCATTGCCGCCCCTGCCGCCTGGGCCCTGGTCGACCTCTGGCTCGACCTGCGCCACGACCCCGCCAGCGCCTACGGCCCCAAGGTCGGTGAGATCGAGGCCTACGAGGCCGCCCACTGAGCTGGCGTGCACCTGCTGAGCGACGACAGCCCGGTCTCCCCCTCCGCCTCAGGTCCCACTGGCCAGGCCCCGGCTCCCGTGCCCACCCGGGTGCGCCCGCGCTACCGCTCGGTCAGGTCATTGAGCCTGCCGGGGCCGCCCCGGCGACCCCGGCGGGGCGGGGCCGCGGCCAGCTGCTTGTCGGCGCCGGGCTCGTGGGCTACCGTGGAAGGTCCCCTGTCCTCTGCCCCTTCCCAGGAGTGGTGATGAGCGAGCCCCCCGACCCCGGCCCCGACCCGCAGGACGCCGGACGGCACCTGGGCAGCCTGTACGTCCTCGAGGAGCGTATCGGGGCCGGCGCCCAGGGCGAGGTCTGGAAGGGCCGTGCCCGGGGCTCCTCGGAGCCGCTGGCCTTCAAGATCCTGAGCTACGACCTGAGCCTGGAGCACACCGTGGTGGAGGCCTTCCTGCGGGAGCGCAAGGTCCTCCAGAAGGTGTCGAGCCCCCTGGTCGTGCGGTTCCGCGACCTGGTCGTCGAGGGCGCCCGCCTGGCCCTGGTCATGGACTACGTCGGCGGCGGGGACCTGCGCGGGCTCATGGGCACGCAGGGCCCCTTCGAGCCGGCCATGGCCGCCTGGATCGGCACCTGCGTCGCCACGGGCCTGGCCGCCATCCACCAGGCCGGGGTCATCCACCGGGACATTAAGCCCGCGAACATCCTCATTGACGCCTCGACGACCCCGGGCACGCCCCGGGTGGCGGACTTCGGCATCGCCCGGATCTGCGACGCGGCCGCCTCCACGCGCTCGACCCTGAGCGGCGGCACCCCGCTGTACATGGCCCCCGAGGTGTACGAGGGCGGCCCCCAGACGCCGGCCGTGGACGTCTACTCCCTGGGCGTGGTGCTCTACCAGATGTGCTGCGGGGTACCGCCCTTCGTCGGCAACCCGATGCAGGTGATGCGGGCGCAGGTCACCCAGGCGCCGGGCCGCCCGGAGGGCATCCCCGACCCCCTCTGGGAGCTGCTCGCCGCCATGCTCGCCCGGGCCCCCCAGGAGCGCCCCGGTGTCCTGGAGGTGCAGCGCCGTCTGAGCGAGATGGTGACCTCCCTGGCCGGCCTGCCAGCCGCCCCCGCGCTCGCCCAGCCCCCACCGGGTCAGGCGCTGCCCCACAGCGGCCCCGCCGGGACCGCGGGTGCCGTGGCGGGCCCGGTCTCACCCCCGGTGGCCGGTGTCCTGGGGCCGGTCGACGACGACGCCACGGATCCCTCGACGGCGCGCACGCTCGTTGGCACGCTCCCCAAGGGGGCGGAGGCGGTCCTGGCCGGGGTCACGCTCTCGCCCGGCGCAGGCGCCGCCCAGGCCCCCGACGCCCTGGTCTCCGGGGACCTGGCCTCCGGAGCCCTCCCGCCCGGGACGCCGCCAGAGCTCCTGCCCGCGCCCAGGCGGCGGCGCGTCGTGCTCCTCGTCGTCCTCGTCCTGCTGGTCCTGGGCTGCGGTGGTGGGGTAGTGGCCCTGTCCGTCCTCGGCCAGGACGACGACCCCGCCCCGACCCAGGCCGCGGGCAGCCCGTCCACGAGCCCGGCCACGAGCCCGGACGCCGGGCAGGCCACCTACGACCCCCAGGGCACTGCGAGCCCGGGCGGCGGCCAGACCCCCGCCACCGACGCCGCCGGCGACCAGGAGGCCACCGGCGTCGCGAACTCCCTGCTGACGGCCCTGGCCGCCAATGACGAGCAGGCCGTCTGGAACACCACGACCCAGCAGGCCCGGCTCCAGCTCGAGGACACGCTCCCCGGCTCCGGTACCGCGGTGCGCTCCTACCTGGTCAGCTCCACGTCCGCGTCCGTGCACTGCTCGCAGGCCGACGCCGACCCCCGTGTCCCCCTGGGTCCCGGGCAGGTGCCCTGCACGGTCCCCGTGACGTGCGCGGGCCCGGAGTCCACGACCTGCCCCCGTCCGGTGCTCGTGGTCGACGCCTCCTCGGGCACCGCCCGGGTCGCCCTCGTCGCCCTGCCCGCCAAGGGCGCCGTCCCCGCCGTCGCCTCCCCCGACCTGCCCCGCACGCAGATACCCGTGCAGGACGCCCCCGGCGTCCCCGACCTGGGCGACGCCACGCTGCCCCTGCCCGAGGGCTGCGCGGTGGCCGCCACGGCGTCGTTCCGCTCCGGCTCCGCCCTGGTGTCCAGCGGGAGCGAGGCCTCCCTGGTCTACCTGCGCCACCCGGTCACGACCATGTCCACCGCGCAGGGGCAGGTCACCCTGGTACCCCTGGAGTGCCATCGGGGCGGCAACAGGGACCTCTTCCACACGCGCCTGGCGGTCTACTCCTCCGACCGCGCCCTGCTCGGGGACTTCGCCCTCAGGGAGGCGCACAGCGGCGCCGAGGCCGGTATGGTCACCCGGGTCACGGTCTCCGGTAGCACCGTCCACCTGGAGTGGGTGAACCAGGAGACCGCGGGCGACCGCTCCTGCCACCTGTGCTCCACGGGCTCGGGCAGCATCGACCTGACCTGGACGGGCGCGGGGTTCACGCCCAGCGGCCTGAGGACGGGCAACGGATCCTGAGACGGACTTGGCGTGGGAGCGTTCTGCGCAGACTGCCTCCTGCGCTACGGTCGTAGTGGGAGTGGTGTGTGGGGACGTTTTGTGCACAGGGTGACGTTTTGTGCGTAGGGTAACGTTTTGTGCAGAAAGTGACGAATCTAGGTCGCTTTGTGCGCAATCGGTTACCTTCTGCACAAAATGTTCCGCTGTGTGCCGTACAGCGCGGGCGGGGCGGGGCCTGGTTGCGGGGGTCGGGGTCCTGCCGAGTACGACAGTGGCTGGCCAGAGCGACGCCTGCTGGTGGTGCTGGGGCGGGGCCCTGCCGAGTACGACAGTGGCTGGTCAGAGCGGTGTCTGCTGGTGGTGTGCCTCGTCAGGGAGTGGGGTGGTGTTGCACATTCATCCTGGGGTGCTGGTCGGGGTGGTGGCGTGGTTCCAACGGTTTCCCACCCTCGGGGGACGTCCGGGGACAGGATGAATGTGCAACGCGGGCGCCGTCGCACATTCATCCCGTCTCCTGGGGCCCGGGCCGTCTGGCGGATCCGCGTGATCCTGGCGTTTACTGATCGTGGTTTGTAGAAAGAATGTGCAACTCCGCCGTCCGGGCCGGCCGACGGCCTGACCGCGGCCCCCGGCCCGGCCTGCCAGCGGGTCAGCGGCCCCCGGCCTGTCACTGGGCTGGCGGGGGTGCCGGGCCTGCCCGGTGGGGGACGTCGGTCACCGTACCCCGGCGCGGCACAGGTGGGCCCGGCCTCGGGGCGGGTCCGTGAGCGGGTCCTGCTCCGTCCGGGCTGTACGGCGGTTGCCCGTGGGCGGGGCGCGCCCAGGGCTCCGACCTCCCTGACCGCGGGGTCGTCAATGTCGGGGCCGCCCCGCGTCCCGGGCCCCTCAGTCCAGCTCGATAATGACGGGCACGTGGTCCGAGGCCCCCTTGCCCTTGCGCTCGTCGCGGTCAATGGCTGCTCCTACCACCCGCGCGGCCAGGGCCGGTGAGGCGTAGACAAAGTCAATGCGCATACCCTCGTTGCGGGGGAAGCGTAGGCGCTGGTAGTCCCAGAAGGTGTAGTTGGTCACGTGTGGGCGAGTCACCTCGCTCATGCCCACCGACTCAAAGGCGGCGAACGCCTCCCGTTCGGGCGCCGAGACGTGCGTGGCTCCCGCAAAGGCCGACACGTCCCACACGTCCTCGTCGCGGGGGGCCACGTTCCAGTCGCCCACGAGGGCCAGGGGCAGGTCCGGGTCGGCCTCCAGCCAGGAGCCGACGGCGTCGCGCAGCCGGGCCAGCCACTCCAGCTTGTAGGTGTAGTGGGGGTGGGTGAGTTCGCGCCCGTTGGGGACGTACAGGCTCCACAGCCGTACCGGTCGTGGGACGCCGGTCGCCGTGGCGTCCTTGGCGGTCCCGCTGTCCCCGCTGCCTGCGGTGGCCCTGCCGTCCCTGGCCGTGTCGGTGGGGGCCGTAGCGCTCTCGGACCCCTCGGCACTCCCGCCGCCACCATCCCTGGTGCCCGTGGCTGGCCCGGTGTTCCTGGTGCCCCCGGCGTCCCTGGCGGTCCTGGTGCCTGTGGCGGTCCCGCTGTCCTCACCGGTCCTGGTGTCCCCGGCGGGCCTGGTGCCCCCGGCACCCCCACCGATTCTGGCGACCCCAGTGGTCCCGGTGCCTGATGCGCCCCCCACGGTGGCGCCTAGTGCGCGGGCCTCGACCACGGGCTCCTTCCCCTGGCCGGCGACCCAGGTGGGCTGGCCGGGGAAGGAGGTGACGACGTCGGACAGGCCGACGCGCGAGGCAATCGCCACCCCGTTCCACTGGTCCAGCCCGTGGACCGCCACCTCGTAGCCAGCGGCCTCAAAAGGTAGGTAGGGGAACTGCTCGGGGCGGCACTTGGTCTCCTGGATGGCCAGCACGTCTATGTCCTGGCGCTCCAGGAAGCGGATGACGCGCTCGGTGCGGGTGCGGACGGAGTTGACGTTCCAGGTTGCCAGGCGCATGGGGGCAGCCTAATGGTGTGGGACAGGTGTCGAGGACACGGCGCCCTGGAGGCAGGGGGCCAGGCCCTAGGTGGCATAAGGCCTCGCCCCTGGCTGACCCAGGCAGCGGGCCCAGTGCGGTGAGGCCCTAGGCTGCGTAAGGCCTCGTCGGTGGGGGCGGCCCTGGAGACAGAGCTCGGTAACCTGGCCCGGTGCCGTCTTCCGGCCGCTCCTCGACGTCGCGCGGGCCGCCAGAAATCACGGTTTCGTCACGTGCGGGCCGCCAGCACCCCCTGTGGCGTACCACACTGATGTGCTTTTGCCCAGGCAGGCGCGGTACGCGGCCAGATTCCCGGCAGGAGGTCAGACAACGCACTTGACGAGATGCCTGCCACTTCGTACTCTGTGCGTGGAGTCAAGCGCTTCACATGGCAATCGATCAAGACCGAGCACGGGAGCTCGGTCTTGCGTTTACAGAGAAGGGTTCCCATGAAGACCACCATGTACGCATCCCGCCGCCAGGTCCTGGCTGGCGGCATCGCTGCCGCCGCCCTGGCTACCCTGGCCGCCTGCGGCTCGGACAAGAAGGACACCTCCGCCACGGGCGGGTCTGACGCCGCGGGCAGCGGCGAGGTCGTGAAGATCACCTACTGGCACCGCCTGCCCGACAAGGAGGGCATGACCAAGGTCGACGACGTCGTCGCCCAGTGGAACCAGGCGAACCCCGGCATCCAGGTGACGGCCAAGAAGTTCGACGGCAAGGCCGACGAGTCCTACGCCAAGATCGCCCAGGCCGTGAAGTCCGGTGACGCCCCCGACCTGGCCCAGGTCGGCTACGGCGAGATCGCCGCCGAGTTCCTGGCCGGGGACCTGGAGGACGTGGCCGCCCAGTTCAAGGAGGGCGGCTACGAGAAGAACTACGCCGCCGGTCCCATGGCCCAGTGCAAGCTCGACTCGGTCGTCGTCGGCCTGCCCCAGGACACCGGCCCGCTGGTCTACATCTACGACAAGGCCGCCTTTGACGCCCTGGGCATCAAGGTACCCACCACCTGGGCGGAGCTCAAGGAGGCGGCCAAGACCGCCAAGGCCTCGGGCAAGTACATCGCCTCCTGGCAGGGCGACGAGGTCGGCTACCTCATGTCCGGCCAGGCCGCCGCCGCCGGCGCCTCCTGGTACACCCCGGAGGGCACCACCTGGAAGGTGGACTGCAACTCCGAGATCTCCAAGAAGGTCGCCACCGTCTACCAGGAGCTTCTTGACGAGGGCCTCATTTTCGTCCCCTCCGACGGCCGCTGGGGTGACGCCTTCGGTGCCGCCCTCAAGGACGGCAGCCTCATTGGCACCGTCGCCGCCGGCTGGGAGCCCGGCTTCATCCTCGGTGACCTCGGTGTGACGGAGACCAAGTGGCAGGTCGCCTACCTGCCCAAGTTCGACGGCGTCACCAAGGACGCCACCGGCGCCGACGGCGGCTCGGCCGTTGCCGTCATCAAGGGCTGCAAGCACCCCGCCGAGGCCCTCAAGTTCGCTGACTGGTTCAACCAGCAGATCCCGGCCCTCGTCTCCCAGGGCCTGGTGGTGGCCGCCACCACCGGCAAGCCCGAGACCCCCGAGGCCCTCAAGAAGCTCTGGGGCGGACAGGACGTCTTCGGCTTCCTCGCCGAGGCCAACGCCACCATGAACCCGAACTTCCCCTACGCCCCGACATGGCCTAAGGTCACCAGCGCCATGGCGGAGGTCGGTGGCAATGTCACCCTCGGCAGCGCCAAGGTCGCCGACATCTTCTCCAAGGCCCAGGAGACCTCGCTGACCACCCTCAAGGCCCAGGGGATCTCCGTCAAGGAGTGACCTACCACGGTGGGGAGGCGGGGCTCCTGCCTCCCCACCGGCGGCGGTTCGGGGCGGCCAGGGCGTCGCCCCGGACGCTGGCTGCCAGCCGGGCCCGACACCCGGGTCCAGGTCGTCCAGGACAACCCCGCGTCGGCCGACGCGACGGGCGGCTCCGACACCCGGGCCCAGGGCCCGGTCCGCAGGCTGAGGGCCTCCCCTCCCCGGCCCGCGGTTCGCGCGGCGACTCCATCCCCCAGCACATAAGGACCTTCATGAGCACAGCACCTGCCGCGGCAAACGCCGCGAACATCAGGGCGATCAGGGCGCGCAGATTCCGTAACACCGTCTACGGGTGGATCTTCGCGGCCCCGTTCACCCTGTTCTTTGCCGTCACCTTCGTGGTGCCGATTATTGTCTCCATCTACCAGGCCTTCTTTACCACGAAGTCCGTGGGCGGCGGCCTCTACGGGGACGGGGAGCGTGTCACCTCCTTCTCCGGCCTGGACAACTTCGAGGCGGTGGTCACCAACGGGGACTTCTGGGTCGGGATGGGACGGGTCCTCCTGTTCGCGGCCTTCCAGATCCCGGTCATGATTATCTCCGCCCTGGTCCTGGCCCTGGTCCTGGACTCATACCTGATTAGGCGGGTCACGGTCTTCCGCCTGGGCTACTTCCTGCCCTACGCCATCCCCGGCGTCGTCGCCGCGATGGTCTGGCTCTACATCTACTCCCCGCACCTGGGACCCCTGACCGGCCTGACCGGCATTAACTTCTTTGGGAAGAACATTATCCTGGCCTCAATGGCCAATATGACCACGTGGACCTTTACCGGTTACAACATGCTGGTCTTCCTGGCCGCTCTCCAGGCGATCCCCACCGACCTCTACGAGGCGGCCCGCCTGGACGGGGCGAGTGGTTTCCAGATCGCCACCCGTATTAAGATCCCGATGCTCTCCGGGGCGGCCCTGCTCACTGTGCTGCTGTCTATTATCGGCACTATCCAGCTCTTTAACGAGCCCACCATTATGGCCAGCTCCCAGGCCTGGATGGGGAAGAACTACACGCCGATGATGATGGCCTACAACACCATGATGACCTCTCCGGGCGACCCGCACATGGCCTCGGCGATCTCCATCGTCATGGCCCTGATTGCCGGGGGCCTGGCGGCTGTCTACGCCTTCGTCCAGACCCGTGTGGACAAGTGAGGACGACCATGAGCGACACCACTCAGAGTGACATTGTGACTGACGACGTGGAGGTGGATGCCACCGAGCTGGAGGAGGATGCCACCGACGACGAGGGCACCGACGCCACGCCACGCTACGACCGGCGCGCGACGGCCGTCCTCCCTGACGGTCGGCGGTACCGGCCCAGCAAGGCGGACCACGCCCGTTCCCTGGAGCCTTCCGACGGGGCCAAGCTGGTGACCTGGCTCGTCCTGGTCCTGGTCCTCCTGTACTTCCTCTTCCCGCTGTACTGGCTCATTGTCTCGGCGACGAAGACCAACGCCCAGCTGAGCGAGGGGAGCCTGGGCCTCAGCGATGACCCGCTGTCCACCATGAAGGCCAACTACAACGCCCTCATGGCGTGGACCGACGGCATGTTCTGGCGCTGGGTGGCCAACTCCGTGTTCTACTCCACCGTGGCCGGGGTGATCGGCACGCTGATCTCCGTCATGGCTGGCTACGGCATGAGCAAGTTCAAGTTCCGGGGGGCCAACGTCCTCCAGCTCGCGGTCCTGGGCGGACTGCTCCTGCCGATTGCGCTGCTGACGATCCCCCTGTACATTGTGATGCACTCCCTGGGTTTGACCGACACCATCTGGTCTATTATCATTCCCAGTTGCGTGAGCCCGTTCGGCGTCTTCCTGGGACGCATGTACGCTGCGACGTCAGTGCCTGACGAGCTGCTTGAGGCGGCCCGGATCGACGGCGCCGGGGAGTTCCGCATCTTCTTCACCATGGTGCTGCGGCTCCTGGCCCCCGCGATGGTGACGATCTTCCTGTTCATCTTCGTGGCGACCTGGAACAACTTCCTCCTGCCGCTCATGATGGTGACCAACAGCACCGAGCTCAAGCCGGTGACACTGGGCCTGTACGGCATGATGTCGTACTTCGACCCGACGTATGGCGCGGTCCTCCAGGGAGCCCTTCTCGGCGTGCTCCCGCTGGCCGTGATCTTTCTCTTCCTGCAGCGCTTCTGGCAGGCCGGCCTCGCAGCTGGCTCTGTCAAGGGCTGACAGGTTTGGGGTGGGGACCCCGACGGTGCCCGTCACCAGCAGTGGTGGCGGGCACCGTCATATCTACCGCCTACTGCCCGCCCTGCCCCGCTTCCCTGTCCCACCCGCCCCTCTTCGCGAGAACGGTACTTGTTGCTCGTGAGAACGGTACTTGTTCGCCGCGAGAACGGTACTTGTTCGCCGCGAGAACGGTACTTGTTCGTCGCGAGAACGGTACTTGTTCGCTTCGGTGGGGGAGGGCGGCTGGGCTGTCACGGTCTGCGAACCCGGGCCTGGGGCTGCCGGACCACCCCCGTCCCGACCTCTGGTGACTGGTGTCCGTGCGGGTTGAGGTGGTCGTTCACGCACTGGTGGCGCATGCGAGTGGTGGCTGGTGCCGCGCAGGCCGGGGCTGACTGTTTTCGTCGTCCTCACGGAGGACGTCGGTGACCTGGTGCTTTGTGGGGCAGGTTAGCGGGTCAGGTGCCCGCCAACAGGCACGTCGTCGTCGGCCTGGTTGCCCGTGGGTAGGGGCTGCCGGGTGGCCGCAGCATTCGTCGAGAGCCAGACGACCTGGTGTCTGCGGGCCGGTGGCCCTGCTGCCGCTCCAGCAGGAGGCCGCAGCAATCGCCTGGTGCCCGCGGACCGGGGTCCTGGCCCCAGGGAGG
>ERZ772827.1007-NODE-1007-length-14707-cov-3.603877_pt1 | contig 14707 bp, 11 predicted proteins | sample MGYA00580850_ERZ772827 | MGnify/ENA primary metagenome ERZ772827 (study PRJEB29015, sample SAMEA2737950) | human oral metagenome | biome: human oral; feature: human-associated habitat; material: dental | place: China | collected 2145 ...
AGCGCACCTGCTTTGCAAGCAGGGGGTTACGGGTTCGAGTCCCGTTAGCTCCACTTGATATTCCCCCGGAACCGCAATGGAAAGTGGTTCCGGGGTTTTTCCATGTCAACACCTCCCATCAACATCCGACGCCTGTCCGCTGTTGACAGGACGATTCTTAACGTCCACAGCACCGTTTCCAGGATGATGGTCGGACGTGGGAGCCCCTGTGGATCCCGAATCCCTGAGTCCCGCCGGTGTTGACGCCCGACCCCTATTTCGATAATCTTCGAACTGTAAAGTAGTTCGAAAAGTATCGAAGGAGTGAGTGGGGATGCACGGTGGTTCGACGGCTTCCTGGGGGAAGATCGGTGTCCTGGCGCTCTGCGCGTTCCTCATAGGGGCGGACGGCTTCATCCTGGCCGCCATCCTGCCCCAGATCGCCGACCAGCTCAATGTCCCACTGGCCCAGGCGGGCCTGCTGATCACCGCGTTCGCCTGGGTCTACGCCGTCTCAGCGCCCCTGTTCGGCATGGTGCTGGGGCGGTGGAACCGGCGTTCGACGCTGGGAGCGGCCATGCTGGTCTTCGCCCTGGGCAACGTGCTGGTCGCCACCGCCCCCACATACGGGTGGATGCTGGCGGCCAGGGTGGTGTCGGCGCTGGGCTCGTCCATGGCCACGCCCACCGCCATGGCCCTGGCGACCAGCCTCGCGCCCGCCAGGCACCGCGGCAAGGCGATCTCAGTGGTCTCCACGGGCATGACGCTGGCAACCGTCGTCGCCGTGCCGCTCGGAGCCCTCATGGGCGGGCGCTACGGGTACAGGGCGGTGTTCTGGGCCATGGGCGGAGGCGCCATCGCCGTCCTCCTCGCGATCCTCGCGAGCATCCGGGCGCGTGAGGCCACCGCCTCGAAGAGCGTTCCCTCGATCCGCGCACTGCTCATGGGCCTGGCGGATCGGCAGACCGTCCTCACGCTCGCCGTCACGATCACGATCTTCATCGCCGGCTACGCCTGCATATCGTACTTGAGCGCGATCGTCGGCCAGGCCGGGATGGGCGACCAGTTCAGTCTGGTCCTGCTGGTCTTCGGACTCGGTTCGCTACTGGGCGGCGTCCTCGGCGGATGGTTGTGCGACCGCTGGCCCAGCGTGGTGCTGGCCCGCGCGGGGATGGGCGTCTTCGCCGTGTCCTTGGCGGCCCTGGGCCTGGCCGCCGCCTCGGACCGCCACCCGTGGGCCGTCCACGTCTGCGTCGCCGCATGGACGGTCAGCGCGTGGGTCGCCGTGATCGCCCAGCAGTACCGCCTGATCGCGCTGGCGCCCGAGCGCGCCCAACTCAACCTGTCACTGAACTCGTCGAGCATCTACATCGGGCAGGGTTTCGCGGGCGTCCTCGGCGCCGCGGTCATCAGCGCCCAGCCCGCGCACGTGATCCCCCTCGTGGCCTCCGCAGTGGTCGTTCTCGCCTTGGCCATGACTGCGCCATATGAGACGATGAGGGGTGATGAGCCGACGAAGGGATGACGCCGATACGCGAGAGGCCGCGCTCGCGCGCGTCTTCGCCGCACTCTCGGACCCTTTGCGCCTGAGGATCGTGCGGCGCATCGCCCTCGAGGGCGAACTGGGGTGCGGCCAGATCGACCACGGACTGTCCTCCTCGACTGTCTCCCATCACTGCAAAGTGCTGCGGGAAGCGGGGATAGTGGTGAGCACGCCGGTGGGGAACCAGCGCGTGCTGACCCTGCGCCCGGAGTTCGAGCGCGACTACCAGGGGCTTCTGGCCAGTATCGTGCGTAGGGGCTCTGCGGCCCCCGGCGGGGATTGAGGAGCGCCCGCATTCGGCTGACCTGTGGGTCGAAGACGCCGCTTCCGCCGCTCCGCTGTCGGCGCGCCCGGGGATCAGCGGATTCGCGGAGTGGAACCTCCCCGTTGTCCACAGGTATATCCACAGTTGTGGAGAAATTTTGTGGACGGTTGGCGGGGCGGCTCTGACGGCGCGGTGGAATCTGACCGCCGACGACCTGTGCGAGGATGGGAGGATGAGCACGAACACGCAGAACGCACACGGACCCGCCCGCTCCTCCGACGCCCGCGGACTGCCGCCCCTGGGGATCACAGGGGCCTCCGGGAACGTCGGCGGCACCGTCGCGCGCGTGCTCGCAGAAGCAGGAATCCCCATGCGTCTGCTGGCGAACACGCCCTCACGCGCCCCGCAACTGCCCGGCGCTGCCGCCGTCCAATGCTCGTACGAGAACACCGGGGCCTCCCGCGCCGCCCTCGCGGGCGTGACCACGCTCTTCATGGTCTCCGCCCCCGAATCCGCCGACCGCCTCGCGCGCCACAAGGACTTCATCGACGCGGCGGCCGAGGCGGGGGTGCGCCACATCGTCTACCTGTCCTTCATGAACGTGGCGCCCGACTGCGTGTTCACCCTGGGGCGCACGCACTTCCACACGGAGGAGCACATCAAAGCCTCCGGGATGGCCTGGACCTTCCTGCGGGACAACTTCTACATCGACTTCTTCGTGGACCTGCCCGACGAGGAGGGGATCATCCGCGGACCCGCAGGAGACGGGCGAGTCGGCGCGGTGGCGCGCAGCGACGCGGGCCGGGTCGCCGCGGCCGTGCTGCGCGATCCCGGGCGCCACGTGGGCCAAACGCTGAACGTCACGGGGCCGAGTTCGCTCACGCTCGACGAGATCGCCGAAATCCTCACCGGCGCCCTGGGCCGGCCGATCCGCTACGAGCGCGAGACCGTCGACGAGGCGTACGAGTCCCGCAAGAAGTGGCCCGTCGAGCAGTGGCAGTACGACGCGTGGGTCTCCACCTACACCTCGATAGCCGCGGGTCAGATGGACGTCGTGTCCACAGTGGTCGAGGACCTCACCGGCCGCCCTCCCCTGAGCGTGCGGGACGTGGCCGAGGGGCGGGGGTAGGCCCGCCCGGGCCTCCCGCGCCCCGATGACCCGGACGGGGTGCGGAGCGCGGGAATGGTACGAGGCCGGGGGGGGGCCCCGGCCTCGTCGTGTTGTGCGCCATCCGGTTGACGGCACTGCCCCGGCGTTGGTGGAATGCAGCTGCCCCCGGCCACCCGCGCGGCGGGCGGGCCCTATAAGGCGCGCCTGAGGACGTTGGGACCCAGTAGGAAGGGCGTCAGGATCATCGTGGAGCCCAGGCCGATGCCGAAGCCGCCCAGCACGTCCGTCAGCCAGTGGACGCCCAGGTACAGGCGGGAGACCGCGATGAACACGATGAACGCCAGGGCCGCGATCCACAGCAGGTGGCGCAGGCGCCGACCCCAGCGCGTCATCGTGAGGACCAGCACCAGGGCGGCCAGGAACGCCGTGATGGCCGTGGTGTGGCCGGAGGGGAACGAAGGCGAGGTCTCAGCCGCCAGGCGCGTGACCTCCGGGGGGCGGGGGCGCCCGTCGAGGGCTTTGATGATGTGGGCGTTGACCGCGGACAGCGCCACCGATCCCGTCACGAAGACGCCGTGGAGGATCTTCTTGACCACGCGCCACACGATGAGGCCCGCGACGACGGCCATGACAGCGACTGCGTTCGGGTCGAAGACGAAGCCGTTCATGAGGGCGGTGACGCCCGGGGAACGGGAATCGATGAAGCCGGTCAGCACGGACGAGTCGATGGGCGTGGGATTCGTGATGAGCCCACCGGCGATGCCGACCAGTACGACCAGGATGGCCCCGATGATGACCGGAGCGGAAAGCAAACGGCGAAGGAACATGGTCACCAGCCTAGTGGAGTCTCAGTGGTCCGTGCCCGAGACGTACACCCACAGACCACGGCGTCGTTCAAAACGTGAACGTTCCCGTTGCGCTCCCGTCCTGCCCGTCGTCCCATCGCGCCAAGATGCCTCGAATGTCACAATCCCCTCCTCGTCGGCCTCGCCGCCGCCCTCGATGGCGATGACCCTCAAACCGGTCCACGAGGTCCCCGGCGCCCAGTAGGGCGGCCGCGGGCGCGTGCGGGGGTGCCACGTGCGGAACAGGTGGTCCTCGTCGCCCAAGGCGAACGCCGTGTAGCGCGAGCGCATGAGGGCCACGGCCGTCGGCGCGGGCGCGCCGCCCAAGTACGGGCCGCAGCAGTGGTCGAAAGCGCTGCCCGACCCGCACGGGCAGGGCCTCACGCCCGCTCCGCCAGCCACCGCTCAGCGTCCAGGGCGGCCCGGCAGCCCGAACCCGCCGCGGTGATCGCCTGCCGGTAGGTGTGGTCCACCGCGTCGCCGCAGGCGAAGACGCCGGGGACGTCAGTGCGGGTCGACGGCTCGTCCACCATGATGTACCCGGCCGGGTCCAGGGCCACTTGGCCCGCCAGGAAACCCGTGCGCGGCAGGTGCCCGATGGCGACGAAGACGCCGTCCACGTCCAGGACGGACTCGCTGGAGTCGGCCGTGGAGGCCAGGCGCAGACCGGTCACCGAGTCATCGCCCAGGACCTCAGAGACCGTCGAGTTCCACGCGAAGGAGATCTTCGGGTTGTCGAAGGCCCGCTGGGCCATGACCTTCGAAGCGCGCAACTGGTCGCGCCTGTGGACGACGACCACCTCCGAGGCGAAGTTCGTCAGGAAGAGGGCCTCCTCCATCGCCGAGTCGCCGCCGCCGACGACCGCGAGCCTCTTGTCCTTGAAGAAGAAGCCGTCGCAGGTGGCGCAGTAGGACACCCCGTGGCCGGAGAGCCTGTCCTCGCCGGGAACGCCCATGTGCCGGTACTCCGAACCCGTCGCCAGGACCACAGCCCTCGCGTAGAGGACTTCGTCGTCGGTGGCCACGGCCTTCACGTCGCCCGCCAGGCTCACGGACACGGCGTTCTCGTAGCGGATGTCAGCGCCGAAGCGCTCGGCCTGCTCCCGCATGCCCTCCATGAGGTCGGGGCCCTGGATGCCCGTGGGGAAGCCCGGGTAGTTCTCGACCTCCGTGGTGTTCATGAGGGCGCCGCCTGCGGCCAGTGCGCCTGCGAGGACGACGGGGGACAGTCCGGCGCGCGCCGTGTAGATCGCCGCCGTGTACCCGGCGGGGCCCGATCCGACGACGACCACCTCGTGGACGGTGGCGCCCTCGGGCACCCCGGAATCGGGGAGCGGGGCGGTGGCAGCCCCTTCGGGCGCTTTCACCTCGGCGTGGACGAGGCCGGTGAGGACAGGGAAGGACATGGGGATCCAATCATGAGACATCTGCGCCCGGGTGGGCCTGCTAGTTGACGGTCAGCTCCGATACCCACGCCCAGTTGCGCCCGTCCTGCGCCTTCGGCATCTGGCGGAACACCAGGGCGATGGAGTCAGTGGAGACCGGCTCGGGCAGGGTGATCGTCGTCGAAGGCGACAACGCCGACGTGGCGAGTTCTGTTCCGCCGCGCGGGTTGCTCGGATCGGTGACCTTGCGCACGGAGATGAGGCCGCCCGATGTCTGGGAGTCCATCGTCAGCGTCACCGACGAGACCGTGGCGACCTGCTGGAACTTCACGACGATGGTGACTTCGGCGCCCTCGCGGAACTGGTTGTCGTCGAACCAGCGCGATGTCCACGACGTGGCGGGGTTCGAGTCGATCATGTTGATCGCGCGGTCGGGGTGGTCGCCGTTGTCGTTGTCCCATGACAGCACCGACACCGAGGAGATCACGGGCGGGGCCGTGGGGGCGGAGGTCGGCGGGGGAGTGGTCGCCAGCGCGGACTGCGGGGCGTCCTGCGGGGCGTTCTGCGCCACTCCGGAGCGCAGCGACTGGGCGAGGTCCAGGTCCGTGGCGGGAGTGAGGACCATCCACGTCGACCAGACGGCGCCCACCAGGAAGACCACGGCGGCGAAGATCAGCGTCGGCCTGGTCGGATCCATGGTGCGCCCGTGCTGCGCGGACTTCTGCCCCGCCCCGTCGCCCGGCTGCCCGGGCCACTGGGGGGCTACGGGCGCCACCGGCTGCTGGGCCTGCTCGTGGGCGCGGTAGTCCTCGAGGGACTCGAAGAGGGTCGCGTCCATGGGCACGACCTCAGTCTGCTGCGTGGAGGGATCCTCCGCGGCCGACTCCTCCTGCGGTGCGGCGGGGGCCTCGGAGGGGAGCCGGTCGGGGGCTGCGGCCCTGGCGACGACGGGCACGGCGACAGTCGGATCCGGATCGGCTGCGCCCGTGTCGTGCGGCTGCGCCACCTGCGGCTGCCCGGGAAGGGGGGCAGGCTCGGGCGCGTCCGACGGCGCGGGGACGACGGGGGCCCCGTCCTCGGGGGAGAGGGCGGCGTCCTCCTTCGGCTTTCGGCGGCGCACCAGGGGGATCTGGTGGGTGATCGGCGACTTGGGGGAGGGCGCGGGACTGGGGAAGTCCTCGGACACCGGCAGCAGGGGCGAGCGGTAGGCGTCCTCGTCGATCGAGCGCGGCGCGGGGTGCGCCTGCGGGTACACGGGGCCCTGGAACGATGGGGCGACCACCTCCTCGAAGGACGGGATGCGCTTCCCGTCAGGACCGGGTCCCGACGAGGCCGAACCCCCGCCGTCATGCGCGCCAGCCATCAAATCCTCCCTAGTCACCGGCTTGATCCTTGTCATTATCCCAGTAACGGACGGATCGGTGGCGGATGACGCGGCGAGGACATTAACCACACCCTCGGGTACGCGCACCCGGCGGAGCAGGGGGCGCATGGTGGTCGCCGACTCGGTGGAGGACAAAGCGCGCAGAACCAGCATGTACGCCATGGTCGAGGAAAGGCCCACGAGCACCACTTTGAGGACAGCGACGAGGAAGCGCACGGGCGCGGGGGACAGCGGTGTGGTCACGCCCACCAGCCACAGCATGCCGAAGCCGACCAGTCCCGCGACGATCGCGCTGACGAGGTACTTGAAGTAGGAGCGCAGCATCGCGCTCTTGTCGACCAGCGGCACCCGCTTGCCCACCCAGGCCACCGCGATCACGCCCTGCATGAGGCGGCACGCGGTCTCCCCCAGGGCGGCGCCGACCACCCACCAGGAGGCCCCCGTCGTGAAGTACATGCCCCATCCGACGAGGGCTTGCAGCACGGTCGGGCCGATGCCCATGAGGAACACGGGTTTGACGTCCTCGTAGGCGAAGAACACGCGCTGGCTCATCAGGACCATGCCCGTCGAGGCGACGCCCGGCATCAGCGACGCCAGAACCAGCGCGTACGCCATGACCACCTGCTGGTTGGCCGTCGAGTAGAGCACCATCTGCATCATGGGGACCGAGGCGGCCATCAGGATCGCCGCTGCCAGCAGGGTGAGGGAGGTGATCGTGCGCACGCCCAGGGCGTAGTTGTGCGCCACGCCCCGGTCGTTGCCGTCGGCCACGGCCTCGGCCATGCGGGTGAAGATCGCAGTCGCCAGGGACACCGTGATGAGCGACTGGGGCACCATGAAGATCATGAAGGCCGTGGAGTAGGCGTTGATGCCGGCGATGACCATCTCGCCCGCGTTGTCCTTCGCGTAGGCGTCGGCCAGGGCTGCGATGTTGTTCGTGGACAGGACGCCCACCTGGCTGACCCCCAGGGTCGCGAACGTCCAGCCCGCCACCTTCGAGGCGGAGCCGAAGGACGTGCCGCGGAAATGGAAGTCGGGCCTGAACCGGATCCCGGCGCGCCGCATGGGGATCAGCAGGATCAGCGCCTGCGTGATGACGCCCAGCGTGGCGCTGCCGGCCAGCAGCCAGAACTGGGGGCTGGACAGGTCCCCCACGTCGATGCGCCCGTCCGTGGACCCCCAGATGGCCAGGAAGGCGCCCAGTCCGGCGATGCCGACGACGTTGTTGACCACGGGCGCCCACATGTAGGGGCCGAAGATCCCGCGGGCGTTGAGCAGTTCGCCCAGCAGGTTGTACAGGCCGTAGAAGAACAGCTGCGGCAGGCACAGCAGGGCGAAGAGGATCGCCAGGTTCCGGATCTCGGAGTCGTAGCCCGCCGCGGTGATGATGACCAGCAGGGGGGCGGCGATCATCGCGACCACCGTGACCACGAACAGCAGCGTGCCCGCCAGGGTCAGGAGGCGGTTCACGTAGGTCTCGCCGTCGTGCTTGCGCTTGAGGGCGCCGACGATCTGGGGGACCAGGACCGCGTCGAAGACTCCGGAGGCCAGCAGGTTGAACACCGTGTTGGGCAGGGTGTTGGCCGTTTGGAAGGCCGCCGACACACCGCCCGAGGCGGCGCCGATCGCCGCGAGGAGCATCGCCGAGCGCACGAAGCCCAGGAGCCTGGACACCATCGTCCCGCTGGCCATGAGGGCGCTGGCGCGCAGGATCGAGGGGCGGGATTTGCTGCTCATGTCTGTTCCTTCTCCTCGGTGTCGTGTTCTGCGCTCCGGGGGTCGCCCGGGCCGGTGGCCCCGAGTGGGGCGCCTGGGTCCTCCTCGGCCGGCACTGCGCCCGCGGGGCCGTCGTCAGTGGGGCCGGCCCCGTCGTCGGCGCTGTCCGCGGGGGCTCCGTCGTCCGCGCCCTGGCCGCTGGAACCGTGGTCGGCCGGGCCGCGCACATCGCCGCCGTGCCCTTCCCCTGCCGATTCCGCGGAGGCCGTACCAGCGCCGACCAGCGCGGCGCGCGCACGGCGCCGCCGCAGCGAGCGCACGACGCCCATCGCGAAGAGGAGGCCGAAGAGCGACGCCACGACCATCGTGAAGGCGTCCTCCCAGCCGGCCCTCATTCGCACGCGCACGCTCTGCTTGTTGTCGAGGACCGCGCCGGAGGGCGTGGTCACGTGGTACTTCACCTGGATGTTGCCCGACCCGATGGCGCTGACGGGCACCTCCACGGTGGTGGCGCTGTTGGCGGTGACGACCCGGTTGGTCGCGGGGGTGGCCTGCAGCCTGGGGTCGTCGGGGATCAGGGTGACGTCCACGTGGACGTCCCACGGCAGCGAGTTGCGGATGCGCACGGGGAAGGCCGCCGACTTGTTGATGAGGTTGACGGCGTCGGAGGGCTCAACGGCGATGGAGGCCAGCAGCCCGGCGACCTGCGCCGCGTAGCGGGAGGCGGCGGCGACCTGCGAGTCGGGGGACAGGCCCGCGCCGATCGAGGGGAGCAGGAACGGCTCGACCTGGCTGAAGACCTCGTCGGGCTCCTCGGTGGCCTTCGCCAGGGGCGCCAGGTCGGCCAGCGCCTGGGTGAGCGAGGTGACGGCCGCCTCGGTGCCCGCGTCGAGGGAGCCGGCGCCCACGGTCCGCCGCTCGAGGTCGGTGGCCTCGGAGTCCGCCATGTCGCCGAAGGAGACGGGTTCGACCCACCTGCTGGTGAGGAGCGCGTCGAGTTTGCCCGTCAGTGAGGCGCTGACCGCGGTGCCCCGCGGCGCCGCGGTGAAAAGGGTCCGCGACGAGTAGGGGCGCTCGCGCGTGATGATGGCGGTGATAGCGGTGATGGCCTGCTCGGCGTCGAGCTGGTCGGCCTCCGACTGGCTGTCCCACCCCAGCAGTGCGGCGATGTCCCCCTGCTGGGCGAGCACGTCGGCGCCGTCGACGGTGGTGGTGGGGATGACACCGATGGTCTCACCGGTGCTGGGGTCCACGCGGACCCTGGCGACCGACGTGAAGGGGACGTCGTCGTTGGGCATCAGAGAGCCGACGGGGGCGATGGTGAGGCGGCCGGGGTAGGCCGACAACTGCGTGGTGCCGAAGGCGGTGTCGGAGGGCCACACGACGTCGGTGTGGATCCTGGGCCCCTCGTCGGCCTCGGCGGCGTCGATCCCCGTCTCGCCCGTCTGGGCGCCCGGTGTCTCGGTCGCCCCCGTGGAGGGCGTCGGCGCGGACGAGGCGGGCGCCGACGGGCCCGCGCTGCCCGAGGGGCCCGGGGAGGGCGCGGCGGAGCCCGGTGGGGACGCCGGGGCCGACGGACTGGCCGAGGGCGCCGGCGCGGGGGCGACCCACCCCGCCTTGCGCGGCGTGGAGGGGAAGGCCGCGATCGACTGGAGGGCCTTCGTCTGCAGGCCCGCGTCCCCGGCCAGGGCGAGGGCGCCCAAGTCCGCGTCGCCCGCGGGCAGGGCGACGAGTTCCGGGGCGGTGCGCAGCAAGGAGGCGGTGAAGCTCTGGTTCGCGCGGTACCGGGTGCTCTCGACTGGGTCGGTGGGCGTGGGGGAGGGCGTTGGCGCCGGCGAGGCGGACGCCGACGGGGAGGGCGTGGGGGCGGGCTGGTCGGATTGGCCCGACTGCCCGGACTCGGGGTCCTCCTCGCCGGCGCCGTCCTGCGGCGGCGCCTCGGTGGGCTGCCCGCCGCGGGGGATGAGCAGCGGGTCCACCGCCAGCGTCGCCCCCGTGCGCCCCGCGATGGCGAGGACGGCCTCTCGCTCGCGCGCTCCCTGGGAGGCCGACTCGCTCGTCCACGGCACCAGTGCGTTGACGCGGGAGGCGGCGACCGTCTCGCCGGAGTCCCAGACGATGATCGCGTTGTCGAAGCCCGTGGCCCCGCCCGACGAGGCGGTGGCGGTGAGCACGCGCGGCCCCCAGCCGCTCGCCGCGCCCAGGGGCAGGGAGGAGGTCGGCACGCGGACCTCGAAGACCGCACTGGCCCCGGCGGCGATTCCGCCGAGTCCGGTGGTGGAGACCTCGGAGGAACCGGCGTTCTCCGACAGGGCATTGGTGAGGGCGGCGACGGAGACGGGGGTGGTGGTGCCCACGGTGATGGTGAGGGCCACTTCACTGAGGGGGGAGCTGGTCGTGTTCGTCACGGTCCCGGCGATGAGGAGCTCCTCCTCGGAGGTGATGATCCGGGGGTTGAGGGAGGACACGGCGACCGTCAGGCCCGACGAGGCCGATTGGGAGCCCAGGACCGAGGGCCGCTCCTCCCGCGCGCCGACCGCCTGGGCGACGGCGCCGGCGGTCCGGGCCGCCTCCGTCCCCATTGGCGCCGGGTGCGCGGCGGACGCGCCCGACAGGGGGGCCAGGGCGCACAGCGCCGCGGCCGCAGCGGCGGCGGCCCGTAAGAATCCGCGTGTCACAGTGCCCATCAGGCGTCCTTGTACAGCAGGTCGAGGGCGATGGCCACGATCCTGCGCTCGTTGGGGTAGGCCAGTTGGCGCGCCACGTCGCGCAGGGGCACCCAGGCCGCGTCCTCCGCCTCGTGGTCCGGGTCCCCGGCCACGGAGATCGCGCCCGAGGCGTAGCCCATGAGGTAGTGGTGGACGACCTTGTGGACCCGGTGGTCCGAGCCGGAGAACCAGTAGTCGATGGACGCCAGGTGGCGGATGATGCGCCCCCGGATGCCCGTCTCCTCGGCGACCTCGCGCAGCGCCGCCTGCTGGGGGGTCTCCCCGTTCTCCAGGTGCCCCTTCGGCAGGCACCACTCGATGCGCCCGGCGCGGTTGCGCCTGGCGATGAGCGCGGCGTAGGGGACGCCCCCGCGCACGTCGATGACGATGCCCCCCGCGCTGGTCTCCGCCGAAACGGGCATGTGGGCGCGGGGCGCTCGCGAGGATGCGCGCCGACGAGGGGGGCGTGGCACCCCGGGGCGGCGGTCCTTCGAACGTGCGGGCATGGGACCACTTTAACGGCGAATAGGGCACAGGTGGTCGGACAAGGGGGTTTGCTGGCATCCTTGAAGCGATGAGCACCGACGACCTTCCCACGGGTGAATCGCTCTTTTCCGCGGAAAACGGCGAAATCACGGATCTTGCTACCCTCATGGCGAACGCCACGAGGACCTTTCGCGGGCTTCCCGCCGCGATTATGGAACTCGGCACGGTTTTCGAGTCCGCGGGCGAGGAGATCGCCCTGGTGGGCGGCCCCGTGCGCGACGCATTCCTGGGCGTGGCGCCGCACGACTTCGACCTCACGACCTCCGCCCGTCCCGGGCGCACCGAGGAGCTGCTGGGGCAGTGGGGCAACGCCGTGTGGGACATCGGCAAGGAGTTCGGCACCATCGGCGCCAGGCGCGGCGACGTAGTGGTGGAGGTCACCACGTACCGCGCCGACTCGTACCAGATCGGGTCGCGCAAACCGGAGGTCACCTTCGGCGACACCCTGGAGGGGGACCTGACGCGCCGCGACTTCACCGTCAACGCCATGGCGATGCGCCTGCCGCGCATGGCCCTGGTGGATCCGTGCGGTGGGCTGGCCGACCTGGCGGCGGGGAACCTGCGCACCCCCGTCAGCGCCGAGCAGTCCTTCGACGACGACCCGCTGCGCATCATGCGGGCAGCGCGTTTCAGCGCCCAGCTGGGCATGGACGTCGACCTGGACGTCATGAACGCCATGGAGGACATGGCGCACCGCCTGGGGATCGTGTCCGCCGAGCGCATCAGGACCGAGCTCGAGCGCCTCATCGTCTCGCCCCACCCGCGCCGCGGCATCGAGCTGCTGGTGCACACGGGCGTGGCGTCGATCGTGCTGCCCGAGGTGGCGGATCTGGTGTCCACAGTCGATGAGCACCGCCGCCACAAGGACGTGTACGAGCACACCCTCACCGTCGTCGAGCAGGCCATGGACCTGGAGACCGGTCCCGACGGGCCCGTGCCCGCCCCCGATTTCATCCTCCGTTTCGCCGCGCTCATGCACGACGTGGGCAAACCCGCCACCAGGCGCTTCGAGCCCAATGGCGCGGTGACCTTCCACCACCACGAGGTGGTGGGCGCCAAGCTGACGCGCAAACGGATGCGGGCCCTCCACTTCGACAACGCGACCACCGACGCCGTGTGCCAGCTGGTGGCCCTGCACTTGCGGTTCCACGGCTACGGGGAGTCGGCGTGGACGGACTCGGCGGTGCGCCGCTACGTGAGCGACGCCGGGGAGCAGCTGGAGCGCCTCCACCGCCTCACGCGCGCCGACTGCACCACACGCAACCGCCGCAAGGCGAACCGCCTGTCCGCCGCCTACGACGACTTGGAGGAGCGCATCAGCGCCCTGCGCGAGCGCGAGGAGCTGGACGCGATCCGGCCCGACCTGGACGGCGACCAGATCATGGAGATCCTGGGCCTGCGGCCCTCGCGCGCGGTGAAGATGGCACGCGACCACCTGCTGGAGCTGCGCATGGAGCACGGGCCGCTGGGGCCCGAGGCGGCGCGCGAGGCGCTGGAGCGCTGGTGGGCCTCGGACGCCGTGCGGGCCCAGGCGGCAGCCCTGCAGGCCGAGCAGGCCAAGTGGGAGGAGAAGGCCGCCCGCAAGCGCGCGCGCAAGGCGGCGGCGAAAGCCGCGCGCGGGGACTGACGCCGGTGGGGCTGCCCGCGCGGCCCCCGCCTCGTGAATCTCACACGCACCCGCATGCGCGCGCCCGGGCACCGCCCTAGGCTGGTCGTGAACCCACGAACCGCACCACGGTTGGAGAACCGCATGACGACATTCGTTCCCGAAGCATCAACCGCCGACATCGGCGTGTACGGACTGGGCGTGATGGGGGCCAACCTGGCGCGCAACCTGGCGCGCAACGGCTACGCGACCGCCGTCTTCAACCGCACCCAGGCGCGCACTGAGAAGCTCATCAGCGAGCACGGCGGCGAGGCGGACTTCGTCCCCTCCTCGACCCTGGAGGACTTCGTCGCCTCCCTGCGCGCCCCCCGCGTCGCCATCATCATGGTCCAGGCGGGCCCCGCGACGGACGCCGTCATGGAACAGCTGGCCGCGCTCATGGACGAGGGCGACATCATCGTCGACTGCGGTAACTCCCTGTTCACCGACACGATCCGCCGCGAGAAGTGGGCCGCCGAGCGCGGCCTGCACTTCGTGGGCGCGGGCGTCTCCGGCGGCGAGGAGGGCGCCCTGTGGGGCCCGTCCATCATGCCGGGAGGGACGCCGGCCTCCTATGAGCGCCTCGGCCCCATGTTCGAGGCGGTCTCCGCCACCTACGACGGCGTCCCCTGCTGCACGTACATCGGCGCGAACGGCGCGGGCCACTTCGTCAAGATGGTCCACAACGGCATCGAGTACGCCGACATGCAGGTCATCGCCGAGGCCTACACCCTCCTGCGCGAGGGCCTGGGCGCCACTCCCGCGCAGATCGCCGACATCTTCGCCGCCTGGAACGAGGGCGAGCTCAACTCCTACCTCATCGAGATCACGGCCGAGGTGCTGCGCCAGGTGGACGCGTCCACTGGGGTGCCCCTCGTCGACCTCATCGTCGACGCGGCCTCGCAGAAGGGGACCGGCAAATGGACGGTCCAGACCGCCCTGGATCTGGCGGTCCCCGTCACCGCGATCGGCGAGGCGGCGTTCGCGCGCGGGGCCTCCTCCGAACCCGCTCAGCGCGCGGCCGGGCAGAAGCTCGTCGGCAACGCCACGCCCCTCGTCATCGAGACGGACGAGGCCCGGGCCGCGTTCGTGGAGGACGTGCGGCGCGCCCTCTTCGCCTCCAAGATCGTCGCCTACTCGCAGGGCTTCGACGAGATCGGGGCGGGGGCGGCCGAGTACGGCTGGGACATCGACAAGGGGGCCCTGGCCCGCATCTGGCGCGCCGGCTGCATCATCCGCGCGGCCTTCCTCGACGACATCACGCGCGCCTACGAGGCCGATCCCTCCCTGCCGCTCCTGCTGGCCGCCGAGCCCTTCGCGACCCGCTTCCAGGAGTGCACGCCCGCGCTGCGTCGCATCGTCTCCCAGGCCGCGCTGGCCGGAGTCCCGATCCCGGTGTTCGCGTCCTCGCTGGCGTACTTCGACCAGATCCGCGCGGCGCGGCTGCCAGCGGCCCTCATCCAGGGGCAGCGCGACTTCTTCGGTTCCCACACCTACCGCAGGGTGGACCGCGAGGGGATCTTCCACACGCTGTGGGCCGAGCCGGGCCGCCCCGAGGAGCAGTGGGGCTGAGCGGAGCG
>ERZ772827.1009-NODE-1009-length-14700-cov-3.266439_pt1 | contig 14700 bp, 13 predicted proteins | sample MGYA00580850_ERZ772827 | MGnify/ENA primary metagenome ERZ772827 (study PRJEB29015, sample SAMEA2737950) | human oral metagenome | biome: human oral; feature: human-associated habitat; material: dental | place: China | collected 2145 ...
GATAGTCTCAGGTATCATCGGACTTGAGAGTATGAAGGAGCTAGGCTCGATCGGACTTAAGGGATTTATCTACTTTGAGGTCGTTAGCACCATAGCCCTTGCAGTGGGAATAATCTTTGGCGAGACGCTAAAACCGGGTCACGATATGCACCTTGACTACACGCAGCTTGACGCCTCTAGCGTAGAAAAATTTACGAGCCAAGCCTCAAATATAGACGCAAATAGCGGAATTTTAGCGCATACGCTTCATATTTTACGCGGCGCCGTGCCTGTAGACGGCATTTTCCCTTACGTGCATCTGCTTGATCCGTTTATCAAATCAAACACGCTTCAAGTGCTATTTTTGGCCATCGTGACGGCTGTTGCGATCTCGTTTTTAAAGCACGACTATAAAAAGAAGATCCTAAGACCGCTTGAAATCGTTCAGCACTGGGTGCTAAAACTGCTTACGATTTTGATGCTATTTAGCCCGGTTGCGGCATTTTCCGCGATGGCTTTTTTGATCGGTAAATTCGGCATTAACTCGCTTTTAGGTATGCTTGAGCTACTTTTCGTTATGGCGATTGCAAGCTTATTTTTTATATTTGTCGTTCTGGGTATAATTTGCTATTTTGCAAAGGTCAATATCTTTAAATTTATGCGTTTCATCGCAAAAGAAGTCCTGATCGTGTTTGCGACGAGCTCCTCAGAGACCGCACTAGCTCCGCTCATGCAAAAGCTAGAAGCCGCAGGCATCCACAGAGGTGCGGTCGGACTCATCATACCGACGGGATATTCGTTTAACCTCGACTGCACGAACATCTACCTATCGCTTAGCGTTATTTTCCTCGCTCAAGCTTTCGGTATCCCGCTAACCGTCGAGCATTTGATACAAATTCTAGTCATCTTGATGGTAACGAGCAAGGGCGCCGTCGGCGTCACGGGCTCCGGATTTATCATACTTGCGGGTACGCTTGCCGCGCTTCCTAGCGCAGGTATCCCGGTCGTTACGGTTGCGGTGCTGCTTGGCGTGGATAAATTTATGTCCGAGATGCGCGCGGTCGGAAACCTCTGCGGCAACGCCGTAGGCTGCCTAATCATCTCGATCTGGGATAAAAAAGTAGATATGGAGAAATTCCGCTACGCGCTCGATCACCCGGACGAGTTTCACTTTCATTCGTAAATTTAAGGCGGTGGGCTTTTAGCTCATCGCCTCGCTCAAACTACACAAATTAAAATTCGTATTTAAACTCCGAAATCCTACCCTTGTCGTCAAATTTGATCAAAAGCTCTTTGTCAAATTTAGCTACGATTTCGTCTTTGGCTTTCTTAAAAAATCCGCCTTTCTCGATATTTTCATCAAATTTGACTCCGTTAAATTCCAAAAAGCTTTTGATGAAAATTTTGTGATCTACGTCGTGATTTTGTATGCAGCTACTTGCTGTTTTGACAAACTCGTGCGCGCTAAGAGGCTCAAAAAGCAAATCCGGCGCATCAGTTATAGCCACAAACGCACAGCCTTTATCGTGCCTGCAGCCGTAGTAGCATAAATTTTCGTCAGCGACTCCGCACGCGGCGATACATAGCGTATGGCCGTTAAAGGTTTCATCCAGCTCAAAGCTCGGTTCGCTAAAAGCTTGCAAACCCCACTCTAGCCCCGCGCGCAACACCTCCGCAGAAAACCGCGTCGCCTCCTCGCCAAAGTTATTTACGTTCGCGTGTCCCCACAGCCACGTGTCGCTCACGTTTGACTCGCTGCCGATAAACTGTATCTTGTAAATTTGATCGCCGAAAGCTATCTCGCATCGATCAAAATCAACGTTCCAGTCGAGGTTGCCGACGATATCCGCAAATCTATTTTGCACGGTCGCCATCTTGCCCAGCGTCGCCGAAAAAACCTGATGAAAGTCCGAAAAATCGCTTACGTAGCGTAAATTTCGCATTTTTGCTCCTTTAAATTTAGTTTGCGAATTATACCGATTAAATTTTAAACTTGCCCAAAAATATTAAAATTTTATTTTAAGCTTAATTAAAAGATAGTATAATTTCATAAATTTTATCTCAAATTTAGGAGCAAACATGGACATAGTCGAGAGATTTTTACGCTATACAAAAATCAACACAACGACAAACCGCGAAGCGGGCGCGGCGGGCGTGATGCCGTCAAACCCAACCGAGCACGATCTGGCAAAGCTGATAGAAAGCGAGCTAAAAGAGCTTGGTCTGCAAAATATAAAAAGACGAGAAAACGCCATAACTACGGCTGTTTTGCCGTCAAATTCCTCTAAAAAGCTGCCGTCCGTGGCGTTTTTCGCGCACCTTGATACTAGCGCGGAGCAAAAAAACGACACGAAAGCGCAAATCGTGCGCTACGAGGGCGGCGACGTCACGCTAAATAAAGAACTAGGTATCGCGCTAAAACAAAGCGAATTCCCAGAGCTAGCGAGCTATGTCGGAGACGATCTCATCGTAACCGACGGCACCAGCCTGCTAGGCGCCGACGACAAGGCCGCGATCGCCGCCATCGTAAACACTGCGCAGTTTTTCGTACAAAACCCGCAAATCGAGCACGGCGACGTGACGTTTGGCTTTTTACCCGACGAGGAGCAAGGCCTGCGCGGAGCCAAGGCGCTTGACGTCTCGGAGATCAAGGCTGATTTTGCCTACTGTCTTGATTGCTGCGGCATAGGCGAGCTGATTTACCAAAACTGGAACGCAGGCGACGCGGTCGTGACCTTCGTCGGGCAGTCTGCGCACCCGATGAACGCCAAGGGCAAGCTCGTAAATTCCTTGCTACTCGCGCACAAATTTATCTCGATGCTACCGGGCGGCGAAGCGCCTGAATACACCGACGGCGTCGAGGGCTACTACTGGGTCAAGGAGCTATCTGGCAACAGCGCAAAGACCGTGCTAAAGCTCGACGTTCGCGAATTTAACGAGGCGAAATACGCGCAGCGCATGGCGTTTTTACAAGATCTAGCCGACTCGTTTGCTAAAATTTACGGCGCGCACAGAGTGCAGATCAGCCTAAAAGACCGCTACAAAAACGTATTTAACTACCTCGCTGACGGAGAAAACAGCCTGCCCGTCGTCGCGGCCAAGCAGGCCTACGCACGCCTAAATATCGAGCCAAAAGTGATCCCGATGCGAGGCGGATACGACGGCGCGGTCATCTCGGAAAAAGGCGTACCGTGTCCGAATCTCTTTACCGGCGCGCACAACTTTCACTCCATCTACGAGTACCTGCCGGTAAAATCGCTACGCGCGGCCAGCAACGTCATCTGCGAGATCGTAAAAATCATAGCAGAGAAATAAACCGGGTCAAATTTGAGGGCGACTTCGCTCTCAAATTTGCAAATCACAATCGCCCGCTTACTACCTTTATCTACGTTTACGAGACCCATCTCTTAACGGCGCTAGCTCAAATTTACGTCAAATTTGAACCGTAAATTTGACCGAGTCGCCCGAATTTAAGCTCGCTTTGCGTAAAATGCGAAAGCAAATTTAAATAGGAGCAAATTTGATGAAAAAGATATTTTTACCGCTGATCGCCGCTTCGGTTTTGGCTGTCGGCGCCGATATAAACGCGCTGCAAAAGGAGTGCGACGGTAAAAACGGCACAAGCTGCTATGAGCTTGGAGTTTTATACGATAACGCGGGAAACGGAGCCGCGCAAGACTATCAAAAAGCGGCAGAGCTCTACTCAAAGGCGTGCGAGCTAGGCAGCGGTGCAGGCTGCTCAAATTTGGGCTTTTTATATGGCAACGGCAACGGCGTGGCGCAGGATAGCAAAAAAGCCGCCCAGCTTTACGCAAAGGCCTGCGATATGGGCGATGAAGCGGGTTGTTCAAATTTGGGCTTTGCCTACGCAAACGGGCGCGGCGCCAGGCAAGACTACGCAAAAGCTAGCGAATTTTACGCCAAAGCCTGCGAGATGGGCAACGGCGGCGGGTGCTACAATCTAGGCAACCTATACGCACAGGGACGAGGCGTCAAAGAGGACGCAAACGCAGCCGAAAAATACCTCAAAAAAGCGTGCAAAATGGAGCCCGAGCTAGCCTGCGACCGCTATAAAGAATTTACTCAAAAATAACATTGACCACCTTTGTGCGGTAAATTTGATGGGAAAATTTGCTGTTTTAGCCTTAAATTTTAGCGGCAAGCTGCACGTATGAACATCTCTCGCAAAAACCAAATCATGAGCCAGGACGACAGGCGTCGCCCCGGCAAATGCAAAGTCGGCAAGGCGCCGACTTTATCAAATTTAGCTCCGTAAATTTAGAGCATAAAAAACGCTATAACGCACACGGCTATCGCCATCGCAGGAGCCGTTCGCTTAGCTATCTCAACCGGGCTAACCATAGCTAGACCCGCGCACACGATCGCTGCACCAGCGATAGGAGACGACGAGCGGCCTAGCGCGCCTGAGATCGCAGCGGCCATGCCTAGTTTATCCTGCGCAAAGCCAAGGTCTGAGGCGTGAATGGTGATAGCTTGGTTGAACGCCATAGTAGCCGCGTCGCCCGAGCCCGTAACCGTACCCATGAGATACGGCACGAAAGTACCGCCGTAGCGCACGAACTCCTGAGAGTGTTTTAGCCACTCGGTGACCGCGTCGATCGCGCCGCACGCCTTTAGACCCGCGACGAAAACGCCAGCTGCGATGATGATACCCATGACCTCGGCGTAGGCGCTACCCATACCGTTAAAAAACTCTTTGGTGATCTTTTCCGGGCTCGTCCACGTGATGAAAACCGCGATGATAGCGCCAAGAATCATAGCCTCGGCCACGCCCATCTTCGTCCATGCTAGCCATGAGATTTTATTTAGGCCCGTACCGCCGACGACTAGGATAACTAGCGGGATGAGAGGCGCTAGAGCAAACAGCAAATTTACCTTCGTCTGCGTCGCTTCGCCGGAATTGCTTGTAGATTTAGGCGAAAAATCCTGCCCTTTTTGATAATCTTTAAAGATAATCGCCGTCAAACTAATCACGATCAAAACGACGATACCAGCGGCTACGGCGTTTGGAAACTGCACGCCGATGACGTCTTGGACGGTGTAGGCTTCGTTTGTCTTTTTAACCATGTCGGTTACGAAGATGTTGTGCGCTGAGCCAGGGCTTAGCACGCCGCCAAACGTACCCGCAAACACCGCCGCTCCAGCCATCGCAGGACGTACGCCAGAGGCCATCAAAAGCGGTATCATCGTAGCTCCGACCGCAGCCGAGCAGCCCGCAGCCGACGGTATCGCGATATTGATAAAATAAGTCAGCACGAATGTAGCCGGAATCAGCAAAAATCCGATATTTTTCATCGGCTTGGTAAGTAGCAAAACCAGGTGCTGGTCGCACTTAGTCACCTTCATAACGTAAGCAAAGCCCATGCTGGCGCAAATCGCCTTGATAAGGCCGGCCGAAGTCATCGACTTCGTAAAGCTCTCAAGCGCTCCGAGCGGATTTAGACAGATGACGCAGAGCACGAGTCCCACGCCGATGAGCACGGTTTTGGTCTCTCTTTTTTTGACCAATAAAAACACGACGGCGATCAAGCCTATGACCGCACAGATTAGCTTAGCAGTAGCCATTTTGTCCCCTTTCGTTTTGTGTTTTATACCTGTTTCAAATTTGACTCAAATTTGCGCCGCTTGGATTTTGCGCGCTAATTTGAGTCAAATTTAATCTTTTTATTTTTGTCGCCGATCGATGCCAAATCCAAATTTGAAGGCTCTTCTAAAACAGTTTCAAATTTGAAATTTGAGCCGCGAACCTAAAACGACTAAAATTTAAAGTTATCTCCGACTTTTATGAGCTCGGTTTCTTTTTGATACGCCATTTTTAAAACCGGACTGTTTTCCATGCCCATTACGGTTGCGTTTTCGCCCTTTATCCTTAGAGCCGTGCCTTCAGGTAGCGCATAGATCAGGCTTTTTTGATTTACTATCAAAAACTCCTCCAGCCTCTCCTCCCTGCTTTCGCCGTTGTGCCCAGCGATCTTGCCGCTGATAAAATGCGGATTTATCTGATGCGGGAAGATATTTAACGCGTCAAAGCTTTTTGGCATGATGATAGGCATGTCGTTTGTGGTCATCATCGTGCTTCCGGCGACGTTTGCACCCGCGCTCCAGCCAAAATACGGCACTCCGGCCTCCACTCTTTGTCTGATAGCTTCGACTAAATCAAATTTATAAAGATAGTAAAGCAGCGCAAAGGTGTTTCCGCCGCCGATACAGATGGCTTTAGCCTCGGCTACGGCGCGTTTTGGATCGCTAAATTTATGGATGGACGCGATATTTTTGTACTCCAGGCAGTCGATGACTTTTTGCTCATACTCGTCGTTTGTGCGCCTTACTCCGGCATACGGGATGAAAAGCACCTGCTCGCCGTAAACTCCGCACTCTTTTATAAAATCATGCACCCAGTTTTTGCAGTGTCTAAGATAGCCCGTATCTTTGTAGCTTGAGCTGCTTAAAAGCAAGGCTTGCTTCATAAAATCCTCCTAAATTTACAGATTTCAACGTCTAAAAACTCAAAAAATAATTTAAAATATAAAAATAATATAAAAATTTTTTTTAAATAAAAACTTTAAAACTATATGCTAATAGAGCTTAAAAACCGATAAAAAGTGATAATATTATGAGATTAAATAATATATTTGTTAAAAAGCGCTCCGCCGAATTTCAGCGTCTCGCAAGCCGCGGGGTTATATCATTATCAAATTTTAACGAGAAAGGGCAAAAATGACGCAGTTTGACGCGAGAAATGTCAGCATGGTGATGGATCTTTACGAACTTACGATGGCGGAGGGGTATTTTAAAAGCGGAGATCAGCCGCGCGTGGCGTTCGATGTTTTTTACCGCAAGGTGCCAGACGGCGGCGGTTTTGCGATATTTGCAGGACTTGAGCAGATCATAGAATATGTAGAAAATTTACACTTTGACGATAGCGACGTGGATTATCTGCGCTCATTAAATTTATTTAGCGAGGATTTTTTGGATTATCTGCGCAAATTTCGCTTTAAAGGCGATATATACGCATTTGCCGAGGGGACGATCATCTATCCGCAAGAGCCTTTTATGACCGTCGTAGCCTCGCCTATCGACGCGCAACTCATAGAAACCGCGATCCTATCGCAGATAAACCACCAAAGCCTCATCGCGACCAAGGCCAGGCGTGTCGTAAAGGCCGCGGACGGCAGGAGCGTGTTTGACTTCGGCGCTAGGCGCGCGCACAACCTAGACGCCGCGATATACGGCGCGAGGGCGGCCTACATCGGCGGCGCAGACGGTACGGCAACGGTGCTAGCGGCTAAGGCCTTTGGTATACCGACGACCGGCACGATGGCGCACAGCTGGGTGATGTATTTTGGCGACGAATTTGAAGCCTTTAAGCGCTACGCCCTGCTCTATCCGGACTCCGCTTCGCTGCTAGTAGATACTTACGACGTGCTACATAGCGGCGTGCCAAATGCGATAAAAACGGCAAAAGAGGTGCTAGAGCCGCTGGGCAAACGCCTAAAAGCGGTCAGACTGGACTCCGGCGACCTAGCATATCTATCCAAAAAAACGCGCGCGATGCTGGATGCCGCAGGGCTACAAGACTGCAAGATCACGGTCTCAAACAGCCTGGATGAGTACACTATCGCCTCGATCCTGGCTCAAGGCGGGCAAATAGACGGCTTTGGAGTGGGCGAACGGCTGATAACCTCCAAAAGCGATCCGATTTTTAGCGGGGTTTATAAGCTAGTAGCAGTCGAAAACGGCGGCAAATTTAGCCCGCGCATCAAGCTATCCGAAGCCGTAGAAAAGATGACCAATCCCGGCATAAAAAAGGTCTGGCGCATCTACCAAAACGGCCAAGCCATAGCCGACCTCATCGCAAACGCGGACGAAACGCCCGACCTCTCAAAACCCTACCGCTACATAGATCCCGATAGGCCGTGGAAGGAGCTGTATTTTGAGGGGTGCACGGCAAAACAGCTGCAAAATCTAGTCGTAAAAGACGGCAAACGCGTGGGCGAAAAGGTAAATTTAGCGCAAATCAGAGAGTACGTAAAAGAGCAGCTGGAAAATGAAATTTGGCAGGAGGAGCAGCGCTTTGAAAACCCGCACAAACACTACGTCGATATGAGCGTGGACTACTACGAGATGAAGATGAACCTGCTAAAACAAACCAAAAAATAGGCGAATCAGATTTCGCCTTTGTTTGATTTGACATCAAATTTGACCGCTAAATTTTAGGAATCGACTCAAATTTGACATACAATATTGTTTTAGATTATGTCTAATGATAAAATTGACTTTTAAAATTTGAAAAATAATGTGAATGGGTGGTGGGTTCACCAGGACTCGAACCTGGGACCATCCGGTTATGAGCCGGATGCTCTAACCAACTGAGCTATGAACCCGCCAGCTGAAGTGAGGTTGTGATTATAGCAACGCAAAGCTTATTTACTGCTAAATTTTGATTTAAAAACGCAAAAATGTATAATACGCCAAATTTAATCCAAGGCGAGAGATGAACGAAAATTTAAACGATTTCATAGACGCATTTTTACTAGACGGCGGCGAGCAGAGCGAAAAGGCGCTAATCTCGGCTCTAAAAAAGGCCGAGTTTTTGGCGCCCGTACTCATAAATCAAGCCTTAGCAAAACCAGACGGCAGCGCAGTTTACGAAGAAGAAGGCTCAAATATCAAATTTGTCTTGCTTGAAGACGAGGAGAGCGGGCTTAGCTATTTTCCGGCGTTTTCTAGCAGAGCCGAGATGATGAGATGGCGAAACGACGCCGAACAGGAGGCGATAAACCTGCGCCTAAAAGACTACGCCGCGATGCTAGAAAGCGCTGATGGCAAATACGCCGGAGTCGTGATAGACGCGTTTTCGCATAGTTTGATTTTAGATCTTGCAAAGCTCAAAGCGATCTGCGCGGAGTAAAATTTGGCCCAAATTCGGCGTCCGATAAGACAGTGGGTCCGCTCGGTAAATTTTAAGGACGGTACCGTCCGCAACCGCAAATTTGAGGGGAAAAATGGATAAGCTTAGACAAAGATATATCGCGATTCAAAAGGCGTTTTGGGACTCGGGTGGCGGCGCGGCGAGCATTTTGGCGCTCTATGAGTTCAAGGACGAGCTTGAAAAAAACGCCGAAAAAGAGGCGAAGCTCGTACTGGTAGACGTTTACGAGCTACTTGGGCTAAAAAAGAGCGCCTGCGAACTACTCGGTAAAATTTGCGATCCGAAAGACAGAAAACAGCTCAAAAAGCTCGGCTATCTAAAGCAGTATGCACAAAACGGCGACGCGGCAGCGGCGAAATTTGACGCCGGCTTCATCCAGGACGCGGATCCTCTGCCGCCGGGCGCTGCAGACGCGAAGAGCAAAACCGAGGAGCTATTTAAAAGGACGCCCGGGTATTTTAGCTGGCAGGGGGAGCACTGGCTTGCTTGCTGCGACGATTACTGCAAGTTTTTGGGCGACGTGGGCACAAAGGAGCTGCAGGATTTGGGCATAGCGGAGGAGGTGTTTGCAGACTACGCGCTACGCGGGGAATTTGCGGTAGAGGACGTGCGTGATTACCTAGTCGCGGGCGGCGATATGGCGGGCTATCTGTTTCGTTGCATCCGCTGCGGTAAGTATCAAATTTATGTCGATGCGAGTTAAATTTGAGAGAAAACTTGAAAAATTTTACTCGCCTAGCCCCGCATCTTGAAAATGTAAAATTTAGTTTGTTAAAATTTGACGTTATTTTGCTTTTATATTGATGGGTTTAAACTGCGCCATGCTTGGCGGTTGCAAGCGTAGCAGTCTCCTCTTGCTTGCAGGCTGCCTTAAGCGCTAGCGAACGCAGTGAAGCTAAAGTAGAACTTCGCTGGCTTTTTAAATTTTGGCCGAGTCAAATTTGCAGATTTAGCCCCATTACAAATTTAAAATATATAGCGCGGCGGCGCACCGAACCAGTGCTTAATCAATATGCTTTTGCGTACTTGCACTATTTTATTAATTTCCTTATCGCATAGCTCTTGGCGAATCCATACGCTCCGCTACCTAAATCAAATTTAAAATCTTCATTAAGCGAGATGTTGTAAATAGCGCTCATCGCAGTTTTAAAATTTACATCATCCTCGACAAATAAAAAATACAAAAACTTTTTATTTTTATAAAAGACGATTACAGGACGATATCCGAATGCATAAATTGTATAGAAATATGATATTTCCTCTTTTTTTGTTTTTATATTATTTCCGGTAATAAAATTTTGATTGGTAATACATATGCATCGCCTTTTATAATTTAATATCTCGCAACACATAATGTAAAATAGAAAAATTGAAACGGCGGATATGACAAGCATAGACAAGATACTGCCGTCTATGATATTAAACAAAACAAATAGCAAAAACATGCAAATAAACATCCTAACGACAAAAAAAGAATTTAAATTTTGATAGCAATACAGAACCTTCTCATCGTCATCAAGCCTGGCGCCTTTAGGCAAATCATAATCACTCAAATTTGAGCCTTTCGTTTTTAAATTTTAGCAGAGTTAAATTTGCAAATTTAGCAGGATATGAGACAAATGTTCCATGCAGAATAGGCATAGTTTAAATAAATTTTTCTTACCCGCAAAGGAGCGGACTAGTCGTGCGTGAGTGCGACTGGTGTAGAAAAATTTATTCTAAAATCCGCCGTTTATGGGGAATCAAAATCGCCCGCATCAAACCCCAGCTCCAGCGTCCTTATCTCCCCTATCGCATTTCCCGCGATCCCCTTTATCGAGCCAAACATCTCGATCGCGTTGTCGCGCACCTTTTCGATCTGTTTTTCGCGGCTCTTCCAGATGCGTTTCATCGCGTTTTTCTCGCGCTCCAGCTCCTCGCTCATCGCAGAAAAGCCCTCCACGATGGCCTCGATACGCATCTTAAACTCGTTGCTAACCAGATACGAGTAGAGCATCTCCATCTTGTTTGAGCGGTTTTGCGCGGAGTTCCTAGCGAAATTTAGCTCCACGACGCCCTGCCTTAGCACGAAGCAAAGCGCCTTAAACTCCTCGTAGTTGCACACCCATACGCCGTCAACCAGCCCCATGCGCTCTAGCTCCTTTGGACGCGCCTCGCTAACTAGCACCCCGACGTCAGCGCCCGAGGCACGCATATCGGCCTTAAATTTTTCTATCCATTCGTTTGAGAAATTTTTCGTGCGTTTGCTCTCGTAGTAGATTTTGCCGCAGTTTTGCGCCTCGCGGGTATTTACGATCTGCATCACGTCCGCGCCGTTTGCGCCCTTTTTGACCTCGTCTATGGTGTCAAATACGAACTTCTCCCGCAGCCACGCCTCGATGGCTAGCTCTTGCGTCTCGCCTTGTAGCTGCTCGCTGCCCTGCTCTATGCGCCTTTGCGCCTCGTTTAGCTGCTTTTTTAGCGCCTCTAGCTGCTCGTCTTTTTGCTTAAATTTTAGCTCGTTTTGTTCAGCCAAAGCCTTGCCTAGCCGCTCTTTTTCCTCGCTTAGGCGCTTGCTTAGCTCAGCCTCGGTTTTAGCCATCAGCGCGCTTTCAAACTCGCTCTTTTCGCGTTTTAGTTTTTCTATCTCAAGCGTCTTTAAATTTAGCTCGTTTATCTGCTTTGACTTGGCTTCAAGCTCGGTTTTTAGGGCATTTACTATGTTTAAATTTTCGCCCTCGAGTTTTGCTTTTATTTCATTTTCGAGCTCGGTTTTTTTAGCGTTTAGGGCTGCGGCAAATTTAGCGTCGAATTCTTTTTCCTTCGCGTTTAAAGCGTCCAAATGCGCCTTGTATTCGGCCCTTTTGGTCTCGATCTCTTTGTCGAAATCTCGCCTGGCCGCCGCCATTTTTTGCTTCATTTCAAGCTCAAGCTCTGTTTTAAGGGCTAAATTTACATCGACTTCGGCGCCGCAGTTACCGCATTTTACGCTACTTTGCATTTACAGCCTCGTTTTCATTTTTTCAAATTCGTCCTGCACGGTGGCCGAGTTTGGCTCGTTGCTCATCTTGTCTATCGCGTCGCCGTAGAGGCTGGTTAGATAAATCACGACGCAAGAAACCGCAAAGCCGGGCAATATCTCGTAAACGTAAGAATTTAGCCCCAGCGCTATCCACGCGATCACCGTCGCTCCGCCCGTTATCATACCTAGCAAGGCCGCTAGCGCGCTCATCCTGCGCCAGTAAAGGCTAAAAAGCAGCACCGGCCCAAAGCTCGCGCCAAAGCCCGCCCACGCGTAGCCCACGACGTTTAGCACGCTTTCGTTAAAGCTAAAAGCAAGCGCGGTAGCCACTAGCGCGACGGCCACGACGGCGTATCTGCCGGCTGCGACCTGAGCTTTTTGCGAAATTTCTTTTTTATAAAAGGCAAACACGAAGTCCTGCGTCACCGAGCTTGCGCTAACCAAAAGCTGGCTAGAGATCGTGCTCATGATAGCTGAAAGTACGGCCGAGATAATAATACCCACAAAAAACGGTTGAAACAGCGTCTCGCCAAGCTGCAAAAAGACCTTCTCTGGGTCTGCTAGAGGCAAATTTAACTCGCTGTAATACACAAAGCCGATCAGTCCGCTCATCATCGCTCCAGCTAAGCCTATCGCCATCCAGCCGATACCGATGCGGCGCGCTTGGGCTAGCTCTTTTGAGCTTCGTATCGCCATAAATCTAACGATGATGTGCGGCTGTCCGAAGTACCCAAGCCCCCACGCCATGAGTCCTAAGATGCTTAAAAAAGTCTGGTCGTAAAAGACGTTTAGGTGGTTTTTGCCGTATTTTGCCACCTCGCTCCAAAAGGTAGCGCCGTCTGGCAAATTTAGATTACAAAACGCGACTACGGGCACGGCAACTAGAACCAAAAACATCAACATACCCTGAAACGCGTCCGTAATGCAAACCGCGCGAAATCCGCCGAAAAACGTGTAAAAAACGACGATAGCGAGCGTAAAGATCGCGCCAAATTTAAAATCTAATCCAAAAAAGCTCTCAAAGCTTTTACCGCCCGCGATTATCCCGCTGCTCACATATAGCGTGAAAAATATCAAAATCAAAAGGCCGGAGACTATGCGTAAAATTTTAGTCTCGTCCTTAAAGCGATTTTGTAAAAAATCGGGGATCGTGATGCTGTCGCTAGCGACCTCGGTGTAGACGCGCAGACGCTTAGCTAAAAAGAGGTAGTTGCAATACGCTCCTATAACGAGCCCCAAAACCATCCAAATCGTAGCTAGCCCCGTGGCATATAGCGCGCCCGGTACGCCCAGCAGCATCCAGCCGCTCATATCGCTAGCTCCGGCGCTTAGCGCGGTTACGACCGGCCCTAGGCGGCGGTTGTCGAGCAGATATTCACCCATATTGGCGTTTTTGTTATAAGAGTATCGCCCCACGAAAAGCAAAAATCCAAAATACAGCGCGATGGCGATATAGCGTGCATAGTCCATTAAATTTCCCTCGGTTTTTTAAATTTAAGTTACGATAATATGATAAATTTGTTTAAAAGATAATTTTTTCGCGTAAAAAAGGTTAAATTTATATTTTTTTCCGTATTATTAACCCTCATTACACTTTTAAGGTTTAAGAAATGCTAAACGAAAAATTTTTCAGGGCGCTGTTTTTCGTCGTCATCGTCTCCGCGGGCGTTTATTATTTTTATCCGACGGAGTTAAACGAGGCTCAACGTCTAGCTTACCTTAAAAGCTACGGCGTGACGCTGGGACTCACCATCGGCGGCACGGCTATCGGCGTGACTTTGGGCTTTATTTTGGCGTTTTTAAAGTTTTTAAATATCAAAATTTTAAGCTTTCTCATCGACGAATACGTAGATATCCTGCGCGGAACGCCGATTATTTTGCAGCTTCTTATATTTTCGGTCGTGATTTTCGCGACCTGGAGCGATAACTTTTACGTCGCTTTGATCGCGCTTGGGCTAAACAGCTCCGCCTACGTCGCAGAGATCGTGCGTAGCGGCATAAATAGCGTCGATCGCGGCCAGATGGAAGCCGCGCGCGCGATGGGTCTGGGATACGGCACGGCGATGAAAGAGATCGTCTTTCCGCAGGCGATAAAAAACATCCTACCCGCGCTTGCGAATGAGTTTATAAGCCTTTTTAAAGAAACCTCGGTCGTAGGTTTGGTCGCAATTACCGACCTTACGTTTTTTTCAAAAAGTATGCAGGCGGCGCTTTATACCGTCCAGCCGATACTTTTTGCCGCAGTGATCTACTATGCGAGCGTGAAATTTTTCTCGCTTCTGGTAAAAATGCTGGAGAGAAGGTTAAATAGAAATGATTGAGATCTCAAATTTAACGAAATACTACGGCGAGCTGCTCGTTTTAGACGGCATTAGTAAGACGATAAATAAAGGCGATATCGTAGCGATAATCGGCCCTAGCGGCGGAGGGAAATCGACATTTTTGCGCTGCTTAAATTTGCTCGAAACCCCGACTAGCGGCACGATCAAAATAGACGGCAAGGATATTACCGACAAAGGCACGAATATCAATGAAATTCGCCGCAAGGTAAGCATGGTGTTTCAGCATTTCAATCTTTTTGAGCAGAGAACTGTGCTTAAAAATGTCATATACCCCTTGGAAATAGCGGGAGTTGATATGAATACAGCCAGAGCAAGGGGAATTGAACTTTTAAAGTTAGTTGGTCTCTATGATAAGGCGGACAGCTATCCTTCCATGCTTTCTGGCGGACAAAAACAAAGGGTAGCAATTGCAAGGGCACTTTCGG
>ERZ772827.1010-NODE-1010-length-14691-cov-4.463105_pt1 | contig 14691 bp, 9 predicted proteins | sample MGYA00580850_ERZ772827 | MGnify/ENA primary metagenome ERZ772827 (study PRJEB29015, sample SAMEA2737950) | human oral metagenome | biome: human oral; feature: human-associated habitat; material: dental | place: China | collected 2145 ...
CCCACAGCGCCCGCCCATGCTGCGCAGTGCGCTATCAAATCAGGAAAAATTTGTGGATAACTTTCCCTGTCGGCTTGGTTTTGGGGCGGTTTTTGAATGCGGGGCGCGGGTGTTCAGGCCCGATTCACGACTCATATCCGCAACGCCCCCGCAAGCTGCGAAAGCAGCTGCGACTGGCTGGCAAGCCTTCGCCTGATCTGCCCCATCCGCCCCCGCGTTGTGCCGTCTCCATTTTTCCTGCTTCCCCCTCGAATCCGCTCGAGCGCAAGGCCGCGCTGCTTGTATTTGGATACAAAATTTTGATGAAAAATCAGGCAGCAGTCCCGCAGCGCCCGTAAACATTGCGCTGGCAGCTATCAAAAAGTGAATTTCCTGTGGATAACTTTCCGTGGGTCGGGCGAAACGGGAAAACAGCCTGAAACCAAAAATCCGGCTCGCGTGCGCTGCCATGCCCTATAAATGCGCCCCGCCTGCTGCATCGCCTTTGGCCTGCCACTCTGGCCCGCCAAAGCGAAAGCAGGCTTTTTTGATGAAACGGGCCCTGCCCGCCTTCAGGAAAGCTCATCGCCATGCACCTCACTGCCCGCACGCTCGTTCCCGCCTTCAGCCGCCGCGCCCTGTTTGCCCTGCTGGGCGGGGCCGCTCTGGCCGCTGCCTGGCTGGCCGCCCCCGCCGCCCGCGCCAGCGAAACGCCCGATGCCTGGGTGAATCGCCTCTCCAACGATGTGCTGCAAAGCATCAAGAACGACAAGTCCGTGCAGGCGGGCAACATCGATCGCATCATGCAGTTGGTGGACGAAAAAATCATGCCCAACGTCAATTTCCGCCGCATGACGGCTTCGGCCGTGGGGCCGGGCTGGCGGCAGGCCAGCGCCGAGCAGCGCACGCAGCTGGAGCAGCAGTTCAAGCTCTTGCTGATTCGCACTTATGCGGGCGCGCTCAAGCAGGTGAAAGACCAGCGCATCGAGGTGCGTCCCCTGCCCGCCAGCGCGGCGCAAGACAGCGAGCTGACTGTGCGCACGCTGGTCAAAAGCGGCAGCGGCGAGCCGGTGCAACTGGATTACCGCCTGGAAAAAGCCGGCAGCGGGGCGGGCTGGCGTATTTATGACTTGAACGTGATGGGCGTGTGGCTGATTGCCAATTACCGGCCGCAGTTTTCGCAGCAGGTGAACCAAAACGGCATCAACGGTTTGATTGCCTCGCTGACCGAGCGCAACAAGAGCAACGCCGCCCGCTGAATCTGAAGAAAAAAGCGCCCCGCCATGCTGGTTTTGCCCGCCGAACTTACCCACAAGCAGGCTGCGGCCTGCCTGGTCATGCTGCGTCAGGCCACGCACACGGCCCAGGAGGAGACTGTGATTGCCGATGCATCGGCGCTGACGCAGTTCGATTCCAGCGCGCTGGCCGTGCTGCTGGAGTGCCGCCGCGCCTGTTTGCGAGAGCGCAAGGGCTTTGCGGTGCATGGCATGCCGGCTCGCCTGGCCGAGTTGGCCGCGCTCTACGGTGTGGCCGATTTGCTGCCCGCGCCTGCTGCGATGGCGCACGAGGGGTAAGGGCGCGGAGCCTGCGTTTTCTTGTAAGTCGCCCGCCGGGGCGCAGGCGGGCGGCAAGGGCGGGCAGGACAGGCGGCCTGCTTATTTGATGAGCGCCTGCCAGTCACGGAAATGCGGATGCTCGGCCGTGCGCAGCCACTCAAACCCCACCATTTCCGTGCTGACCAACTCGGCCCCGGCTGCGGCCAGGCGGTCGAAGGCGGCGTCACGGTTGCGCTCGGTGCGCGAGCTGCATGCGTCCGTGACCACCCATACGTCCCACTCATCGTCCAGCAGCATCATGGCCGTTTGCAGCAGGCAGACATGCGTTTCGCAGCCGGCCAGCACGAGGGTGCCGCGCTCCGGTTCGGCTGGCACGGCGGGCTTTTGCAGGTGGCGCGGCAGGCTGCGGGCATTGCCGCCGCGCGGCGCAGGCGGGCGCGGCGGGTTGAGCAGGGGCGCCAGCTCGGCTCCTGCGCCAAAGGCGGATTTGCTCACCGTTTTGTCGGCCAGTGCGGTGATTTCGGGTGCATTGGGGCCCAGCTTGTCCGGGCATTGTTCGGTCGCCCACACCGGCACGCCCACCATGCGGGCCACTTTGGCCAGGCGCACGCCATTGGCCAGCGCCGCCGCGCCTTCGTGAATGCTGGGCATCAGCCGGGTTTGGTAGTCAATGAGCACGAGTTGGCAGTCGTCTGCGTCAAGCAGCATGGCGGTTTTCCTTCAAATCAGTTCCTTGAAACAGGCGCGGGCGGCTTCCAGCGTGGCCTGCACGTCTTCATCAGTGTGGGCCGCGCTGACAAAGCAGGCTTCATACAGCGCCGGCGCGGTGTAAATGCCGCGCGAGAGCAGGCCGTGGAAAAAGCGGTTGAAGCGCTGCGCGTCGCTTTGCATGACCTGGGCGTAGTTTTGCGGCAGCTCGGGCAGCAGGAAAAAGCCGAACATGCCGCCTTCGCAATCGGCCGAAAAAGGCACGCCTGCCTCGCGCGCCAGGCTTTGCAGGCCGTCAACCAGGGCGCGGGTGCGGGCCGAAAGCGCCTCGAAAAAGCCCGGCTTGCGGATTTCTCGCAGCGTGGCCAGGCCGCAGGCCGTGGCGACGGGATTGCCAGACAGCGTGCCCGCCTGATACACCGGCCCCAGCGGGGCAAGCTGCTCCATCACATCGCGCCGCCCGCCAAAGGCCGCCAGCGGCATGCCCCCGCCGATGACCTTGCCCAGCACCGTCAAATCCGGCACGAAGCCGGGCAGGCTGCCTGCCAGCGCCTGCCGGTGCAGCCCCTGCACACAAGCGAGCGCCGTGCGAAAGCCCGTCATCACTTCGTCGTAGATCAGCAATGCGCCGTGCCGCGTGCACAACTGGCGACAAAGCTGGACGAAATCCGTGTGGGCGCGCACAAAGTTCATGTTGCCGGCGATGGGTTCGATGATGACGCAGGCAATGTCATCGCCATGCAGGGCAAAGGCTTCTTCCAGTTGCCCCGGGTGGTTGTATTCCAGCACCAGCGTGTGCTGAACCACTTCGGGCGGCACGCCCGCGCTGGTGGGATTGCCAAAAGTGGCCAGGCCCGAGCCGGCCTTGACCAGAAGCGAATCTGCATGGCCGTGGTAGCAGCCTTCAAATTTGATGATTTTTTTGCGCCGCGTGGCGCCACGGGCCAGGCGGATGGCGCTCATGCCCGCCTCCGTGCCGCTGCTGACCAGACGCACCATGTCCATGCCCGGCAGCAGGCGGATGATTTCCTCGGCCAGCTCGATTTCGCGCTCGGTGGGCGCGCCGAACGAGAAACCATCCTGCACTGCGCGCTGAACGGCCTCCAGCACGGCCGGGTGCCCGTGCCCCAGGATCATGGGGCCCCAGGAGCCGATGTAATCAATATAGCGATCGCCCTGCGCATCCCAGAAATAAGCGCCCTGCGCCCGCTTCACAAAACGCGGCGTGCCGCCCACGGCGCGAAACGCTCTCACGGGCGAATTCACGCCCCCCGGGATGACGCGGCGAGCGCGATCCATCAGCTGCTCATTCGTTGAGTTGGTTTCAAAATTTGTCATAAGCTAGTGAAATATTCCCGCCTGGCATTCTTGTCCGACGTGGTCTTTATGACGGGCTTGCGTTACGATTTGACAGAAATCGTCTTCTTCATTCTGCCAGAGGACGCACAAGAGACCGCCCGAGCCGGTTTGCATGGTCAATATGTATACATCCAGATACAATCAGCGCGTTTACAGGTTCGCTGCAAGGGTGGGTGGATGCGGTCTTTTGTATTGATTGCGTATCGCTTGAGGCGATCTTGCAGAATGGATTGAATTTAATCTCCCCGAATCAAATGCTTTTTAAAAAGAGGCGCTCATGAAAGTACTGATTATTGATGATAGCAACACCATTCGCCGAAGCGCCGAGATTTTTTTGAAGCAGGGCGGTCATGAAATCATGCTTGCGGAGGATGGATTTGATGCCCTGGCAAAAATCAGCGATTTCCACCCGGATTTGATTTTTTGCGATATTTTAATGCCGCGTCTGGATGGCTATCAAACCTGCGCCATTATCAAGCGAAATGAAAAATTCGCTTCCACGCCGGTGGTCATGCTTTCGTCAAAGGACGGGGTTTTTGACAAGGCCAGGGGGCGCATGGTGGGTTCGCAGGAATATTTGACCAAACCGTTCACCAAGGATCAGTTGCTTGAAACTGTCCGTACATTTGCTGGTAAATGAATAAAAAGGTGCTGAAATGACAATCCGAAATGTGCTTATTGTCGATGATTCAAAAACCGAGTTGCTCTTTTTGAGTGAAATGCTGAAAAAGCAGGGTTTTTCGGTGATGACGGCAGAAAACGCCGAGGATGCTTACAAACGTCTGGCAGAGCAAGTGCCTGATCTGATTTTGATGGATGTGGTGATGCCGGGGCAAAACGGTTTTCAGCTGACTCGCGCCATCAGTCGCGATCCGAAATATTCACACGTTCCCATCATGATGTGCACCAGCAAAAACCAGGAAACCGATCGGGTCTGGGGCATGCGTCAAGGCGCCCGTGACTACATTACAAAACCTGTGAATCAAGCCGAACTGATGGCCAAAATCAAGGCACTTGGATAAACGATGGCCAATCAAGAAGCGTTAAAGGAATTTCAGGAGCGTCTGGCGCAACGCCTGCGCACGGCCAGCCAAACACCGGGCACGGAAGCCTCATGGCTGGCTGTCGAAGCGGGAACCGCCAAGCTGCTTTTTCCCCTGGATCACGCAGGACAAATTTTTCCCTGGACGGCCATTCAATCCATCCCTTATGTGCAGCCCTGGTTTATGGGGGTGGCCAACCTACGTGGCAATTTGTGCGGTGTGGTGGACCTGGCTGCCTTTATGGGCCGCTCCATGGAAAAACCGCGCACGGAGCTGATGCTGAGTCAATGCTGGTTGGTGGCGTTCAATCCCTTGCTGGAAACAAACAGCGCTTTATTGGTTGATCGTCTTGCGGGTCTGCGCACCACGGCCATGTTTACCGCTTCCGCAGCGCCGGCGCAAGGCTCGCCCGCTTATTTTGGGCATGTATATATTGATGAGCAAGGCATTGAGTGGCAGGAAATCAATTTGCAGGCAATCACCAACGATGCCGTATTTTTGAATGTAGGCGTTTGATGTTTTGAAAATGGATTGTGTCAGTCATGAATTGGTTTAAAAAAGACAATAAAGAAACGGTTGTGCAAAGCAACCATCCCTCCACTGGCGGCGTGAGTAGTCTGGGTGTGTCGGTTACGACCATGCTTGAAAACATTTCCCCGGATGCAGACGGTTCGGCCAATCATGGGGGTGTGGGCTATGAAGTGAATTCCTTTCGCGTGCCACTGCTGGGAAGGGGAACGGCCGAACGGCATCAAAGAATTTTATCTATTTTGCTGATTTTGGGTTTGGCGTTTCTGGCCGGCGTGATTTTCTGGGTGATGAGGGGGACAAACGATGTGGCCCAGCAGGTGGCGGCGACAGGTCGCGCCATGATGCAGTCGCAAAGGCTGGCCAAATCAGTTTCCCGGGCGGTGCTGGGCGATACCAAGGCTTTTGCAGAAATCAAGGAAAGCTCTAACGATTTGAAATCTGCAATTGATAGCTTGAAGCAAAGAAACTCGGGAACTTTTTCTGCGGTAGGACACAGGGCGTTGGATGGTCTTGCGCAAATTTTGCCCCTGGTTGATCGGACAAATAAAAATACGCAAACCATTCTGGAGCATGAACCGATCCTTGCACAAGTCAGCACCTCTTTGCATGACATTAACGTTAATTCGGCAGAATTACTCACCATTGCAGAAAATCTGGCTTCCCTGAAATTGCAGGCCAATGCGCCGGCTGTCGAAATGTCTGTCGTTGGAAATTTGGTGATGCTGACGCAAAGGATCAGCAAATCAGCCAATGAATCATTGACGTTCGACGGGGTGAATCCTGAAGCGATCTTTTTGCTGGGCAAGGATTTGAATAGCTTTAAGGAATTGGCAGAAGGATTGCTCAACGGCAATGTGGATTTGCGTTTGAGCCCGGCCCGTGATGATCGGGTTCGCATTGGTTTGCAGGATTTGTTGAAGGCTTACGAAAAAACGCGTGAAAATGCCAGCGGTCTGCTGGGCAATTTGCAGGGACTGGTGGCAGTTCGTGAAGCCGAAAACAGCATTGCGGCGGATAACGAGCCTTTGCGCAAAAACTTGGAGGCGCTGGAAAGCCAGCTGTCTTCAGCGGCCGGTTTGCGGCCTGAGCATTTGCTGGGTGTGGTTTTGTCGGGTTTGCTGGCCTTGGCGTCGGTTGCCGGTTTGGGTTTTGTTCAATTGCGCGAAAGCCAGTATCGTCAATCGCTAGCCGAAGATCAGCGTCATTTGGCTGAACTTCAACAGCAGGAAGCCAAACGTGTGAATGACGCAAACCAGGCGGCCATTTTGCGTTTGATGAATGAGTTGCAAACTGTGGCCGAGGGTGATTTGACGCAGGAAGCCACCGTGACGGAAGATATTACGGGTGCGATTGCGGACTCGGTTAACTACACGGTGGAGGAGTTGCGTGCCTTGGTGGGTAACGTGCAAAGCACGGCAACTCGTGTGGCGCAAACTACCAGCAAGGTGGAAAACACTTCAAATGATTTGTTGACGGCTTCAACCAAACAATTGCGCCAGATTCGTGAAACAGGTCAATCGGTTTTGGATATGGCTGCGCGAATTAATGGCGTATCAACGCAGGCGCAGGAATCTGCCGCTGTGGCACGCCAGTCTCGGCAGGCGGCTGAATCGGGCTTGACGGCTGTGCAAAATACGATTGGCGGCATGAATACCATTCGCGATCAGATTCAGGAAACATCCAAACGAATCAAGCGGCTGGGTGAATCTTCGCAAGAAATTGGTGAAATTACCGAACTGATTGCAGACATTACCGAGCAAACCAACGTGCTGGCTTTGAATGCGGCCATTCAGGCGGCTTCGGCCGGTGAGGCCGGACGGGGCTTTTCGGTGGTGGCGGAAGAGGTTCAGCGGCTGGCTGAGCGTTCGGCAGATGCCACGCGCCAGATTTCGTCTCTGGTGAAAGCCATTCAGACCGATACGCAAGACGCAGTGGCCGCCATGGAGCGATCAACCCAGGGTGTGGTGGAAGGAGCCCGCCTTTCTGATAACGCAGGAGCGGCGCTGTCTGAAATCGATAATGTGTCGCGGCGTTTGGCTGAACTGATTGAGCGTATTTCTGCGACGGCGTCGCAAGAAGCCAAACAGGCCAACGAAGTGGCGCAAAATATTCAGCACATTTTTAAAGTGACTGAACAAACCGAAGAAGGCACGCGTTCGACGGTGGCTCAGGTTCGTGACTTGACACGCATGGCCGATGAATTGCGCCAATCGGTGGCGCGATTCAAAATCGCCTGATTATTTCCTTGATTGGCGGCGATTATTCATTATTGCGCCATGTATGAATGAGAGCCACTTGGGTATTCGTGGAGACGAAAGTCTGGATGGACATCTGTTTTGTCAATGCGCACTTGTTGGCTGAAAAAATTTGGGAGTTCACACTGTCATGGCAATGAACCAGACTGAGGTCGATTCAGAGACCAATATCAATACGGGCGATCTCGGACCTTTGGTTTGGGTGCTGGATGAAACACGCAAGTCGCTGGAAACCGTCATCAAGTCTCTCAAGAGGTTTGTAGGGGAGGCGGAGTCGGCGCGCGGGGTGGATTTATCCACGATTGATAGCGGGCCTTTGCGCGTGGTGCGCCAGCAGTTGCACCAGATTGTGGGCGCGCTGGAAATGGTGGGCCAGGATGCGGCGGCGCAATTGGTGCGAGGCATGGAGGGATTGGCTCAGCAATTTGTGCAGCATCCTGAAAAATGCACGGAAAAAGCAGCCTCTGTGTTGGAGCGTGCCGGTTTTGCCCTGATGGAATATCTGGAAGAGCAATTGGGCGAGCATCCGCGCCCGGCGCTTGGTCTGTTTCCTCAATTTCAGGAGCTGCAAAAATGGGTGGGTGCAGATCGTATTCACCCGGCTGATTTGTGGAATATTTCATGGCGCTGGGTCAACCCGGTCACGCCGGCGGCGCCACAAAAATATTCGTACGAGGCGGTAATTCGCAGGAGGATTGATCAGAATGTCTTGAAAATCATCAAGACGGCCGATCCTCAGGCGGCCTCGGACTTGAGTGAAGTTTGTCTGGGACTGGCCGATGGAGAAACGGCGCAGCAGCCGGCGATTTTTTGGAAATTGGCGGCAGGGTTTTTCGAGGGCTTGAAAGAAAGCCGGCTGAAAGCTGATTTATATATAAAAAGGCTGATTTCTCGGGTTCTGATGCAATATGCGGCCCTGGCCAAAGGAGACAAGAGTGTCTCCGAGCGCCTGGTGCATGATTTGTTGTTTTTCTGTGCACAGTCGTTTCCAGTGGATGAGGCGACACCAATATTGCAATCGATTCGTGCGGCATGGGGGCTTGAAAAATATCAGGCAATTGATTATCAGACTCCTGTTTTCGGCCTTTTTGATCCTTCCATACTGGCGCAGGCGCGTCGGCGTATTGATACGCTGAAAGAGGCTTGGTCGGGTCTGGCAGGCGGGGATATGGCTCGCCAGAAAAGCAGCGTGGATCAATTCGGGCTGGTGGCCGATTCGTTGCGGCGCTTGCATGGCAATGGAAAGCCGCTGGCCGATGCATTTGTGCAGTTGGCGCGTCATGTTTCCCAGGCATCCAAGCCGCCTTCTCCTGACCTGGCGATGGAAGCGGCAACAGCCGTTTTATTTCTTGAGGCGTCATTTGTGGATTTCCGCCCGGGCGATGCAGTCTTTGCCGAGAGGGCCAAGCAGCTGGCCGAACGCCTGGATGCCATTTTGCAAGGCGGCGAGCAGCAGCCACTGGATGCCTGGATGGAAGACTTGTATCGCCGCACCAGCGACAAGCAGACCTGGGGCACGGTGGTTAGTGAACTGAGGGTCACTCTGGGCGAAGTTGAGCAGCAGCTGGATCAGTTCTTCCGCAAAACCGAAGACAGGACGCCGCTGAATGAAGCGGCCAGTTTGATGCTGCAAATGCGCGGGGTTTTGACCGTGCTGGGGCTGGAACAGGCTTCGCATGCCGTTATGCACATGTGCGAGCGGGTGGAAGCCATCCTGCATTACGAGGGCGAAGACCTTCAGCAAGCCCATGCGGATGACTTCGAGAAGCTGGGCAACAGCCTGGGGGCGCTCGGCTTTTTGATCGACATGCTGGGCTACCAGCCCGTGCTGGCGAAAAAGCTGTTTGTTTTTGATGAAGACAAAGGCGTGTTGACGCCCGTGATGGGTCGGGTCTCAAACACGCATGCGTCGGCTGATGTGCATGCTGCTCTTGATGAGCAGGAAGGTGGCCTTGCTACCCATCCGCCTGCGCTGCTGGATGGGGCCTTGAGCCTGACGGGAGAAGATGGGCAGATCTCGCCCGATCATCTGGAGCAGATTGCGCTGACTGCTGCCCTGGATGACAAGGCGGCGCTGGCCCAGGCGGCGAAAGAGGCGGCCCAGGCTGCGCGCAACAACGACGAGCAGACCCTGAAAGGGGCGATGGACAAGCTCTCCACTTTGGTGGGCAGCGCTGCGCCCGCACCTGCGCCCGTCGCGCCTGCGCAGGAAGAGGCGCTGGATGACGACTTGCTTGAAATCTTCTTGGAAGAAGCGCGGGAAGTGATCCAGAACGGCCGGCAAGCCATCCAGGCGCTTGAAAAGCGCAGTGATGACATGGATCAGCAAACCACCCTGCGGCGTGCCTATCACACCCTCAAGGGCAGCTCGCGCATGGTGGGCCTGAATGAGTTTGGCGAAGCGGCCTGGGCCATGGAGCAGCTCATGAACACCTGGCTGGCAGAGCAAAAGCCGGCTCGTGCGGAGTTGCTGGCGCTGGCTGCGGAGTCGATGCTGGCGTTTGAAAACTGGGTGCAGGCCATTGCGGACAAATCGGCCGGAAGCTGGCGCGCCGCGCCCTTTCAGGCCAGCGCAGAAGCCATGCGCACGACCGGGGAGCACATTCCGTTGCCCGCGCAGCCGCCAGTGGCAGCGTCCCCGGAGATTCAGCAACAGGAAGCGCCCACGGAGGCTTCTGAAGAGAAGGTGGAGGCGGATGGCGGCGCTTTGGAACCAGAGCCTGCCCAGACAAGCGACGAGCCGACGCTGCAAGCGCCTTCGGAACCGGCCTTGACCGACGAGACGGAAACCCCGTCGGCAGAAACGGCGGCCTTTTCCTGGCCTAATGCAGCGCACGAGGCAAATCAGGAGGTCATTTCGCTGGATTTGGGATCAGAGCCTGTTCAGCCGACTGAAGACTTGTCAATTAGCGTCAGCGCCGCGCCGGATGATCTGGATTTGTCGGACTTCGATTTCGACACCAGCATTGCTTTGGAAGCAGAAGATGCAGGCAGCCCGTCCGCGCCCAAAGAAATTGCCGATGTTGTGGAGCTGCCCGATCTGGACCTGCTGCCGCTCACCGATGCACAGGAGCCGCAGGTTGCTGCGACTGAAGATGCGAGCCAAAAGGGCGCGAGCGCCCCGGATGCCGACGATTCCCAGCAAATCATCGGCTCCTTGAGCATCAGCAAGCCGCTTTACACCGTTTACGTTGGCGAGGCGCGTGAGTGGGCGCGCCAGCTTGGCAAGGAGCTGAATGACTGGGCGGCTGATCCGCAGCAGACCGTGCCCGAAAGAGCCATTGCCTATGCGCATTCCCTGGCGGGCGCTTCGGCCACGGTTGGATTCGAGTCGCTTTCCGGGTTTGCGCGCGCTGCCGAAAACGCCATGCAGCGTTTGCACGGCCAATTTCAGGGCACGCCCGGGCAAATCGAAATCCTGCAATCGGCCAGCGAGGAAATTCAGCGCGTTTTGAGCCAGTTTGAAGCCGGTGCCTTGCAAGAGCCGCAAGCCGATTTGCTGGCCGCGATCAACGGGCTGGAGCCGGAGGGCTACACCGTGGCCGCGCCGCTGATGGGCGAAACGCAACCGGCTTCCCTGGCGGATTTTCCGCAGGAGCCTGCCGCATTGCCGCCGCTGGTCGCAAGCGAGCAAACGGACTCGGTCGCCGATGCGGAGGCAGATGCATTTTTGGCATTTGCCATGCAGCAGGGAAGTGATGAGGCGCTGCCTGCTGAAACGCCCGTTTCCGAAGCTGAAGCCGCACCCGCCCAGGTGCACGCCGAGCAAGCGCCCGCATCGCCTGCCCCGGCCGACGACGGCACGCAGGTGCACGACGCCATCGACAAGGAACTTTTCGAGCTGTTTGAGGAAGAAGCGCAAGACCTTCTGCCTTCATTGAACGAGGCCATGCGTGGCTGGGTGGATCAGCCAGGCAGTGACAGCAGCCGGGCGAAAGTGCTGCGCGGGCTGCACACGCTCAAGGGCAGCGCCCGCTTGGCCGGCGCGCTGGTGCTGGGTGAAATGGCGCACCGCACCGAATCGGCCATTGAGCAATTGGGCGCTGTCGAAACGCTGACGCAGGCCGATGTGCTCGCCATGCAGGAGCAGATCGACGCGCTCGAATCGGCCTTCACGCGCCTGCAAACCCAGGTGCACAACGGCTTGCCGATCGATTCGCTGCCCGCTGCCTTGTCGCAATCTGCCCTGGTGGCCGAGGCGGCTCCTGCCCCGGCCGCAGCGCCGGCGCCCGAGCCGCAAGCAGCGCCAGTTGAAACGCCGCCGCAGCCTGTGCAAGAGCTGCCGCCCGCAGAAACGACTGCCGCGCACGCTCCGGTGGAGCCAGTGCCAGTGGTGGAAGCGCCCCCGGCCCCGGTGGCCGAGGCCGCGCCGGCGCTGCCCGTTCCCGTGTTCGTCCCGGCTGTCGTGCCTGATCTGTCCTTCGTGGCAGACACCCCGGCCCTGCGCGATATAGACGCCAAAGATGCCATCGATGAAGACCTTTTCCCCATCTTTGAGGAAGAGGCGGACGAGTTGATGCCCCAGCTGGATGCCGCGCTGCGACAGTGGTCGGAGCAGCCGTCCAACACCAGCGCCCGCGCCCAGGTGCTGCGTGGCCTGCACACGCTCAAGGGCAGCGCACGTCTTTCGGGTGCATTCGTGCTGGGTGAAATTGCGCACCGCGCAGAGTCGGCCATCGAATCCATGAGCGATGTGGATCAGCTGCAAACGAGCGACGTCCAGCCCCTGCTGGATTTCATGGATGCGATGTGGCACATCTTCAATCAGTTGAAGGCCTACTTCACTGGCGAGATTTATGACGAGGCGCAGCAGCAGCAAACACCCGCGTTGCCTGCGGCCCAGCCGATCGAGGCGGCCCCCGTCGTGGCAGCGCCCGCTGCCCCCGCCGCTGCGCCTGCACCGGTTGCCGAAGCCGCGCCCGTTGCGGCTGCATCTGCCCCCGCGCCTGCACCCGCACCGGAGGCTGAAAAACCGGCGGTCCAGCCGATCGCGCGCGGCCATATCGCCCCGCCTGCGGCCCTGTCGCTCAGCACATCGCGCACAACGGCCAACCAGACGGTGCGCGTGCGCTCGCAATTGCTGGATCGCCTGCTGAATCAGGCGGGCGAGGTCATGACATCGCGCGTGCGGCTCGAAGCCGCGCTGGGCCGCCTGCGCAGCTCGCTGGGCGACATGACCAGCAACCTGGATCGCCTGCGCCAGCAGCTGCGCAATGTGGAATTGCAGGCCGAAACGCAGATGCAATCGCGCTTGGCGCTGACCAAGGACGTGCGCCAGAACTTCGACCCGCTGGAGTTCGACCGCTTCACGCGCATGCAGGAGCTCACCCGCATGATGGCCGAGTCCGTGAACGACGTGGCCACCGTGCAGCGCACCTTGCAGCGCGCGCTCGACTCCAGCGAAGACGATCTGGTGGCGCAGGCGCGCCAGTCGCGCGAACTCCAGCGCGATCTGCTGCGCACGCGCATGGTGGAGTTCGAAGGCATCTCCGAGCGCCTGTACCGCGTGGTGCGCCAGGCGGGCAAGGAAACGGGCAAGTCCGTCAAGCTCGAAATCACGGGCGGCTCCATCGAAATCGATCGCGGCATTCTGGATCGCATGACGCCTGCCTTCGAACACCTGCTGCGCAACTGCGTGGTGCACGGCATCGAGGCGGCCGATGTGCGCGCTGCCCGCAGGAAAAGCTCCACCGGCCTCATCTCGATTGACGTCAGCCAGACGGGCAATGACGTGGCAGTCACCTTCCGTGACGACGGCGCCGGGCTGGATGCCCAGCGCATCCGCGAGCGCGCCATCGAGCGCGGCCTGATCCAGCCTGACCAGAAGTTGAGCAACGACGAAATTGCCAGCCTGATCTTCGCGCCCGGCTTCACCACCATGACCGCCGTGACCGAGCTGGCCGGCCGCGGTGTGGGCATGGATGTGGTGCGCACCGAAATCCAGGCGCTGGGCGGCCGCATCGAAACCTCGTTCGTCACCGGCCAGGGCTCCTCCTTCCGTCTGGTGATGCCCATGACCACCGCCGTCACCCACGTGGTCATGGTGCGCGCGGGCAACCTGTCGATCGGCGTGCCCTCCACGCAAGTGGATGTGGTGCACCGCACCCTGCCGGAAGCGCTGACCAAGGCCTACGAAACCGGCGTGTTCATGCATGAAGGCAAGGCGCTGCCCTTCTTCTGGGTGGGGGCGCTCTTGCAGGACTCGGCCGCCAGCGCTGAGCCGCCCACGCGCGGCACGCCCGTGGTCATCTTCCGAAGCGCCGACCAGCGCATCGCCGTGCACGTGGATGAAGTGCTGGGCAACCAGGAAGTGGTGGTCAAGGGCCTGGGCCAGCAGCTGGCCCGCCTGCCGGGGCTGGTGGCCGTCACGGCGCTGGCCTCGGGCGCGGTGGCGCTGATCTACAACCTGGTGGCGCTGGCCACGGTGTATGGAGCCAGGGCGCGGGCCTTTGCCATCTCCAAGGGCGAGGCCGACCGGCTGGCCGCCGCAGCGGCCAAGTCCTCCATCCCGCTGGTGCTGGTGGTGGACGACTCGATCACCGTGCGTCGCGTCACCCAGCGCCTTTTGCAGCGCGAGGGTTATCGCGTGGCTCTGGCCGCCGATGGCTTGCAGGGGCTGGAGCGCTTGCGCGAAGAGCGCCCGACCGTGGTGCTCTCCGACATCGAAATGCCGCGCATGGACGGCTTTGACTTCGTGCGCAACATCCGCGCCGACGAAACCATGCGCGATCTGCCCGTCATCATGATCACCTCGCGCATCGCCGAGAAACACCGCGACCACGCGCACGAGCTGGGCGTGAGCCACTATCTGGGCAAGCCCTATTCGGAAGACGAGCTTTTGCAGCTCATCAAGGACTACGCCGCCCAGCAGGCCGGCGCCGCAGCCGAAGAAGCCGCCGCCAAGACCTGAAGCCGCAAGGCGCTCACCACCGCCTCAGACCGTAAAAAAGGGCCTGCTCCGCAAACGTATGCGGGCAGGCCCTTGTTTTTGGCAGCGCCGGGGCGGGTTTTTCAGGTTTTCGGCAGCGTCACGCCGACTTGGCCCTGGTATTTGCCGCCGCGATCCTTGTAGCTGGTTTCGCACACCTCATCGCTTTCAAAAAACAGCACCTGGGCGCAGCCCTCGCCCGCGTAAATCTTGGCGGGCAGCGGCGTGGTGTTGGAAAACTCCAGCGTCACATAGCCTTCCCACTCCGGCTCGAAGGGCGTCACGTTCACGATGATTCCGCAGCGTGCATAAGTGCTTTTGCCCAGGCAGAT
>ERZ772827.1011-NODE-1011-length-14688-cov-5.950591_pt1 | contig 14688 bp, 11 predicted proteins | sample MGYA00580850_ERZ772827 | MGnify/ENA primary metagenome ERZ772827 (study PRJEB29015, sample SAMEA2737950) | human oral metagenome | biome: human oral; feature: human-associated habitat; material: dental | place: China | collected 2145 ...
CGGCGTGACCGGGGCAGTCTACGTGAGCGTAGTGGCGACCTTCGGTTTCGTATTCCACGTGGGCGGTGTTAATGGTAATACCACGGGCTTTTTCTTCCGGGGCATTGTCAATCTGGTCGTAAGCTTTAGCCTGACCACCGAATTTCTCAGCCAAAATGGTGGTCAATGCTGCTGTCAAAGTGGTCTTACCATGGTCCACATGACCAATGGTACCAACGTTTACGTGCGGTTTGCTACGTTCAAATTTTTCCTTAGCCATGAGCTAATTCCTTTTCATATAAAGATCGATTAAAAGAACAAAGGCTACCTGAAAATTAGCTTCATCACCTGAAATGGTTTTCAGGTAGCCTGTAAACAGCTGCCCATCTCAAAGGACAGCCTAGATTGCAAAGTTAACCTTTGCGGTCTGCTACTACTTTTTCTGCCACATGAGCCGGAGCTTCTGCGTATTTCTTGAACTCCATGGTGTAGGTAGCGCGACCCTGGGTAGCGGAACGCAGGTCGGTTGAATAACCGAACATCTCAGCCAACGGCACTTCAGCACGTACTTTCTTACCGCCGATACCGTCGTCGTCCATACCCAATACGATGCCACGGCGACGGTTCAAGTCGCCCATCACATCACCCATGTAGTCTTCCGGAGTTTCCACCTCTACAGCCATAATCGGCTCCAGCAGTACCGGAGAGGCTTTACGCATACCATCTTTGAATGCCATAGAAGCAGCCAATTCAAACGCGATTTGCGAAGAGTCCACATCGTGGTAAGAACCGAAAGTCAGGCGGACGCGGACGTCCACCACCGGATAACCGGCTACGATACCGTTTTGCAGAGTGTCTCGGATACCTTTATCGACAGACGGGATGAATTCTCGTGGAATCACACCACCTTTAATTTCATCGATAAATTCATAGCCCGCACCACCCGGCTCCATCGGTTCCATTTTGATCACAACATGACCATACTGACCTTTACCACCAGACTGTTTAACGTGTTTGGCTTCGGATTCCACTTCCTTACGGATAGTCTCGCGGTAGGCTACTTGAGGCGCACCCACGTTTGCTTCCACACCAAATTCGCGTTTCATGCGATCCACAATAATTTCCAAGTGCAGCTCACCCATACCGGAAATAATGGTTTGGCCGGACTCTTCATCGGTACGCACGCGGAAAGACGGGTCTTCCTTCGCCAAGCGGTTCAAGGCAATACCCATTTTTTCTTGGTCAGCTTTGGTTTTCGGCTCAACGGCAACGTGGATTACCGGCTCAGGGAATTCCATGCGTTCCAAAATAATCGGTGCATCTTCGGCAGCCAAAGTTTCACCAGTGGTTACGTCTTTCAAACCGATGGCGGCGGCAATGTCGCCAGCACGCACTTCATCGATCTCGTCACGGTCGTTCGCAGTCATTTGTACCAAACGGCCAATACGTTCACGAGTACCCTTCACAGAGTTCACCACGCTATCGCCAGACTTCAGCACGCCTGAATATACGCGGATAAAAGTCAGCTGGCCAACGTATTTGTCGTTCATCAGCTTAAATGCCAAAGCAGAGAACTTAGCATCATCACTCGCTTCACGGCTGTCCGGCTCATCAGTTTCGGGGTTTACACCCTGTACCGGCGGAATATCGGTCGGAGCAGGCAGAAACTCCACAACAGCATCCAGCATACGCTGCACGCCTTTGTTTTTAAATGCAGAACCGCACAATACCGGCTGAATCTCACCAGCCAGAGTACGCTGACGCAACGCACCAACGATTTCTTCCTCAGACAGCTCTTCACCGCCCAAGTATTTGTCCATCAGCTCTTCACTGGCCTCAGCGGCGGCTTCGATCATATTCTGACGCCATTCTTCGGCAGTAGAAACCAAATCAGCCGGGATATCGCCATATTCAAAAGTTACGCCTTTATCAGCTTCATTCCAAATAATGGCTTTCATCTTCAGCAGGTCCACTACGCCTTCGAAGTTATCTTCAGCACCCACCGGAATCACCACCGGCACGGGATTGGCGCGCAGACGGGTTTTCATCTGCTCAACCACGCGGAAGAAGTTGGCACCCTGACGGTCCATTTTATTTACAAAAGCCAAACGCGGCACTTTGTATTTATTGGCCTGACGCCATACGGTTTCAGACTGGGGCTGCACACCACCCACCGCACAGTAAACCATCACACCGCCGTCGAGAACGCGCATAGAGCGCTCCACCTCAACTGTGAAGTCCACGTGTCCGGGAGTGTCGATAATGTTAAAGCGGTGTTCTTTAAACTGGCCGGCCATACCTTTCCAATAGGCGGTTACGGCAGCGGAAGTAATGGTAATACCGCGTTCTTGCTCCTGCTCCATCCAGTCGGTAGTGGCTGCACCATCGTGCACCTCACCGATCTTGTGAGTCAGGCCGGTGTAGAACAGAATACGTTCGGTAGTTGTGGTTTTACCCGCATCAATGTGGGCGGAAATACCGATATTACGGTATAAATTAATCGGGGTTTTACGAGCCATTTCAATCGCCTTTCAAAATTAGAAGCGGAAGTGGGAGAAGGCTTTGTTGGCTTCAGCCATGCGGTGTACTTCTTCACGTTTTTTCATGGCACCGCCACGGCCTTCCGCCGCATCAATCAGCTCGCCGGCCAAGCGCAAATCCATGGATTTTTCACCACGTTTGCGGGCCGCATCGCGCACCCAGCGCATTGCCAAGGCCAAACGGCGGGAAGGACGAACCTCAACAGGAACCTGGTAGTTGGCACCACCAACACGGCGGCTTTTCACTTCCACGATGGGTTTGGCATTGTCGATGGCTTCGTTAAACACTTCGATTGCTTCTTTGCCCTGTACTTTCTTGGCAATTTGCTCCAGAGCACCGTACACGATACGCTCGGCAACCGATTTTTTACCGTCAACCATCAAGACATTCATAAACTTGGTCAGTTCAACGCTGCCGAACTTCGGATCCGGCAATACGTCGCGCTTGGGGACTTCTCTACGTCTTGGCATTTCAATTTCCTTTAATCTATTCAGCTGGGATAATTCCCGCGAATGCCCATTGGGGAGCATTCACTTACTCGGCCGGCTTATATCAGCAATAACGGCCGACGTGCCTGTATTAAAAAATTATTTCGGGCGTTTGGCACCGTATTTGGAGCGTGCCTGTTTGCGGTCTTTCACGCCGGCAGTATCCAAAGAACCACGAACAGTGTGGTAGCGCACACCTGGCAAGTCTTTCACACGACCGCCGCGGATCAGCACCACGCTGTGCTCTTGCAAGTTGTGGCCTTCACCGCCGATATATGAAATCACTTCAAATCCGTTGGTTAGGCGCACTTTGCACACTTTACGCAAAGCAGAGTTCGGTTTTTTCGGAGTAGTGGTGTACACACGGGTGCATACGCCGCGTTTTTGCGGGCAAGCTTCCAGTGCGGGCACCTTGTTTACGTACTCGGGCTTTTTGCGGCCCTTGCGTACTAACTGGTTAATAGTTGGCATATTTTCTCGTCCTGTTGAGTTAAATATTTGCCGACACCATGCCGGCAAGAGCGGAATTATAGTTCTTTTGCAAGCAGCGGGTCAATGGCAGCAGCGGAATATACCTTAGCTTTTCGTGGTTTACGGGCGGAGATGTTGTTTTCTGCACAGAAGCAGAGAGGCTCTCCGCATCAACCAGCCAAACAACGAGGCTACCTGAAACTGTCCTAGCCTATTTTCAGGTAGCCTCTTAATGGCTATATATAAAGCATCTGCTTTTGGCCTTGCCGAGTCTCTGCCTCTAGCAGCAAACCCGGCTACAGCTTTCAGGTAGCCTTTACTTTATCGCATTGCGGATCACACCCATGATGCTGCGGGTGATACTACGGGTGATCTGCTTGTTCACTTGGCTGCCGAGCGAATCGGCCAAATCGTAGCCCAAGCCTTGGTTGGCGCGTTTGCGGCTGCCGAATAGGCCGCCGAGGAAACCGTCCAGCACGCCGCCTTTGTTGCTTTCAGCTTTTTGGGCAGACGCGGTAGCGGCATTTTGTGCTTTGGCTTCGGCTTCTGCCTGAGCGGCGGCAGCCTGTTCCTGCTCCAGCTGCTGCAAGGCTTCGTAGGCGGAGAAGTTGTCCACCGCATCTTTGTAGTGGCGGTAAAGGATGTCGTTTTGGAAACGGCTGTCGCGTTCGGCGGCGGAAAGTGGGGCAAGCTGGGATTGCGGCGGCAAGATGAAGGCGCGCTCCACGATGCCGGGCATGCCTTTTTCATCAAGGAAAGACACCAGCGCCTCGCCCACACCCAATTCGGTAATCGCCTGCGCCACATCCAAATTCGGGTTGCTGCGGAAGGTTTCGGCGGCAGCGCGCACGGCTTTTTGATCGCGCGGGGTAAAGGCGCGCAGGGCGTGCTGCACGCGGTTGCCGAGCTGGCCGAGCACGGAGTCGGGCAAATCGAGCGGGTTTTGGGTAACGAAATAAACGCCCACGCCTTTGGAACGGATCAGGCGCACCACTTGCTCAACTTGTTTGAGCAGGGTATCGGCGGCGTTATCGAACAACAAATGCGCCTCATCGAAGAACATGACGAATTTGGGTTTGTCCAAATCGCCGGCTTCGGGCAGAGCTTCAAACAACTCAGCCAAAAACCACAGCAAGAACGCGCTATAGAGCCGCGGCGAACGCATCAGTTTTTCGGCATTCAAGATATTGATTACACCCTGCCCGCCTTCGGTTTGCAGCCAGTCTTGCAGATTGAGCTCCGGCTCGCCGAAAAACACATCGCCGCCCTCGCTTTCCAGCTGCAACAGCTGGCGCTGAATGGCGCCGACGCTGGCGGCGGAAACGTTGCCGTATTGGGTGCGGTATTCCTTGGCGTGCTCAGCCACGTATTGCAGCATGCCGCGCAGGTCTTTTAAATCAATCAAATGCCAGCCTTTATCGTCGGCGGCTTTAAACACCAGATTGAGCAGGCCTTCCTGCGTGTCGTTCAACCCCATCAGACGGGAGAGCAGCAAGGGGCCCATTTCGGAAATGGTGACGCGCACGGGAATACCGGTTTCGCCGTATACATCCCAAAAACGCACCGGGCAGCCTTTCAGGTAGCCTTCCGCATCCAGCCCGAATTGGGCCATGCGCTCGCCCACTTTGCCCTGCCCGTCGCCCGGGTTGGCGATGCCGGAGAGGTCGCCCTTCACATCGCTCATAAATACGGGGATGCCTTGCGCGCTGAAGCCTTCGACCATTTTGCGCAGGGTAACGGTTTTGCCCGTGCCGGTGGCGCCGGCAATCAGTCCGTGGCGATTGGCCATTTGGCCGAGCAAGAATAAATCGCAGCCTTCGGCCACGGTTTTGGCAATGTGGAATTCAGCCATTGCGCCTCTCCAACTGAAAATTGATAACGGGCGATATTGTAACGGAATTGCGGCGTTTGACGGCAAATTTGTTTGCCAGCGTAGAGAGCATGTTTTCAGCTAGCCTGTTGCGCCAACATAAGGCTACCTGAAAGCACTCACTGCCACGAAGTATCAAAGAAGTGAAAACTGCTCCTCCAAATTTTCAGGTAGCCTGATTGCCGATTTTAAAGAGGCTACCTGAAATATTAAGAGAGGGAAAAAGCGGCGAGCCGCAGGTAGTACACTCGATGCGGCAAGGCAAGCCAACGCTGTCGCATTCTTAATTTTGATTCACTATGGCAGCCAGGCCTCACCACCGTTTTCAGGTAGCCTCTTCCCGGCAAACAGCGCATAATACGCCCGTTTGCCAACCCGCCCGGAGCCACCCATGCCCAACCCACTCTACGGCCAGCACCTCATCTCCATTCCCGACCTGAGCAACGAACAGCTCGAATGCCTGCTGGATACCGCCCTGCGCCTCAAGCGCGAACCGCGCCGCAACTTGCTTGAAGGCCGGCTCATCGGCTCCTGCTTCTTCGAGCCCTCCACCCGCACCCGCCTCTCCTTCGAAACCGCCGTACAGCGACTCGGCGGCAAAGTTATCGGCTTTTCCGACGGCGCCAACACCAGCGCCAAAAAAGGCGAAACCCTGGCCGATACCGCCCGCATCATCTCCAGCTACACCGACGCCATCGTCATCCGCCACCCCAAAGACGGCGCCGCCCGCGTGCTGGCCGAATTCTCCGCCGTGCCCGTCATCAACGCCGGCGACGGTACCAACCAACACCCCAGCCAAACCCTGCTCGACCTCGTTACCATCCAAGAAACCCAAGGCCGGCTCGATAAGCTTGTTATCGCCATGGCCGGCGACCTCAAATACGGCCGCACCGTCCACTCTCTCGCCCAAGCCATGAAACGGCACCAAGCCGAATTCATCTTCGTCTCCCCGCCCAGCCTCGCCATGCCCGACTACATCACCGAAGAGCTCGACGCAGCCGGCTGCCGCTACCAAATCCTGCCCAGCCTCGAAGAAGCCGCCCGCCACGCCGACATCCTCTACATGACCCGCGTGCAGCGCGAACGCTTCGACGAACAAGAATTCGCCAAAATCCAAAGCAAATTCAACCTCGAAGCCGCCACCCTCGCCCAGGCCAAACCCAACCTGCGCGTACTGCACCCCCTGCCCCGCGTCGACGAAATCCATCCCAACGTGGATGGCACGGTTTATGCTTACTATTTCGAACAAGCCAAAAACGGTGTATTCGCACGCATGGCCATGCTGTCATTGGTGTTAAATAAAACCATATAATGTCAATATTTGTAACAGGCTACCTGAAAACGGCAGTTTTAATGCAGCCCACATAATTGCTTCCGCCTGCCGCGCATACACACTATCTGCCCATTTGGGGAAGTGTCCACTTCCCCATTTCATCAGATTTTTCTAACAAAGGGATTGATTGATCATGTATGCAAAAAAAGTTTTAGCCCTAGCATGTATAGCCGTGCTGGTGAGCGGTTGTAAAGAAGACGAAAAAAACCGGCACAATAATCATTCAGCAGGTTTTACCAGCGGCGGCTACTCTCGGGATGCGAACATATCTGTTCCCAACGGACCGCAGTCTGAAGCGCAACCTCAGCCTCAACCGCAGCCTCAACCACAGCCGCAGCCGCAGCCCCAACCGCAGCCCCAACCGCAGCCGCCAATTACCGGTTGTCCGTCGGCTACTGATGCATCGGGCAGGTGGACCAGCGTCAAATGCTATGAGTTTACCAATGGCGAAACTTCCGATATGGCGGCCAAACTCATCCCTAATCATTTAGGCAGCCACCTTTCCTACCTCCCAGGCAACATCGCGCCGGTGGAAAACAAATACATCCAAATCACCACCCGTCGGCATTGCGTCGCCCGCCAAGGAGATCCGCTTACCGATCAAAACTTCACCACAGGCCCCTGCCCGGCCAACACGGTTGCCCAATATTCAAGCGGCCGCTTGGAATCCGGCCAGATTGTAGACGGCGGGAAACCTTTCCGTGCCGAGATCCGAGCCAAAATCAACTGGAACGGCTCAAGGGGTATGCGCACGGCGCTATGGATGCGCAACAGCGAAAACTTGCAAAATTGCCTCCAAAATCCTGCCGCCAACGACCCTTACGGCGAGCTCGATATCTTGGAATGGTATTCCTCCGCAAGGGCATATGCTTGGTCTTCCACGCATGCCAGCTGCTTTTACAGTCACAAAAGACACTTTTGGCGCACCCGCCTCTTCGTACACCGTTTGGAACAGCACATCAACCGTCAATCCACCCCGCTAGATGGCGATTGGCACGTATGGGCAATCGAGTTTGACGGCCAGAAAGTGCGCTACTATATGGATGGCAAGCTCATCCCCGTTTCCCACTACACAGTGGACGACAACACCACGGTGGACGTTATCGACCGCAGCCAGACCGACGCATCAGGCGGCTATCCTTCCACCATGCCGGATGAAGACTTTGCCAAACTCAAAGTCAACCGCCAAATGCTGGATCAGGTATTCAGAGTTAAAGGCCCTTGGTATTTCATTCTGAATGACTACGTCGAATGGGAAGACAATCTAGAACCACCCCGCCCCACCGACCCGTTCCCGGTCCAAACCACTTGGATCGACTACGTGCGGCTGTATCAGAAAAACTAACTCGGCTCTTGCAGGCTACCTGAAATTTCAGGTAGCCTTTATTCCATCCAACCTAATTCGGAAACCCAAATGGACAACAAAAGCCTCAGCGTCGAAGCCATCGAAAACGGCACCGTCATCGACCACATCCCCGCCGGCCTCACCCTCACCATCCTGCGCCAATTCAAACTACTGCACGAGGGCTGCGCCGTAACCGTCGGCTTCAACCTGCCCAGCAAACGGCACGGTCGAAAAGATATCATCAAAATCAACGGTATCCGGCTCAACGAAGCCGCCGCCAACCGCCTCGCCCTGTTCGCCCCCGAAGCCACGGTAAACCTCATTGCCAACTTCAAAGTCGAACAAAAAATGCTGCTCAGGCTGCCAGAAACCATCAGCGAAGTGTTCCGCTGCCCCAACCCCAACTGCGCCAGCCACGGCGAGCCCGTTGCCAGCCGCTTCTACGTGCGCCGCCTGGGCAGCCAAACCCGCCTCAAATGCCACTACTGCGAAAAAACCTACGACCGCAGCCTCGTAACCGAAGCCTGAAACAGCAAACGTAGGGGCAGCTTGAAAACAACGCTCCCTGCTTCCGCTATCATCCTGCCTGGTGGATTACTTATCCCCAATTCGAATCATCACAAGTTTTCCAACCAGGCTGAAACAAAAGCACTCCCCTTTCAGGTAGCCTGTGAAGCTACCTGAAATTTTGCACTTAACCACCGGAAAATCTTTTATGCCCCCATCCCTCACCTGGCACACCTTCCCCACTCCCGCCGCCCAAGCTGCAGCACTGGCCGAAGCCGTAGCCAACAGCCTGCGCGACTGCCTGCACACGCAAGGCCGTGCCGTGCTGGCCGTATCCGGTGGCCGCTCGCCCATAGCGTTTTTTGAAGCCCTGGCACAGCAAAAACTGGATTGGCCGAACTTTACCCTCACCCTGGTGGACGAGCGGCTCGTGCCGCCACAGCACGCCGACAGCAACGCCGCGCTGGTGCGCCGCCACCTGCTGCAACACGCCGCCGCTGCCGCCCGCTTCCTGCCGCTGGTGGGTGAACAAACCGATGTATCCGACCCTGCCGCCGCCCTGGCCGAAGCCGAGGCTGCCTTTCCCACGCCCGACATCGCCGTGCTCGGCATGGGCGCGGACGGCCATACCGCCTCGCTGTTCCCGCAAGCCCCGCAGCTGGCCGCGGCCGTGTCGCCCGAATGCCGCAGCCAACTAGTGCACACCAGCCCGGTTACTGCTGCACACGAACGCATCGGCATGAGCCTGACCGCACTCGCTGCCGTGCCACAGCTGTTTTTATCGATTCAGGGCGCAGACAAACGCGCCGTGCTGGAACAGGCCGCCGCCACGCCCTCAAGCGAACGCCCCATCAGCCTGCTGCTGCATCGGGCCAATGTGCGCTGCCAAGTGTATTACGCCGATTGAAACGGCAAACACGGCAATAAGCTTTCCTGCACGGCTGCTGCATACTATAGTGAATTAAATTTAAATCAGGACAAGGCGGCGAGCCGCAGACAGTACAGATAGTACGGCAAGGCGAGCCAACGCTGTACTGGTTTAAATTTAATTCACTATAAAAGGCTACCTGAACGTTTTTCAGGTAGCCTTTTAATTGGCCATATCATGGATACAAGCCACACCAAAGCAAGCGGCAGATATCCACCCAACCCTTTGCCATACCCAAAATCCCCCTAAATACAGCGCCAAAAGAGTTAAAACCCCATAACTATCAAACATTACAACCGCCCTGCCGTTTTTCAGGTAGCCTCTGCCTATTGTAAAAAATAATCCATAGTCTTTGACAATTTTTAACTGCTATCCTAATATTTGCCCGAGGCCTGTTGGCGGACAACAGGCCTGCATTTAATTATTTCTCTATTTTCAATAGGAATAAAGCCATGATAGAAGTGAACAGCTACTACACCCTGATTGCAGCCACCATGGTGCTGCTATTGGGTAAACTGATGGTTAGCAAAATCAAGTTTTTGCGGGATTTCAACATTCCCGAGCCGGTGGCGGGCGGCCTGGTGGCGGCTATCTGCCTATTTAGTCTGCATGCGGCCACGGGCATCGGCTTCCAGTTTCAAAAACCGCTGCAAGACGCATTTATGCTGATTTTCTTCACTTCCATCGGCCTGAGCGCGGATTTCTCCCGTCTGAAAGCCGGCGGTATTCCGCTGGTGGTGTTCACCGCCATCGTGGGCGCATTTATCTTTGTGCAAAACGTTATCGGCGTGGGCTTGGCCAGCGTGTTCGGCCTGCACCCAATGACCGGCCTGATTACCGGCTCCATCACCCTCACCGGCGGTCACGGCACGGCAGCTGGCTGGGCGCCCGACTTAATCAAATACGGCGTGCCCGCCGCTGCTGAATTGGGCATGGCCTCAGCCACCTTCGGCCTGGTGGCCGGCGGCATCATCGGCGGCCCGGTGGCTCGCCGACTCATCAACAAAATGGGGCGCAAACCCTTGGATTCCGCAACCGTTGAAGCCGACCACCTGCGCTCTGCCGACGACGATCCGGATTACAGCACCGACGATATGTTTGAGCGTGCCGAGCAAACCCGCCTGATCACCGCCACTTCGGCCATCGAGACCCTGGCCATGTTTGCCGCCTGCCTCTCGTTTGCCGAAATTATGGACGGTATCGACAAACAATACCTGTTCGACCTGCCCAAATTCGTGTGGGCGCTGTTTGGCGGCGTGGTGTTGCGCAACGTATTGGTGAGTGCGTTTAAATTCAATATGTTCGACCGTGCCATCGACGTATTCGGCAACGCCTCGCTCTCGCTCTTCCTGGCCATGGCCCTGTTGAACCTGCAACTGTGGCAGCTGACTGGTTTGGCAGGTCAAGTAACCGTTATTCTGCTGGTTCAAACCGTGGTGATGATTCTGTATGCCACCTTCGTAACCTATGTGTTTATGAACCGCGACTACGACGCTGCCGTGCTGGCCGCCGGCCACTGCGGTTTCGGCCTCGGCGCCACCCCCACCGCCGTAGCCAATATGCAGTCCATCACCGAGCGCTTCGGCCCCTCGCACAAAGCCTTCCTGATTGTGCCGCTGGTGGGAGCGTTCTTCGTGGACATCATCAACGCGCTGATTTTGTCGGGCTTCGTGAACTTCCTGAAATAGCCCGCCCCAGCATGAGCAAACGGCATCCGATTTAGGGATGCCGTTTTTGTTCGCCGATTATCAGAGAAAGCGAAAAAGGCTACCTGAAAATGTAGAGCCCGAACCAATTTTCAGGTAGCCTTACAGCCAACCCATTCCCCAACCACAAGGACACCTGCCATGAGCACACTCCCTACCATTCCCGCCAGCCAAACCGTATTCGCCATGTCGCCCGACAATGCCCCCGTGCTGCGCGCCGCATCGGGCAGCCGCGTGCGTTTTGAAACCTGCGACTGCTTCACCGACCAAATCCAAACCCCCGCCGACACCTTCGACAATCTCGACTGGAACCGCATCAATCCTGCCACCGGCCCTCTGTTTGTGGAAGGCGCCGAGCCGGGCGACACCCTGCGCGTGCACATCCGCCGCATCGAATTGGGCAAACAGGCCGTGCTCGCCACCCTGCCCGGCGCAGGCGTGGCCGGCAACCGGTTGGAACGCGGGCGCATCGACATCGTGCCGGTGGAAGACAACCACGTTGTCTTATTCGGCAAAGTGCGCCTGCCGCTCAACCCGATGATCGGCGTGATCGGCACAGCTCCCGCCGAAGGCGCCATCAGCTGCGGCACGCCCGATGCACACGGCGGCAATATGGACACTAAGATCATCGCCGAAGGCACCACGCTGCTCCTGCCGGTAAACGTGCCCGGCGCGCTGCTGGCCATGGGTGATTTACACGCCGGCATGGGCGACGGCGAAGTAGGCATTTCCGGCCTGGAAATCAAAGGCGCGGTGGAAGTGGACGTGAGCGTCATCAAAGGCCGTCCCTACCCCCTGCCGCTGGCCGTAACTGCCGACTGCTGCTACACCATCGCCTCCAGCCCCGATTTGGATCAAGCCGCCGAAACCGCCACCCTGATGGCCACCGACCTGCTCACCGCCCACGGCGGGCTCGACACCAACCAAGCCATCGCCTTGCAAAGCATCGCCGGCGATTTGCAAGTGTGCCAAGTGGTCGATCCCAACAAAACCTGCCGCTTCGCCCTGCCGCGCAGGGTAACGGAACAATTAGGGATTGAGTTGCCATAACGCGTTTGGCCTAGAATGGAAACGGCAAAGGCTACCTGAAAGAAGGAGAGCCGTTTTAACCGGTTGCCGTAACAATAAAATAGGCTACCTGAAAAGCGACGCAGAAATCTTGCTGCATCGCTTTTCAGGTAGCCTTTTATGCGGGTGTGCAACTATATCACTGCCTGTGACGCGGTGCTGCCATTGCGGTGGGCAACGGCAGGCAGTTCGCGTTGACGCGAAAGGCAGAGTTGCCGTCAGTTGCCGCCGAGGCGGACGGTTGCGGCGCGGAATGTCGCCTTGTTTTTATCCTTGGTCAGCACGTTTCGGCAACCGAGGCGCAGGCAATTGGTTTGGGTATTTTGATAGGCAATATGGCAGCGGCGGGCGGATCTGACTCAGGCATTGCTGTTCGCTGTCGGGCTGTACGGCAGGGCTGGCCTGAGGTGCAGAGAGGAGCGCGACGGAGAGGATGGGGCTGCCGAAAGTGAGGGGGCTTACGGCTTCATCTATCGCATATCCATTCAATAAAACAAATGGCAAAGGCTACCTGAAAACGGCAGGAACTGTTTTCAGGTAGCCTTTGGTTTATTGGCCGCCGCTGCCCTCGCTACCGGCTTTCCCACCGGAAGGAGGGAGGCTTACGTTGAGGCGTTGCAGGGTTTCCTGCAATACGGGCTTGTCGCCATCTTTGCGCTGGGCAGCCTGCCAGATGGCGATGGCTTCGTTTTTACGGCCGAGTGTCCACAGCACTTCGCCGAGGTGGGCGGCTACATCGGCTTCGGGCAGTTTGGCGTGGGCGCGCTGCAAATACGGCAGGGCGGCCTGAGGTTGGCCTTGCTTGAACAACACCCAGCCCATGCTGTCTTGGATTTCTGGTGAATTAGGGCGGCGGTGCAGGGCTTGCTCGATGTAGTGGCGTGCCTGCGCCAGGTCGGGGTTGGGCAGGGAGAGCATGGTGTAGCCGAGGGAATTGAGGATATCGGGGTTTTTGGGCACGAGTTCTTGTGCCTGCTTGAGGTCGGCCACGGCTTTTTCGGGTTGTTGCAGGCGGTCGGCATACAGAATGGCGCGCTGCTCGAGGATGAGGGCGATCATGGCGGGCGGGGCGGAGTTGTCGCTGTAGCGGCGATAGAGGCTGCGGATGCTGTTGAGGGCTTCGGCAGGCGGCTGCTCGCGGGCGATGCGCAGGTGGGCAACGAGGAGGTCTTCAGCGTCGAAGATGGCATTGCTGCGGCCGGCCGATACGATGGATTCGGCACGCAGCAGGGCATCTTCGGCTGCCGGCCAGTTTTTCTCGGCCTCGGCAATGCGCGCTTCTAGGATGTGTTTGTCGAACTGGGCTTCAGGGGCGTTGGCGCGGTTGAGCCAGTTGCGGCTTTCGGCTATGTTGTTGTCTTCAATCAGGCGCATGGCGGCGAGCAGGGCGGCGCGGCTTTTCTGCTGCTGGGTGCCGTGCAGGTAGGCTTTATCGAAGTAGTTTACGGTGGTGGCCACGGGCTCTTTGCGGCGCACGGAGAGGATGCCGGCTTGGATGTAGAGGTCGGCATCTGGGGTTTTGGCCAGCATATTTTGCAGCAGGCGGTAGGCTTCTTCTTCGCGTTTGGCGGCGATGAGGGATTCTACTTGCAGGTTTTGCCACATGGGGGAAAGGTGGCGGCTGTCGGCATGGCGGAAGAAGTATTCGAGCACTTCAGGCTGGCGCTGGGCAATCAGGCGCAGGGTGATGCCGGTAATGGGGCGGATGTCGCTGTCGAGGCGGGAGAGGCGGCGCAGGGCGGCGTTGGCATCGGCAGTGCGGCTGGCGTGGGCGGAATAAATGGCATCGGTGATGGCAGCCTCAGCTAGACTAGGGAAGCGGCCGGCAGCTTGGTGCACGAGACGCGCGGTTTGCGCATCGGCAGCTTCCGGGTGGTAGAGGGCGAGCTGGGACATGCGCAGGAAGACGGTGCGCATGCGGTGGCGGTCGGTTTGGGCGAGGATTTCGGGCAAGCCGGCGCGCACCGTGGCGACATCGCCCTTGGCTGCAGCCACAATCCAGCGCATACGTTTTTGTTCGGCCGAGGGTTTGGGCTCGGCTTCCTGCCAGCGTTCAAGCACTTGTTCGGCCATGCGGACATCGGCGGCAAGGGCGATTTCGACGGCACGCTCGGCTACTGCCGGGTCGTTGGTGCGGCGGAACAGGCGTATATAGGAAGCGAGAGCTTCATTGCCTTGGCCTTGCTGGAGGGCAATCTCTGAGGAGAAGGCCGTCATCAGATTGTTGGCACGGTCGATGATTTGGCGGTGGGTCAGCGGGGTTTGCGAACCAGATTTGCGCGGGGCGGGCGCGGCTTGGGCAGCCAGAGGCAGCAGGAGGGTGGCGAGAACGAGGGCGCGGATACGGGAATGCCGTGAAGACATGGTGGTTCCTTAGAATTAGATGTGCGGCAGCAGAAGGCTACCTGAAACTGTAAAGGGCAAAGTTTATAGCGCAAGTATGCTTGTCTGC
>ERZ772827.1012-NODE-1012-length-14642-cov-5.579351_pt1 | contig 14642 bp, 14 predicted proteins | sample MGYA00580850_ERZ772827 | MGnify/ENA primary metagenome ERZ772827 (study PRJEB29015, sample SAMEA2737950) | human oral metagenome | biome: human oral; feature: human-associated habitat; material: dental | place: China | collected 2145 ...
GGCCCAGCAGGGCAAACATCAGGCGGATGCGGTCGCGCAGCAGCTCTTTGCCTTCACGGCGGGCGAAGGTGAATACGGCGGAAAGCCAATAGAGCAGGCCGGATGGGGCGGCATGGTTTTCAGGTAGCCCTTGGGTTTCAGGTAGCCTTTCCGCCGCTTCGGCGGCTTCGTCTTGCTCCAAATAGCGGATAAACGATTCTTCCAGCGTATCGGCGTGTTGGCGGCGGCGCAGTTCTTCCGGTTCGCCCACGGCCAGAACGCGGCCGCGGTGCATCAGCGAGATGCGGTCGCAGCGGGCGGCTTCGTTCATGAAGTGGGTGGAGACGAAAATGGTTACGCGCTCTTCCCGCGCCATGCGGAACAGGTATTGCCAAAACATATCGCGCGCGGCGGGGTCTACGCCGGAGGTGGGCTCGTCCAAAATCAGCACCTGCGGGCGGTGCAGGCAGGCGGCGGCCAGTTGCAGGCGTTGGCGCACGCCCAAGGGCAGGGCGGCGGGGGTGGCGTCGGCCAAGTCGGCCAGTTCGAATTGTTGCAACACGGCTTCGATGGCGGCGTTGCTCTTTTCGCCCAGCCGGTACAGCCTTGCGTGCAGCACCAGGTTTTGCCGCACGCTCAGTTCTTCATACAGCGAAAACGCCTGCGACATATAGCCCACGCGTTGGCGCACGGCGGTGCTGCCTGCGTCGATTGGTTCGCCCAAGAGCGTGGCGTCGCCTTCGCTGGCGTCCAAGAGGCCGGTGAGCATTTTCATAGTGGTGCTTTTGCCGCAGCCGTTGGAGCCGAGGAAGCCGAAAATTTCGCCTTGGCGGATGCGGAAGCTCACGTGGTTTACCGCCGTGAAATTGCCGAAGCGTTTGCTGAGGTTGTGCGCTTCCATTGCGGGCGGCAGGGAATCGTCGGGGATGAAGGGCGGCAGTCGGGAGTCGTCCCAATGGGTTTGCTTGCCTTCGGGCAGCATTTTGATGTAGGCCTGCTCCAGCGTGGCGCAGCCGCTTTGCGCGAGGATTTCCTGCGTGCGGCCGTGGGCGAGGATTCGGCCGTCGTCCATGGCCAGCAGCTGCTCGAACTGTTCGGCTTCGTCGATGTAGGCGGTGGCCACCAGCACGGTCATGCCGGGATTTTCGGCGCGCAGCTCGCGCACCAGTGTCCAGAATTGGCGGCGGGAAAGCGGGTCGACGCCGGTGGTGGGTTCGTCCAGAATCAGCAGGTCGGGGTTGTGCACCAGGGCGCAGCACAGGCTGAGTTTCTGCTTCATGCCGCCGGAGAGCTTGCCGGCGGCGCGGCCGGCAAAGGGCGCCAGGCCGGTGGAGAGCATCAGGCGCTCGATGTGCTGCTTGCGCTGGTGTTTGTTCAGGCCGAACAGGCGGGCGTGGAAATCGATGTTTTCATACACGGAAAGCGTGGGGTAGAGGTTTTTGCCCAGGCCCTGCGGCATAAAGGCAATGCGCGGCAGCAGCGCTTCGCGTTCGGCCTTGTGCGCCACATTGTGCCCGAGCACGCGCACTTCACCGCTTTGGAGCATGCGCACGCCGGCAATCAGCGAGAGCAGGGTGGATTTGCCCACGCCGTCTGGGCCGATTAAGCCGACGGTGGCGCCACGCCCGATGGCGATCGACACGCCGCGCAAGGCCTGCACTTTGCCGTAGGTGTGCGAGAGTTGGCTGATTTCGATGGCGTTCGGCATAGCTGCATCCTACTGCGGCAGGCGGGTTTGCAAATCGGCCGGCCAGGCGAGCTTGGAGTCGGTGCGCACGAAGCCGGTGGCCGTCATGCCACCTTTCAGGTAGCCTTGGTATTTGGCCGCCACGTCGGCGGGAATCTGCAATTTCACCCGAAACATCAGTTTGGTGCGCTCTTCGGCGGTTTCCACAAATTTGGGCGTGAACTGCGCCTCTGAGGCGATATAGGTAACTTTGGCGGGGAACACCGCATCCAGCCCGTCCATCTTAATCCGTGCCTCGCTGCCCAGCGGGATTTGGTTTACCGTGGGCGCGGGCAGGAACAGGTTGATGCTCGCGTCGTTCAGGTTCAACAGGCTCACCACTTTGCCGCCTGCGGGCAGCACGTTGCCCGGCTCGGCCAGCCGGTATTCCACCCGCCCGGCCTGCGGCGCGCGCACCGACAAATCGCCGATAACGGAAGACACCTGCGCCATTTTCGCCCGCGCCTGCCCCACACCGGCCTGGGCTTCGTTGCGCGCTGCTTCTGCTGCCTGCACCGCCGCCCGCGCCGCATCGCGCTGCGCCAATCGGGTGTTGAGTTCGGCCTGCGAAATTAAATTGTCGCGGAACAGCTGGCGGGCGTTGTCTGCCTCCATCTGCGCAGTTCTCAGCTGCTGACGTTGCGCCTCGATTTGCGCCTGTGCACGGCGCACCGTCTGCTCCAATTGCACCTTGCCCGCCTGCGCTTCCGAAAGCTGCGCCTCGGCGGTTTGCGAAGAAATCCGCGCCAGCACCGTGCCCTCTTCCACGAATTGCCCTTCGCTCACCGTTATTTCCTCCACCCGCCCGGCATACAGGCTGGCCACATCCATGCGGGCAAACTCCAGCCGCCCGTTAGCATGTGCGATGCCCGCCAGCGGGTCGGGCGCAGAATATTGGCGGAACGCAAAAAAGCCGATGCCGACGGCAGCGGCCAGCGGCAGCAGGAGAAGCAAGCGTTTGGGTAGACGTTTCATTCAAGAATACCTCGCAAGTAAGAATGGTTTAAGTGTAAGGCCGCAGCGTGTGGCTGCATACCGTTAAAAAACAATTCCGCGTACCACTAAGCGCACAAACCCGGTAAAAAAGTTGCTTAAGCGCACGGAAAACCGCAAAATGCCCGGCAGAAACCCAAAACGGAAGCGCCAACATGAGCGAAAACGAAAGCTATACCGACCCCCGCATCATCAAAACCCACCGCGCCATCCGCGAAGCCTTTGTGGATTTGCTGCACGAAAAGCCCTTCGCCCAAATCGCCGTGCAGGATATTCTTGAACGCGCCCCGGTAAACCGTTCCACCTTCTACAAATACTACTCCGGCAAAAGCGATTTGGCCGGCAAGATGATTGCCGACTTCAAAGCCGAATACGGCCGATACATTATCACCCGTTTCCAGGCCGGCAGTCTTGATGTATTCCTCAACCTGATGCCCGAAGCCTCCGACTGGATACACAGCCGCCGCCGCCTCATCCTCGCCCTGTGGAAAGTGGATACCCGCCGCCACCATCTCTACCGAGATATGCACAAACTGATTAAGCAGCAATTCCTCCGCTTCGCCCACACCCTGCCCAACGCCGCCCCCGGCAAAGATTGGGACTACCAGGCCGACATGCTCGCCACCATCATCCTCGGCAGCATGAACTACTTCTTCAGCCGCGACCTGCCGCTGCGCCTGCCCGAAGTCCGCCAAGCCTGGACGGAAATGAGCCGGCTGTTGCTGCCGTGAGGCGGAACGAAATACTGGGTTTGATGCTTGCCCACCGTAACGCCAAAGGCTACCTGAAAATTTCAGGTAGCCTTTTGTTTAGCCGGGCTGCCTTATTCTGCTTCCTGGCTGGTGAGGCCGTAGAGCAGGAGTTGCAATATATCCTGTGGCAGTCGTTGCGGGGTGGGAGCGTAGAGTTCGGCGAGACAGGGTTGTCGCATGAGGCTGTCCATTTGGCGGATGAAGAGGTCGATGAGTTCGGGTGGCAGGCTGTGGTGGATGAGTTTGCGCTGTTGCAGGGTGTGGAAAAAGCTGCGCATAAATTGATATTTCTCTTCTTCCATGCTGTGGAAGAAGCGTTCCAGCTCCAAATCGGCCACGTTGGCGATGTCGTCGAGTACGGGCGCGGAATAGAGTTCGGTCATGGATTCGCGTTGGATGGCGAATAGGGCGGCAGCGGCTTCTTCCAGGCTGCATTGCTGTGCCAGCAGGCATTCGAGTCGGTTGCGTACTTGTTCTTTCTGTTCGGCAAACAGCTCCTGCACCAGCGCGTTTTTGCCGGAGTAGTATTTGTAGAAGGTTACGCGGCTGGTATGGGCGGCGGAGCAAATGGCTTCTACGGAAACGGCGGCAAAGCCTTGTGTATAAAACAGGTTTTTCGCTGCTTCGCGCAGTGCCTGCCGTTTTTTGCTGTGGGGCATGTGGGAATACCTTTCTTTTGGCAAGCATTCGATAATCGCTTGCATTATCTTTTGTTGCTTTCTATAATTTACAGTATATGTATGTTTAATGTAAATCTGTAAATCTTTATTGTACTCGCCGAGCCGAACCAACAAAGGAGAAAACCGCAGTGAAACTCAATGCCTGCCTGCTTGCCCTGCTGGCTGCCGCCCCATATTTCGCCCACGCCGAAGAAACCGATGCCGCCGCGCAGCTGCCTGATATTGTGGTTACAGGTGAACGTGGCAGCCGTACCATGTTACAAACCGGCACTTCGCACAATGTGTTCACCGCGCCGGATATCGACCGCAGCGGCCACAAGCTTTCCGCCACCGACCTGCTCAAGCAAACCGTCAACACCGTGGATTTGGGCAGCGGCAACGATTTGCCCACTGTGCGCGGCGTGGACGGTTCCGGCCCGGCGGTGGGTGCGGTGGCATTCTTTGCCGGCACGCGGCCGCGTTTGAATTTGTCGATAGACGGCCGCTCCGCCACTTACAACGAATACGCCTTCGGCACGCAATCGCTGTGGGATATGCGGCAGGTGGAAGTCTTGCGCGGGCCGCAGAGCCTGGTACGCGGGCAGAACGCTGTGGCCGGCGCCATCGTGATGCGCTCCAACGACCCGACTCAGGAATAGGAAGGCGCGGTGCGCTTGGGCGCGGGTAACCAGAAAACCCGCAACGGCGCGCTGATGGTATCCGGCCCGATTGTGAAAAACAACCTCGCCTTCCGACTGAGTGCCGAGCGCCAGCAGCGCGAAAGCTACGAGCCCTTCGTGCATTACGACCCCGCCGGCAACCCGCGCCGCGTGGAAAACACCAATATCCGTTTCAAGCTGCTCTTCACGCCTGAATCCTATCCCAACTTCCTCAGCCGCCTCACCTTCAACTACATCAAATCGCGCGCCCCACAAAACGAAATCATGGGCAACACCGCCAGCGCCCGCTTCCTGCCGCAGAAGCCCGTGTTTGAAACCGGCTCCCGATCCGGCATTTGGGATGTTTCCTGGCAGATTAACGACAGCTTCAAGCTCGAAAACAAGCTGGTGTACGCCCGTTACGACAACGACCGCATCCACCTGCCCATGTCCGTGCACCCGCAAGGCGTGCCCGCTACCCTGCGCGGCCACGAAGTGCAGTGGGAGCCCGTATTGCACTACCGCCCCGAAGGCGGCAGCGTGAAAGGCCTGACCGGGCTGTATTTCTTCCGCAGCAGCCAAGACGAAACCGTAGACATCCGCAGCGTGGGCGGGCGCAACAAGTTCAGCGACGCCAACCGCGTATACGCCGCCTTTGCCGAAGCCGATTGGCAGTTCGCCCCGCAATGGAACCTCACCCTTGCCGGCCGCCTTGAGCGCGAAGAACACCAACGCCACGGCGGCGGTGCCAGCCTGCACCTGGATTTAGACAAAGGCCAAACCGTATTTCTGCCCAAAATCGACCTTTCCTACCGCCCGGGCGAACACTTCACCGCCGGCCTCAAACTCGCGCGCGGCTACAACCCCGGCGGCGCAGGCATCACCTTCGGCCGCCCCGTGCTCACCTACACCTACCAGCCCGAATACATCAACAACATCGAGCTCTACACCCGCTGGCGCACGCCCGACCGGCGGATCGAGCTGAGCGGCAACCTTTTTGCCAACCGCTACAAAGACATGCAGCTCCCCTTCTACCTCGGGCCCAGCTCCGTGGTGATCCGCAACGCCAACAGCGTGCAAACCTACGGCGCGGAAATGCAGGCCGGCTGGCAGGCGCTCGACAGCCTGCGCCTCACTGCCGGGCTCGGTCTTCTGCACACCGACATCCGCCGCTATCCCGGCAGCGGCATAGAAGGCAACCGCTTAGGCCGTGCCCCGCGCTACACCGCCACCTTGGGCGTAACCTGGAAACACCCCTCCGGCTGGGAGGCCGGCGGCGACGCCCGCTTCAGCGGCGGCTACTACTCCGCCGCCAACAACGCCGAAGTTGGGCGCATCAAACGCTACGGCCAGCTCAACCTCTACGCCGCCTACAACTTCAAACACGGCCGCGTATCGATGTATGCCGACAACGTGTTCAACAGCCGCCGCCCGATCTTCGTGTCCACCAACGACCGCCACGACTCGCTCTACCAACGTCCCCGCGCCATCGGCGTGAGCACCGAATGGCGGTTTTAGGCAAAACGGAGGCTACCTGAAAGCACAGCTTCAACGGAGTTAACACGCAGTCGCCGAATGAGGCCGGGTTTCTGCGGAGCTAAAGCGCGAACTTCAACGGAGCGAACGCGGCAAATAATTTTCAGGTAGCCTGTTCGCGGCACGAGCAGGCTACCTGAAACACGGTAAGGGCAGGTTTTATCCCTCCCTGCCGCCCTGCTTCCTTTTCGGGTAGCCCGCCTGCGGCACGCTGGCGCCGCCCGCCTTTTCCCGTGTGATAGAGCGGATAGGCAGGCCGCAGGACGGCATTTTGCCGCGCTCACCTTTTCAGGTAGCCCATACGGCATAAGGCAGCATAAGGCTACCTGAAAAAGCAGAGTTGGTTTGAACTCCGCGAACGTTTACGTTTTCAGGTAGCCTCACTCCCAACACGGCCGCAAAGGCACCGAGGCTACCTGAAACCGCCAAATCCACACTAAAAAGGAATCCACCATGTTTACCCCCGTCAAAACCCTGCCCCAAGGCACCATTTTCTACACCGACCTGGTCGGCGTTTCCCTGTTTGCCGCCTGGCTCGACGCATTTGAAGTGCTGCTGCAAAGCCATCCGCGCCTGGCCACCGTGTGCGCCCCGATGCGCCTGCAAAAGGAAGAAGCCCAGATTGTGGCCGACCGCAAACTCTATCTCGACTGGATACGCGCCCACCGCCCGCTGCTGGACGAACGCTGCGCCGCCATGCTGCTGATCGAGCCCGATGCCGAACAGCTGGATGTGATGCGACAGCAGTCGGGCAAAATGGCGCCCACGCTCGGCGTGAACTATATTGTGGAAGCCGACTACGCCACTGCCATCCGCAGCGCCGAAGCCGCGCTGGCCGCCTTCAGGCCGGAAAAAGCCTGAGGAGGCCGCCGTGTCACACGATTCATCCCGTCCGAACCGGCGCGACTGGCTGCTGCTCGCCACCGCCGGCACCTACAAATTCACCCTCATCGGCTTTTACTTGGTGGCGCTGATGACCATCCTCAAAAGCGGCGGCTTCAACCTGAAGCAGCTGGGCTGGATTTACCTGATCGGCAGCGTGGAGAGCGGCAAAATCCTGTTTTCCACCCTGATCGAGCGCTACCGCATCGGCCGTTGCGGGCGTTTTCGCGGCTGGATGCTGGTGTCGCTCGGCGGCATTGGTCTTGCCCTGCTGGTGCTGCTCGCCATCAACCCGCTGCACAGCTTCCCGCCGCTGGCCGCCGCCTGCCTGCTGTTGTGCGCCTGCGGCACGCTCTACGGCTGCGCCGTGCTCGGCCTAAGCTGCGTTTTGCTGCCCTACCGCGAGCGCGGCTTCGGCGGCGTGATTCAAACCGTTGCCGCCCGCGCCGGAAAGATGGTGGGCGGCGCGCTGGTGCTGCTGGTGTTCCGCCGCTGGGGCTGGCAGGCCGCCGTGGGACTGGTGCTGCTGTTTAACGTTTTGCTGCTGCTGCAAGTGTGGTTTTACCGCGAACCGGAGGCCGATACGCCGCCCGCCGCCGGGTTCGGCACGCTGTTTGCCCGCATGATCGGTTTCTGGCGGCTGCCCGGGCGCGGCCTGCGCTGGCTGCTGCTTTTGGCCGCCGCCGCCACACCCTACGCCTGGATTGCCGCCACCTTCGTGCCCAAACTGGGCGATTTGGGCTTCAGCCCCGCGCAAACCGGCACGATTCTGGCCGTGGCCATCCCGCTTGCCTGCATGACGGTTACGCCGCTGGCGGGCTATCTGGCGCGCAAGCAGTCGCGGCGGCGCATCGTAACCGCGCTGTGCGCGTTGCAACTGCCGCTGGTGGCTTCGTTTGCCTGGATAGACCGTGCCGCCGCGCTGCACCATTGGCTGCCGCCGCTGCAAATCGTGGCGCTGAGCCTGAGCTACACCCTGCTGCTGCCCGTGATGCTGGCGCTGATGATGGACAAATCCGAGCCCGCCACCGCCGCGCTGGATAGCAGCCTGCAATTCTCCGTGCTGCTGGCCGGCACCTACGCCGCGGGCTTCGCCGGCCTGCGCCTGGCCGAACAGTGGGGCTATCCTGCTTCTTATAGTGTGGCGGCAGTCTTGGCGCTGCTGGTGTGCGCCGCCTTCGCCTTTAGCGGGCAGTTGCTGGAGTATGGCGCGGAAAAAGAAAATCCGGCGGGCTGATTAGCAGGAAGAAGGCTACCTGAAAAATGGTTTTCAGGTAGCCATCATGCAGCAAAGGCTACCTGAAAATTTCAGGTAGCCTTTTTAATGCTGTAACGGCCTAGCGCAAAGCCTGCCACACTTTCAGCGCGTCGGCAGTGGCTTTCACGTCGTGCACGCGCAGGATGGCGGCGCCGCGTTCGGCGGCATAGAGGGCGGCGGCCACGCTGCCGTGGATGCGTTGGGCGGGTTCGGCTTCGCCGGTGATTTCGCCGATCATGCGTTTGCGCGATACGCCGACGAGCAGGGGTAGGCCGGTTTGCGCTTGCAAATCAGGCAGGTGGCGCATGAGTTGGATATTGTGTTGGAGGTTTTTGCCGAAGCCGATGCCGGGGTCGAGCACGATGCGTTCGGAGCGGATGCCGGCGGCTTGGCAGGTTTGGGCACGGGCTTTCAGGTAGCCTGCTACTTCGCTTACCACATCTTGGTATTGCGGATTGTTCTGCATGGTTTCGGGCAGCCCCTGCATGTGCATCAGGCAGATGCCGGTGTCGGGGTGGGCGGCGAGCAGTTCGATGGCGCCGCTGTCTTCTAGGGCGGATACGTCGTTGATGATGTCAACCAGGCCGTCGCCGAGCAGGCGTTGCATGATGGCGCTGCGGCGGGTGTCCACGCTGAGGGGGACGCTCCATTTGGCGATTTCGCTCACGATGGGTTGCAGTCGTGCCCATTCTTCTTCGGGGGAGACGTGGGCGGCGCCGGGGCGGGTGGATTCGCCGCCGATGTCGAGAATGTGCGCGCCTTCGGCCAGCAGGCGTTCGGCATGGGCGAGGGCGGCGTGGGCGCTGCGGGAATAAGTGCCGCCGTCGGAGAAGGAATCGGGGGTGAGGTTGACGATGCCCATGATTTTGGGCGCGGATAAGTCGATGCGGAAACGCCCGGCTTGCCAGGTGGGTTGTGTCATGCGAGGTTACCTGAAAAAGAGGGAAAGCGGAATTATAAGCCTGCGTGGTGCAAAGGTCTTCTTTGCTGTGCTAGGGTAGAGATAGGAGGAGTGGCGGATGGGGAGTGGAAAGAGCCGGAAAACGGTTATGTCGTGTAAAAGATAGGCTGTTTGGGCAGTGTCTGACGGTGGCAAACGTATGGGCATTTCTGGCTTTATGGGATAAAAAACAAGTATATTATGATGCCGAGGCGGCTATGCCAGAAATTGTCATGCATCAAATACATACAATTATGTCGGTGTTAATATTTACTTTGAAAAGCAAAAGGCATATACTGCGATTCAGCGTTGGGCAGGGCGGAAAAGCTTTTTCAGCCAGCTGCCTAGTCCAACTCACTAATAGAAGTGGGCGATGTTGTTTGGATAATAAAGCCTGCCAAACCTTCCTGAGTTACAAAGTAGAGAGTATGAATTGGTTTCGGGAAGCTTAAATTATTTGTTTTTATTTTGTTTTTGTGGAGATCTTGTCGAAAATGAATTACGATAAAACCGTAGCGGAAATGTTGAACGTGGATGGCGCTTTGGCTGCCGCAGTAGTGGATTATTCCAGCGGCATGTTGTTGGCCGGCGGCGGTAGCCCCTCAATCGATTTGGAAATTGCCGCCGCAGGTAACACCGAAGTGATCCGTGCCAAAAAGAAAACTATGCAGATGCTTGGCTTGAAAGATGAAGTTGAAGACATCCTGATCACTTTGGGCACCCAATACCACCTGTTGCGCACGCTGCCGCGTCATGACGGTCTGTTCCTGTACTCCGTGCTGGATAAAAGCAAAGCCAACTTGGCTTTGGCTCGCCGTTCTTTGATTAACGCCGAACGCAACTTGGGCTAATTGCCATATTCGAAATCGGCTGTCTAATTTATTAGACAGCCGGTTTTTATTGTTTGCCACACCTGGTATGGTGCGGGAAAAATACAACAATCCTCCCGCCTTTTCTGCCGTGCACTTGCCGCAGCCGGTATCCGGCCGCTACCATGCGCGGGTTTTCATGATTCATTCACCATTGCAAAGAAAGGAGCTGGCTATGCCGTACACTTCAATCCTCCGTTCAATCCTTTGCAGCTCAGAAGCCTGAGGCCATTCTTTTTTTCTGTGCCGCCCGCTTCGGGCTGCTTTCTCCCTATTTTGCAAACTGCATTTGATGCGCTGCTTTGCCGCGCCTGCCGTTTGCATTCTGCGGATAAATTTATTTGCTGTTTCAAGCTGTTGCCGTCGTGTTTACGCGTGCTTGGCAGAGCTGTGCGCAAACGGATTTATCCGCCGCAAGAAAGTACATTATGGGCACACAAAATCCCCAAATCATTTCTGAAAACATTGTTTTAATAGCCGATTCAAACACCTGGATTGAAGGCAACGCCGTCCAACAACTCCAAACCACCGCCCGCCTGCCGCAGATGCGCCGGGTGGCCGGTATGCCCGATTTGCACGCCGGGCGCGGTTATCCCATCGGTGCGGCATTTTTCAGCCTTGGCCGTTTTTATCCCGCGCTCATCGGCAACGACATCGGCTGCGGCATGGCGCTGTGGCAAACCGATTTGCCCGCACACAAAGCCAAACCCGCCAAGCTGGCCAAACAGCTCGGCAGCATCGATATGCCGTTGGATGAAAGCTGGCAGGTACGGATTAACGGCATCCTGCCGCAGCATCCTTTTCAGGTAGCCTTAGGCACCATCGGCGGCGGCAACCATTTTGCCGAGCTGCAAACCGTAGACACTGTTTACCGCCCCGAAAGGCTACCTGAAAACTTCAATACCGACTGCCTGCAACTGCTCGTGCACAGCGGCTCGCGCGGGCTCGGCCAGCAGGTTTTGCGCCGCCATGTGGACGCGCACGGCCATCAAGGGCTACCTGAAAACAGCCCCGAGGCCGCCGCCTACCTGGCCGAACACGACGATGCGCTGACCTTTGCCTGCGCCAACCGCCTGCTGATTGCCGAGCGCATGCTTGAGCGTTGGCATGCCGAGGGCCGCCGCCTGCTCGATGTGCACCACAACTTCCTGCAGCGCACCGAAATCGGCGGCGAAACCGGCTGGCTGCACCGCAAAGGCGCCACCCCGTCCGACTGCGGCCTGGTGCTGATTCCTAGTTCGCGCGGCGACTACAGCTATTTAGTCGAACCGGCCACCGATTGTAGTATCGCCCTCAATTCGCTCGCCCACGGCGCCGGCCGCAAATGGCAGCGCGGCGAATGCAAAGGCCGCCTGTCGCACAAATACAGTGCCGACAGCCTGCGCCGCACCGCTTTCGGCAGCATCGTGGTGTGCGCCGACAAAGCCTTGATTTTTGAAGAAGCCCCACAGGCCTACAAAAATATCGACAGCATCATCGAAGCCATGCGACAGGCCGGCCTGATCGAACCGATAGCCCGCCTCAAGCCGGTGCTCACCTACAAAACCAACGGCGGCTGCGGGGAGTGACGCCGTGAAAATCATCAGTAAATTTAAAGACTTTTACGACCACAAAGTAGCCAAATACGGCATCGACCCCGTGCTGGTGTTCGACCGCCGCCAACCGCCGGATGCCGAAATCCTGCGCGGCCTGCCCAAACCGCCCACCGAGTGGGAGAAGGAATACGGCGCGTGCGCCGTGGTGTCCGAGCTGTATATCGGCAATCTGCGCGTGTTCCTGTTTGCCGCCGAGAAGCGGGTGTACAGCTCATACGACATCGACACCGTGTATCTGCGGCACCGCCGCCACAGCCCGTCCCTGTGCATGGTGCGCTTTCTCGACGGCGGCGAATACTGCCTGCCGCAATACCATAACTACTACTGGCCGGGGTATCGCCACTTCCATGTGCCCGATTTCAGCCCCCGCCGTTGCAGCCGCAGCCATCCCATAATCGCCAAATACCGCCATACGCCGCTGTTGCTCGCCTATTATGCCGACCCCAACCGGCCCACCCGGCTCGACAGCCGCCAAAATTTCGCCGAAAACCCGCAGCTTTCCGGCCTTGGTGTGTATCTCGACCCCGATATCGTGTGGCAGCACCTTTGCGAATACCTCTCTCAGCTCAAAAGTGAGGCTGAAACCAGCCCGCCCGTGCCCGATCAAGACAAAATCGGCAACAAAGGCTTCGATGCCAAGTATTCGTTCCGGCCGAAGATGAAAAGGAAATGACGCCGTGAAAATCATCAGTAAATTTAAAGACTTTTACGATCACAAAGTAGCCAAATACGGCATCGACCCCGTGCTGGTGTTCGATCGCCGCCAGAGCCCGGATGACGAAATCCCGCACGGCCTGCCCAAGCCGCCTACCGAGTGGGAGAAGGAATACGGCGCGTGCGCGGCCATGTCGGCGCTGTATGTGGGCAGGCTGCGCGTGTATTTGTTCAACACGGGCGCGCACGTTTACACTTCGTTTGACGTGGCCGAAGTGATCCGCCGCCCGTCGCATCCCGGCCGGGATATTTGCCCCAAAATCCGTTTTCACGATGGCGGCGAATACTGCCTGCCGCAATACGGAGACTACTTATTGGGCGCAAACGAGAAATTCCAGGCCGAAACCGTAGCCTCGCGGGAGGAATTGCCCGCTGCGCCGCTGCTGCTGGAGTGCGAAACCGGATTGCGCAGCTGGCGGGAAGGCAAGTTTGCCTATTACGCCAACCCCCAGCTCTCCGCACTCGGTATCTACATCGACCCCGATATCGTGTGGCAGCACCTTTGCGAATACCTCTCGCAGCTCAAAAACGAGGCCGAAACCAGCTCGCCCGTGTCCGACCAAGACAAAATCGGCAACAAAGGTTTCGATGCCAAGCATTCGTTCCGGCCGAAAATGAAAAGGAAATAAACCATGATTTATCTGCAAATTTCTACCGCCCAAGGCCCGGCTGAATGTCAGATGTTTGCCCGCTTCGCCCTGCAAAAAATCCTGCGCGAGGCCGAAGTGGCAGGCGCGCAGGCCGAAATATTGGAAGAAACCCCGAGCAAACACGGCATCCTCTCCGCCGTGCTCAAGCTCTCCGGCAGCCGCGCCGAAAGCCTGGCCGCAAGCTGGCAGGGCACGCTGCAATGGGTGTGCCCCAGCCCGCTGCGGCCGCAGCACCCGCGCAAAAACTGGTATATCGGCGTGTTCAGGCTACCTGAAATTCCCGCGCTGCCGGAAAGCGAAGGCATCGAATTCCAAACCTGCCGCGCCGGCGGCAAAGGCGGGCAGCACGTGAACAAAACCGAGTCCGCTGTGCGCGCCGTCCACCTTGCCAGCGGCATCGCCGTACGCGCCGAGGGCGAGCGCAGCCAGCATGCCAACAAAAAACGCGCACTGGAACTGCTCGCGCTCAAGCTGGCCGAAAACCACCAAACCGCCTTGCGCCGGCATGCCGCCGATGCGCATAAATCGCTCTACCGAGTGGAGCGCGGCAACCCGAGGCGGGTGTTTAAGGGGGAAGATTTCCGCGAACAGGCTTGATGGCGCGGGCAATGGGAAAAGGCTACCTGAAATTTCAGGTAGCCTTTCCTTATTCGGCTTGAATAATGCAGCCTGCACTTGTTACCGTGTCGAAATCTGTTATAATCGCGCGCTTTCAAACTTCCAAAAAAAATCAATTAGGTATCATTTATGAATTCAAAGTCAACCTTATATTGCGTGCTCGCTTTTGTGCTGGGCACGGTGTTCCTGTATATGGGTTTCCACTCGATGAAGGAAAACAGCCAATTCCGCGAAAAAGGGCAAAGGGCCATGTTCACGCCCGCCACCAACGAATACACCGAACACAGGGAACGCAGGGGCGGCGGAGTGTATTACACCGTGTCTTTGAACTACACCACGGCGGAAGGCACACCGGTAACGGTGAACAACATCAACATCAGCACCAATGAATTGGACAAACTGAAAGCGGGTGAGGATATCGAGTGCCTTTATCTGCCGAACAACCCCAAACGCGTCCGCTGCCAAAACGGGGCGGACGCCAGCCTTTGGCAATCGTTCCTGACCGCCCTGGTGGCATACGGCTTTATTGTCATGACGGTGGTGAAGGGGCGCCGCGAGAATCAGTATGAAGATTATGACGAAGATGAAGACGACGATGACGATACAGATTACCGCAGACGCAGTCGGTAGTCGGTAGGTTGGGTTGGTAAACCCAACATTCCACTTTATTTGTCGGGTTACGCCAGCGGCTAACCTAACCTACTCTTGCTGCGCTTTTAAACCGCCGCGTTTGTCTGCAACGCAAAGGCTACCTGAAATTTCAGGTAGCCTATCTTCATCCGATTTATCGGCTGCTTGGGGGGCGTGTAGGG
>ERZ772827.1014-NODE-1014-length-14618-cov-16.056170_pt1 | contig 14618 bp, 11 predicted proteins | sample MGYA00580850_ERZ772827 | MGnify/ENA primary metagenome ERZ772827 (study PRJEB29015, sample SAMEA2737950) | human oral metagenome | biome: human oral; feature: human-associated habitat; material: dental | place: China | collected 2145 ...
ACGTGCCCGGCCGCGTGGCCAAGGCCCTGCTGGACCTGGCCGACCGCTTCGGCTCGCCCACCGACGACGGCGTCCACGTCCCCCACGACCTCACCCAGGAGGAGCTCGCCCAGCTGGTGGGCGCCTCGCGCGAGACGGTCAACAAGTCGCTGGCCGAGTTCGTCTCCCGCGGCTGGATCCGCCTGGAGGGCCGGGCCGTCACGCTGCTCGACGTCGACCGCCTGCGCCGTCGCGCCCGCTGAGGGCCCGTTTCGGGTCACGAGCCCTCCGCACCGCTCGCTTCCGCGCTGAGCACCAGCATCACCGACGAAACTGGCAGCGTCGTGTCTGCGGCCCAATCGTCACGGGCCGCAGACACGGCGCCGCATCTGCGCTCCGCCTGGGCCGAGTCCGCGTCGTCGGTGCGGACAGGAGCCCGACGACGCAACTGGTTCGGCGGACCCGTCCGAGCGCCGTCAGCTTCTGGGGCGCTTGAGGTAGGCGACGAGGTTCTCCGTGCCCGACGGGCCGGGGACGACCTGGACGAGCTCCCAGCCGTCAGCACCCCACTGGTCGAGGATCTGCTTGGTGGCGTGGGTGATGAGGGGGACGGTGGCGTACTCCCAAGTGGTTGGAGAGGCGGCCGCGGGCACGTGGTCAGAGGATGCAGTCATGGGGCTCAGCCTAGAGCCCGCCCCGGAGCACCGGAAAATCCGACGGCACGAGTTGAGTCCGACGTCTCCAGGAGCCTCCCGCAGGCGCAGCGCCCTCAGGAGGCGCAGCGCATCCGGGCCAGGATGCGGGGGGCGCGGCGGGCATGGATCTCGGCGACGAGCTCGTCGTCCTCGCGCTGGAGCCACAGGCCCCAGTCGTCCACCTCGGGGAAGCGCCGCAGCAGCGCCCGCCTCTCCCGCTCGGTGAGTCCGCCCCAGACCCCGAAGCTGGACTCGGAGTTGAGCGCCTCGGCCAGGCACTCCATGCGAACCGGACACGAGAAACACAGTGATCTGGCATCGCGCTGCTCGGCCCCTTTGCCGAAAAGCTGGTCGGGTTCGACAGATGCGCAGGCTGCTTGGGTCGCCCAGGTCTGGTCGTCTTGAGTCATGCTCGCTCCCGATTCACTCAACGGCCGACGCCGTTGTCAGACACGTCACAGCCGTTACCGTATGGCAACCGAGCGCCGCGCACCAAATCCCACTTCTGTGGTCCAGGCGTCTTCGGCGTCGCAGAGCCCAGCAGGACCGGCGCACACCAGCCCATTCGAGAGGAGTTCTCTGATAGCGAGCCGATTACCGGACGTCGAGTCCACCGATATCTCACCTTTCGCAAGGTTGGGAATTCCGGTTCTCACAGCCGAGCGGCACCCGCGGGAGCGCGAACGCCGTCGGCCAGCCGTGATCCCACGGTGATCCACTCCTGAACATTTCCTAGGAATCTTCTGAGTGTCGAGATCTGTCTCGCTATCTGGCCACTCCGGCAGCTCCTGACCGTCCCGACGACGGCGGCCCGCCGGCGCACATCCCTTGAAACGAGAGGGGCGCCGGGGCGACCTCCTAGGGTCTTCTCAGGCCGAAGGGGGTCTACGCCACTGCATCGCCCTGGTGATTCCACGTAGGCTAGCGCCATGGCGAAATCCTCTGCGCGCGGGCGCTCCCTGGCACCACCTCAGGTCGTCTCGATGCTCGTGGTCTTTCTGGCACTCTCGGGCGTCGGCGGGGTCCTGTCCGCAGGCTTCGCAACCCCCTTCGTGGGCGTCACGGCGGCCCTGACCAAGGCCTCCGCCGAGCTCTTCGAGGAGCTCCCCAGCGACTTCAACGTCCAGCAGCCCAGCCAGATCTCGACCCTGTACGCGTCCGACGGCCAGGAGATCACCCAGTTCTACGCGGAGAACCGCATCGTGGTGCCCCTGAGCCAGATCTCGGTCAACATGCAGAACGCCATCGTCGCCGTGGAGGACCAGCGCTTCTACCAGCACCAGGGAGTCGACCCCACCGGCATGGTGCGCGCCCTGGTCTCCAACAACGCCGGCGGCTCACGCCAGGGCGCCTCCACCCTGACGCAGCAGTACGTGCGCAACACGCTCATCGAGACCGGTCTGAGGAACGACGACCACAAGATCATCCGGGACGCCACCGAGAGCACCGTCGCCCGCAAGCTGCGGGAGATGAAGTTCGCCCTCAGCCTGGAGCAGAAGTACTCCAAGCAGCAGATCCTCGAGGGCTACCTCAACATCGCCGCCTTCAGCCCGTCGACCTACGGGGTCGAGGCCTCCGCCCGGCACTACTTCAGCAAGTCGGCCAGTGAGCTGACGGTGGCCGAGGCCGCCCTCATGGCCGGCACCACCAACGCCCCCAGCGCCTACGACCCCGTCAGTCAGCCGGAGCTGGCCAAGAACCGCATGGACTGGGTGCTGGCCAAGATGCTGGAGGAGAAGTTCATTACCCAGGAGCAGCACGACGAGGCCGTCGCCACCCCGATCGAGAGCATGCTTCACGTCCAGGATGCCCCAGCGGGCTGCGGCGCCGCCGGGACCGCCGCCTACTTCTGCACCTACGTGGTTAACGAGATCCTCGGGTCGGAGAACTTCGGGCCCGACGTCGCCTCCCGCCGTCAGCTCCTGACACGCGGCGGACTGAAGATCACCACCACCCTGGACCTCAAGCGGCAGAGCGCAGCCGACAGCATCATTCAGGCCAACACTCCGATCGGAGACTCCGACGACGCTAATTCCACAATCGCCTCGATCGAGCCCGGTACAGGAAAGATCCGAGCCATCGCTCAGAACACCACCTTTGAGGATTCTCAGCTTGTCTTCGCGGCGGACGCCAAGCACGGTGGGGTCGAGCTCGCCGACGGTACTGTCGGCTTCCAGCCTGGATCCACATTCAAGGCCATCATCCTGGCCCAGTGGCTCAGGAGCGGCCACACGGCCGGTCAGGTAGTGAATGCCTCCGGGCCAAGAACCTACCCGCCCAACACATTCAACGTTCCTTGCGACCCTGATCTCGCTGCTGGCTCCTGGACCGTGAACAACGTTGCCGGCACCACCGCTGGCAACATGACTGTCCGGGAGGCCACGAAGCAATCCATGAACGTGGGCTTCACCGAGATGCTCAAGCAGCTGGATGTCTGCGAGGTCACGCAGTTCGCCGCCTCTATCGGCGTGACCAAGGCGGACGGGAGCCCGTTGGATCCCGATCCCTCGCTGGCCCTGGGCTCCAAGCCCGTGCCACCGCTCAGCATGGCCAACGTCTATGCGACCTTCGCTTCCGGAGGCAAGTACTGCAGGCCCATTGCCATCGAGTCCATCTTGGATGCGAGTGGCACCTCGATGGCGGTTCCCAGCGCCGACTGCACCCAGGCTCTGGATGAGAAAGCCGCTGATCAAACGGCCATCACACTCCAGGCCACGTCGGAACCTGGAGGTACCGCCAAGGACGCCGGAATCGGGAGGCCGATTGCGGGCAAGACCGGAACCACGGACGAAGCCGAGAACGCCTGGTTCGTGGGCTTCACCCCGCAGCTGTCCACCGCGGTCTGGATCGGTGACGCGAAGGAGAGCAGCCGGAGCCTTGTAGGCAGGACTATCGGCGGGAACTACTACAGACAAATGTACGGTAGCGATTTGGCCGTGCCTATGTGGCGTGACTACATGTCCCAGGCCTTGGCAGAGGAACCGAAGCTGCCGATCCCCTCCCACTAGTGACCGCCGGCCGCCTGTGAACAACTGAACAGAAGAGGATCCGACTCTCCATGACGCCCTCCCCTGCCGGCCGCACGGCCCTATCCGTCGTCGGCGCCACCACCGCCCTGGGGGCGGCCACGTTGGCCTACAGCCTCATCGAGGCCCGCTGCCCCGTCGTGCGGCGCATCGACGTGCCGGTCCTCGCGGCCGACGAGGAGCCCCTGACGGTACTGCACCTGTCCGACCTGCACCTGACCGACCGCACCGAGGCGCGAGTCGAGTGGGTGCGCCGTCTGGCGCAGCTGCGACCTGACGTCGTCGTCAACACCGGTGACAACCTGTCCCTGGCCTCCGGGCTGGAGCCGCTGCGGCGGGCGCTGGAGCCGCTGACGGGTCTGCCCGGCGCCTTCGTCATGGGTGACCACGACTACCGCACCACCGTCTTCCGCCTGCCGACGCGCTACCTGCACCGCGACCCGCGCAAGGCCTCCAGCCGCGTGCGCGACGAGGACATCGAGGCCCTGCCCTGGGAGCAGGTCCGAGACCTCCAGGCCGCCGGCGGCTGGGCGGACCTGACTAACCGACGTGCCTCGCTCACTGTTGGCGGGCGGCGTATCGAGCTGGTCGGCGTCGACGACCCTCACGCCGACCGCGATGTCTTCCCCGCCCCCGAGACCACCGGCAATGCTGCGTCGTCAGGGTCGGCAGGGTCGGCTGTCTCTCTGCCTGCGATCCGCGATCGCGGAGGCCGGGCTCTGCGCCTGGGGCTCACGCACGCCCCCTACCGGCGGGTCCTGGATGCGATGTCGGCCGACGACGTCGACCTGGTCCTGGCAGGCCACACGCACGGCGGGCAGCTGTGCGTGCCCGGGGTGGGGGCGCTGGTCACCAACTGCGACCTGGACCGGGGCCGGGCCTCAGGGCTGTCGCAGTGGCCGGGGCGGATCGGGGACCCGCAAGCGGCGGACCACATGTACCTGCACGTCTCCGCCGGGCTCGGCACGAGCCCCTACACGCCCGTGCGCCTGGCCTGCCGGCCCGAGGCCACGCTGCTGAGGCTGCTTCCGGCCTGAGGGACGACGCGATCGCTCCCCCAGCACTTCTCCCAGGCACGCATCCCCCGCCAACACTTCGACCAAAAATTCATAGAAGACACGGCTCCGCGTCATTTATGAAGTTTTGGTCGAAGTGTTGGGACGGGCCCGGGGCACGCCGCACTGGGACGCGCCGTCAGCGGCGCCACCGGGCGAAGCCGCCCTCGGAGCTGATGACCTGCCCGGTGATCCAGCGGGCCTCGTCGGTGAGCAGCCAGGTGATGAGCCGGGCGGCGTCGTCGGGCTCGCCCCAGCGGCCCTGGGGGAACATGGCTGCGGTCGCTTCACGGTCCGCCTCGGTGACGTAGCCGGTGTCGACGGGACCGGGGTTGACCGTGTTGACGGTGATGCCCGCGTCGATGAGCTCATCGGAGATCGTCAGGGTGACGCCCGCGATGGCGGCCTTGGCGGCGGCGTAGGCGATCTCCCCGGGCAGGGGCCCCAGGCCCTGGCCGGAGGTGAGGAAGACGATGGCACCGCGCCGACTGCCTGCCGGCCGGCTACCGGCGCCGATCACGGAGTCCGCGGCCGGCGAGACGAAGCCCTCCTGGGCGGCGAAGGCCTGCGCCAGGAGGATGGAGGCGCGGGCGTCGACGGCCCAGTGGGCGTCCAGGACGGCCTCGGTCATCTCGCTGAGCGGCCCGTCGGGGCTGCTCATGGCCTGGTTGCACACGAGAGCGTCGAGGTGTCCGACGGCGGCTGCGGCCTGCTCGACGAGGCGGGCCGGCTCCCCGGGGGCGGCCAGGTCAGCAGTGATGTCGATGAGCTGGGCCGGGCCGACCAGGTGGGTGCGGATGGAGGCCATGACGGCCTCGACGTCGTCGGCGCCCCAGGGCTGGGCGGCGTCGTGCGGGCGATAGTGGTGGGCGACGACGCTCGCCCCGTAGTCGGCGGCGCGGCAGGCGATGGCGTGGCCGATACCGATACGGCGGCTGACGCCGGTGACCAGGACCGTGCGGCCCGCCAGGGGCAGCCGGTCGCGACCGACGGCGCCAGCGGCGCCGCCTGGACCACAGGAGCGGTTCTCGAGGTGAGCATCGGTGGTCATACCGGTGATTGTAGAAGAGCAGCTCCACGGGGGAGACCTCCCCATGCGCATCGTCCAGCCCCCTACGAAAAAGGGCGCATTGGTGTCACAGCCCTGCCCTATCCTCGGCCTCATGAGCTCACCGACCATTGCGCCCTGGAACGCCGAGCAGGTCACCGCGCTGGCGCCGGACAAGCAGGTCGCCACGGCCGGCCTCAAGCTGGCCTCGCCCGCCACGTGGTCGGACGCCGGCGTGCACGGGGCTCTGGTGTGGGGCAGTGCCTCAGGGTCGGGCAAGAAACCCTACCGGGTGTGCGTGGACCTGTCCGGTCCGGCCTTCAAGTGCTCCTGCCCCAGCCGCAAGTTCCCCTGCAAGCACGCCGTCGGCCTGCTGCACCTATGGAGCCGGGGCCAGGTGGCGGGCGGGGAGCCTGCCGACTTCGCTGCCGAGTGGCTGGAGGGCCGGGCCAAGCGAGCCCAGCAGAAGGCCGCGCGGCAAGAGGCCACGGAGCAGCCCGATGACCCGGCCAAGGCGGCCGCCTCCGCCAGGAGCACCGCTGCTCGTGCCCGCACCCGCGAGCGGCGCATCACCGAGGGGCTGGCGGACCTGGACCGGTGGTTGGCGGACCAGCTCCGCGAGGGGCTGGCCAACGGATCGGCCCAGCGCCCCAAGCAGCTGACCGCCTTAGCCTCCCGCATGGTTGATGCCCAGGCCCCCGGAGTCGCCCGACGCCTGACTGCCCTGTCACGGCTGAGAGACTCCTCCCCCGACTGGCCCGAGCGGCTGGTCGACGAGCTCGGGCTGCTCCATCTGCTCATCCGGGCCTGGACCCGCCGTGAGCAGCTGCCCGACGACCTGAGAGCCACCGTCCGCTCCCACGTGGGGATCACCGTGCGTGCCGAGGACGTCCTGGCCTCACCCGGCGTTGGCGACACCTGGGTGGTCGTGGCCGGCCGGGACTCCGTGGAGGGCAGGATCGCCGAGCGCCGCCTGTGGCTCTACGGCACGACCACCCGGCGCTGGGCGCTCATCCTCGTCTTCGCCCCCGTCTCCGGCGGTTTCTCCACCACCGTTGTTCCCGGGACCCGGTTCGACGCCGTCGCGCACTTCTATCCGGGACGCGGCCAGCTGCGCGTGGCCCTGTCCGACGAGCAGCCCTCGCAGCCCGTGACCGGTTGGGTACCTGAGCCCTCAGGAACGACCTCCGCTCGGGAGGCCTGGAGGCGTGCTGTCGCCGCGGACCCGTGGGTGGAGGTCGTCCCGGCACTGGTCTCAGGACGGTTCCGTCTGCTCGGCAACGGCGAGCTGGCACTCGAGGACGCGGACGGGGCTCTGCCACTCATCACACCCGACGACGCCCGATGGGTTCTGCCGCTCCTGGACGACGGTGACGAGGTCACAGTTGCCGGCGAGCTGTCACCCGCGGGCCTGCGGGCTCTGAGTGTTGTCACCGACGGAGAGGTGCGTGCCCTGTGAGCGAGCTGTCCCCATTAGCTCAAGCCGCCGTCATCGGAACAAGTGCGCAGCCCTTCTCCTCGGAGGCACTCCCCAGAGCCGTCACCGACGTCCTCCCTCCCCGACAGGAGACGGCGGAGAGTGCTGAGCGTGCAGACCACGCGATGGACGGCACCGATGTGCTCCTGGACGCGGCCGCCGCCTACGGTGCGGTGCACCGCGCCACGGTCCCCACGATTCCCTCCGCCGCCGCACGGAATACCGGTTGGGCGACGTCGTCGCGCCCCCTGGCACCGGAGGCACTGTGCTCCACCCTCGAGCAGATCCTGGTCAGCAAGCCTCAGCAGCACCTGCTCGCCACGGCACTGGGGCTGGTGGCCGAGTGCGGCTGGCGGCTACCGGCCCCGCTCCTCCTGCGCGTCCTCAATGAGGCCGCCCACAGGCACGAGGAACGCGACGCGGTCCTGGGAGTCATCGACGAGCGCGCCGCGGCGGTGCTCCGCGACCACCCGGTGTGGGGCAAGCGGGTCGAGCCCCTGGTATCCCTGCACAGCGGCGACTCCGGGGACGACTCGGTGTGGAGACTGGGCACCACAACCCAGCGGCTCGCCTACTTCAGGCGGCTGCGCGCACAGGACCCGGCCGCCGCACGGACTCTCCTGGTGGCGTCATGGCAGAAGGAGAAGGCCGAGACCCGCGAGGGGATCGTCGAGGCGCTGACCACCGGTTTGAGCGAAGCGGACCTGCCTCTGCTGGAGATGGCCATCACGGACCGCTCCGGAGGTGTGCGCCAGGCGGCGGCGCAGGTGCTCCTCCATCTGCCCGGATCGGGCCTGGTCCAGCGCGCCGAGGCCCTCGCCGCCTCGCACATGAACGTCACCAAGCGGTTTCTGCGCACCACCCGGGTGGACTGCCGACCCATCGAGGTGACCGATGAGGTTCTGCGTGACGAGTACGGGAAGCGCGGCACCGGGGCCCCGTCCCGAGTCGACGTCGGCTCTCCAGCCGCCAGGAGAGCGGCAGCCGGATACCCGCCGGCTCTGTTGGAGGAGGTGGTGGGACGCGTCCCGATCGACCGCTGGCCGGCCCTCATCGGGCTGTCCGCCACTCAGATCCTCGAGGCCGAGGTGACCTTCGAGGGGGAGCCGCTGGATCTGCGCAGTGCCCTGTTCACCGCGGACCGTCGTAGCAGCGGCACCCTTATCGAGGCCTGCACGGCCGACGCCTTCAAGCGGGGCGATCTCGATCGCTTGACCGACATGCGCCGCTACTGGCCGCGTCCCTACTCCGCGGAGCACTCCCGGCGCATGGTCTCCTTCCTCCGGTCCGCCCTCGACTCGCACCGAACCGAGGACATCGGTTACTGGGCCACCCAGGAGACCACCACGCTGCCGGTCTCCTGCCACGCAGCGGTCCTGCCCGAGGCACTGGCCCTGATGGAGGAGGCCTCCCGTCCCGACTCGGCGCCGGCCTTCGTGACCGACGCCGTCGAGGGCCTGCGTCTAAGACTCTGGCTGGAGACCCTGCGCACTCATCCGGACTAGCCGCACCCGTACGCACTGAGCATGACCCCTGCCAACCGCCCATCGACAACACACCACCAGCCCCCGAGGAGACCCCGTGACCACTCCCCAGACCAGTAACCAGAGCAGTACTGATGACGCACCCCTGCTGCGCCCGCACGCCGAGCAGCGCTACGCCGAGGAGCTCGCCGCCCTGGCGCGTCTCGACGAGCGCACCCGGCCGGCGAGCTGGAGGCTCTCACCCTGGGCAGTGGTCACCTACCTCATGGGCGGCATGCTGGAGGACGGCACCGTCATCACCCCGAAGTACGTCGGCAACCGGCGTCTCATCGAGGTGGCCGTGGCGACCCTGGCCACGGATCGGGCCCTGCTCCTGCTGGGGGTTCCAGGCACAGCGAAGTCCTGGGTGAGCGAGCACCTGGCCGCCGCGATCTGTGGCACCTCAACGCTCCTGGTGCAGGGCACGGCGGGCACCTCCGAGGAGGCGGTGCGCTACGGCTGGAACTACGCCCGGCTCCTGGCCGAGGGCCCCTCGCAGGCGGCGCTCGTCCCCTCCCCCATCATGACGGCCATGGGGACGGGGCGGATCGCCCGGGTCGAGGAGCTCACCCGTATGCCCTCCGACGTCCAGGACGCCCTCATCACCGTGCTCAGCGAGAAGACCCTCCCGGTGCCGGAGCTGGGCACCGAGGTGCAGGCGCACGGGGGCTTCAACCTCATCGCCACCGCCAATGACCGCGACCGCGGCGTCAACGACCTCTCGGCGGCACTGCGGCGCCGTTTCAACACGGTGGTGCTGCCGCTGCCGGCCTCGGCAGAGGAGGAGGTGAGCATCGTGGCCCGCCGCGTGGAGGACCTCGGCTCGGCGCTCCAGCTGCCGCCCGCGGAGGGTGCTCTGGAGGAGATCCGTCGCGTGGTCACCGTCTTCCGCGAGCTGCGCCAGGGTGCGACGGAGGACGGACGCACGAGCCTGAAGTCACCATCGGGCACCCTGTCCACGGCGGAGGCGATCTCGGTGGTCACCAACGGTCTGGCCATGAGCGCCCACTTCGGCGACGGCGTTCTGCGCCCCTCGGACGTGGCCGCCGGGATCCTCGGGGCGGTGGTGAGCGACCCGGTGGCCGACCAAGTCGTGTGGTCGGAGTACCTGGAGGCCGTGGTCCGCGAGCGCCGCGACTGGTCTGACTTCTACCGCGCCTGCCATGAGGTGGGGCAGTGACCGTCAGCGCAGAGCTCGACTCCGGGGCTGACGTCGAAGCCGAGGCCGACGCCGCAACCGGTACCGAGGACATGCGCCCGCCCGTGCGAGTCCTGGGGATCCGTCACCACGGCCCGGGCTCGGCACGGGCCCTGGCCGCGGCGCTGGAGGCCTATCGGCCCGACTGCGTCCTCATCGAGGGGCCGGCCGACGCCGATGGCCTCGTCGAGTGGGCGGGCCGGGGCCTGGAGCCGCCGGTGGCTCTGCTCGCCTGGGACAACACCGATCCCTCCCAAGCCTCCTTCTGGCCGATGGCCGTCTTCTCCCCCGAGTGGCAGGCGCTGTCCTGGGCGGTGGCGCACGGGGCCAGGGTCCGTTTCATGGATCTGCCCGCTGCCGTCATCCTGGCCGAGCGGAAGGCCGAGCGGGAGCAGGCTCGGTCGGAGGCCGACGCCGGAGCCGGAGCTGAGAGCGAGGTGGAGGCTGAGGAACTCGTCGCCGACGTCGGCGGCTCGGGCAGCCCCAGCGGTTCGGAGGAGACGGACGGTCTGGCGGATGGCGGGTCGGAGGGCGCAGATATCACGGCTCGGGGCGCGGCCCAGCCGGTGCGGACCGACCCGATCGCGGAGCTGGCGCGCCTGGCCGGTTATGAGGACCCGGAGGCCTGGTGGGAGGACGTCGTCGAGCTGCGAATGGAAGGGGATCCATTCGACGCGCTGACCGAGGCGATCGAGCTCCTGCGAGAGATCTCCCCGGAGACCGACGAGTCCACGCTGCGCCGCGAGGCGCATATGCGCAAGGTTCTCCGGGCGGCCAGGAGGGAGGGCCACACGCGGATCGCCGTCGTGTGCGGGGCGTGGCACGCACCGGCGCTGGCCGGCAAGCCGCCGAAGGTCGCGCAGGACAACGCCCGTCTCAAGGGCATGGCGAAGGCGAGGACGTCACTGACCTGGGTGCCCTGGACGCACCGGCGCCTGGCCGAGGGCAGCGGCTACCGCGCCGGGGTGGAGTCGCCGGGCTGGTACCACCTGCTCTTCACCGCACCGGACAGGCCGGTCGTGCGCTGGCTGACGCAGGTGGCCGCGTCGCTACGCCGCCAGGACCTGCCGGTCTCCTCGGCCCACATCATTGAGGCGGCGCGGCTGTCCCAGAGCCTCGCCGCACTGCGCGGGCGTCCCATGGCCGGCCTCGATGAGCTGAGCGAAGCGGTCCTGTCGGTCATGTGCGATGGCAGTACGGTGCGGGCTGCCGCCGCGACACGTGAGGTCCTCATCGGCGAGGTGCTCGGCTGCGTTCCTGATGGTGTCCCCATGGTCCCCCTGGACGCCGACCTGCGCTCAGCCGCCAAGAGCCTGCGCATGGCCTTCGCGGCGACCCCCAAGACACTCACCCTGGACCTGCGCAAGCCCCGGGACCTGGCCAAGTCCCAGCTGCTGCGACGCCTGGAGATCCTCGGGATCACCTGGGGTAGGCAGCGGCGGGCGGCCTCGAGCGGCACCTTCAAGGAGGTCTGGGAGCTCGAGTGGGACCCGGAGATGTCGGTGCAGGTGGTGGAGGCCGCGACCTTCGGCACCACGGTGGCCTCCGCCGCCGGGAACGCCCTGCTGGGCGCCACCGACTCCCTGCCGCAGGTGACCAGGTCGGTGGAGAAGGCGCTGGCGGCCGGCCTGTCCGAGGTCGTGCCCGACCTGCTGAGGATCCTCGACGAGCAGGCGGCACGCGAGATCGACATCGTCCAGCTGCTGGGCTCGGTGCCGGCCCTGACGCGCTCCCAGCGCTACGGGGACGTGCGCGGCACGGACGCCTCCAGCCTGGAGGCGGTGACCCGCGCCGTCCTGGTGCGCGGGTGCGCGGGGATGCCTGCGGCGGCCGCGAACGTGGACGCCCGGGCTGCCCGCACGCTGCGGACGACACTCGACGAGGTCCAGAGCGTCATCGGTCTCCTGGACGAGCGGGCCGCGGCGCTGTGGAACGGTGCGCTGCGCTCCGCGCTGGCAACTCGCAGCCTGCCGGGCCTGCTGGCCGGACGCATCACCCGGATGCTGCTGGACGCCGGGGAGCTGGACCGCGACGACACCGCCCTGAGGCTGTCCCGGGCGCTGTCGCAGGGCACGCAGCCCGAGGAGCAGGCCGAATGGATCGAGGGGTTCCTCGCGGGGGACATCCTCCTACTCAGCTATGACAACACCCTGCTCGAGGTGCTCAACGAGTGGCTGGCGCGCATCGGGGACCAGGCCTTCGTCGACGTCCTGCCCGCACTGCGACGGGCCTTCGGTCAGTGGCCGAGTCCTCAGAAGACGGACCTGGCTCGGCAGATCCGGGGCCTGGGGTCCCCCGCCCCGGACGGGAGCAGCCCGGTTGAGGAGGCGTTCGACGACGTCGAGGCAGTTCTGGACACGGTGAGCATGATCCTGGGAGGTACCCGATGACCGCGCGCGAGCGCACCGACGACGCGAACCAGCCGGACCAGCACGCCGGCCAGGCAGGTCAAGCGAACCGGGCCGACCGGGCCGACCGGGCCGACGACATCGAGCCCACCACGATTGAGCAGCGCTGGCGCCTGGCCCTGGGCGTGGACGCAAGTGGCTACCCCACCCCACTGTCTGAGGGACACAGGGCGATGGACACGGCGCTGGCGGACCTGTACGACGTCGACCCGCAGGACAAGGGACGTGGGGGCCTGGGCGGCTCCGCACCCCATGTGGCGCGCTGGCTGGGGGACATTCGCAGGTACTTCCCCTCGCGGGTGGTGCGGGTCATGCAGACCGATGCCATTGACCGCCTGGGGCTCAAGACTCTCCTGCTGGAGCCCGAGGTGCTCCAGGGCGTGGAGCCCGACGTGCACCTGGCGGCGATGTTGGCCACCCTGTCGGAGATGATTCCTCAGGAGGCCAAGGCGACGGCGCGCACGGTCGTCGACACGGTCGTCAAGGAGGTGGAGGAGCGGATCGCCGACCGGCTCCAGCAGTCGGTGCGCGGTGCACTGGACCGCTCCACGAGGACCTCGCGGCCCCAGCTGGCCGATATCGACTGGAACCGGACCATTGCCGCGAACCTCAAGAACTACGTGCCAGAGCTGGGCACGGTCATCCCGGAGAGGCTCGTGGGGCACGGCAGGCGCCACCGGGGCATTCAGAAGGAGTTCACCATCTGTATGGACCAGTCCGGGTCCATGTCCTCCTCAGTCATCTACGCCTCCATCATGGCGGCGGTCATGGCCTCGATCCGTTCCCTGCGCACCACGCTGGTCGCCTACGACACCGCGGTGACGGACCTGACACCGCTGCTGTCCGACCCAGTCGACGTCATCTTCGGGACCCAGCTCGGCGGCGGCACGAATACCTCCCCGGCCATCGAGTACTGCCGGCAGACGATCACGCGGCCAGCGGACTCTGTGTTCATCCTCATCAGCGACCTGTACGACTCCGACCCGAAGCAGATGCTGGGACAGGTAGGGGAGCTGTTGGGAAGCGGGGTGCAGGTCGTCGTCCTGCTGGCCCTGAGTGATGACGGCGTCCCCAGCTACAACCACGACGTCGCCAAGCGGCTCGCCAAGATGGGGGTGCCAGCCTTCGGGTGCACTCCGGACGCCTTCCCAGGTCTGCTGGCGGCCGCGATCCACGGCGAGGACCTGGGCCGGTGGGCGGATGAACAGGCGGCTGCGCAGGCCGAGGGCGCCTGAACCAGGCGGGGGCGTCCCAGTCCGCGCGGAAGCATTCGACGCGTACGGGTGGGGGAGTCCGGGTTCCCCACGGCGTCGGGTGTCCCCAACCGGGCAGGAGGGCCGACGGACTGGCCGGGTCAGGCCTCGGTGCGGTCCAGCTCGTGGGCGAAGGCCTCGTGGTTGGCCTGCGAGGACAGCACGAAGCGGATGAGCCCCAGGCGGCCGACGGCGTCGGGCTCGGCGCGGGAGGGCTGCTTGACGGCGCGGGCCTGGGCCACGGCGATCTCAGCGACCCGGGTGATCGGCCAGCCGTAGACGCCGGCGGAGACGGCCGGTAGGGCGATGCTGGTGCAGCCGAGGTCGACGGCGAGGGCCAGGGAGCTGTCAAAGCAGGCGCGCAGCAGGGCCGGGTCGTCCTCGCCGGCGTGACGGTTGGGGCCCACGGTATGGATGACCCAGGTGGCGGGCAGGTCGAATCCGGGCGTGGCCACGGCATGACCGACCGGTAGACCGTCGGGCAGGTCGGTGGCGCGCAGCTCCCGACAGGCCTCGAGGAGGCGGGGGCCGGCGGCGCGGTGGATGGCGCCGTCAACTCCCCCACCGCCGAGGAGTGTGCTGTTGGCGGCGTTGACGATGGCGTCGACCTTCTCGGTGGTGATGTCACCGACGACGGCTTCGATGCGCATGAGGGGACTCCTGTTCCGCGGTGGATGCTCTGGGCGGTCTCTTCGAGTTCTCGGATTCCTCGGGCCGGCCGCCGCGCACTGGGCCCGTGGAAACGCCTTGGGACGCTCCGGCAGCCGAACCGGTGACGAGCAGCAGCCTGTCACGGGCGTCGTCAAAGGCCAACCGGGTTCAGGAGGGAGCGAACACCGACGTGACGGACGACTCAGCGGATCCGATTTCCTCCCCGCGGTGGGTGAGGGCTATGCTGTCGCCTGCTGCACACGGGGTGTGGCGCAGTTTGGTAGCGCGCTTCGTTCGGGACGAAG
>ERZ772827.1016-NODE-1016-length-14612-cov-11.826544_pt1 | contig 14612 bp, 22 predicted proteins | sample MGYA00580850_ERZ772827 | MGnify/ENA primary metagenome ERZ772827 (study PRJEB29015, sample SAMEA2737950) | human oral metagenome | biome: human oral; feature: human-associated habitat; material: dental | place: China | collected 2145 ...
ACAACGAGCGCCTCGCCGAGGAGCTCTCCAAGGCCAAGGCCGAGCTGTTCAACCTGCGGTTCGCCTCGGCGACCGGCCAGCTCGAGGACCACGGACGGCTCAAGGCCGTGCGCCGCGACATTGCCCGCATCTACACCATCGTGCGCGAGCGTGAGCTCGGCATCCGCACCGCACCGAGCACGGAGGAGTCCAAGTGAGCGAGCAGACCCCCACCACGGCCCAGGCCACCGAGCGTAACCAGCGCAAGGTCCGCCGCGGCTACGTCGTCTCCGACAAGATGGACAAGACCGTTGTCGTCCTGGTCGAGGAGCGCTACAAGCACTCCCTGTACGGCAAGGTCCTGCGCCGCACCAAGAAGTACAAGGTGCACGACGAGAACAACACCGCCCACGTGGGCGACCTCGTCGAGATCATGGAGACCCGTCCACTCAGCGCCACCAAGCGCTGGCGCCTGACCCGGATCGTGGAGAAGGCCAAGTGACCTGACCGTCCACCAGCCGACGCCGCAGCCACTTCCGGTGGCTGCGGCGTCGTCGTGTCTTGCGTCGGTGAGCAAAGGCACAAGGGCGGACTTCGTCCTGAGGTTTTGCCGCGTCACGGCGTGCACTAGGCTTACGGAGTTGCGTGCGCCCCGGGTGCGCCCGCCAGAGACCTCGTGCCACGGGTGCCTGTGTCTGGCGAGGTACCGGGACTCCACTCGCCCCCTGGCGGGCAGAGAAGTGCGCATTACCTATCAGGAACGTTCGACTAGGCTCTGCGACCCCCGGGACGCCGAGAACCGGCTCGACGACAGGAGAACACTCAATGATCCAGCAGGAGTCGCGACTGAAGGTCGCCGACAACACCGGTGCCAAGGAGATCCTTTGCATCCGTGTGCTCGGCGGCTCGGGTCGGCGCTATGCGGGTATCGGCGACACGATCGTCGCTACCGTGAAGGACGCCATCCCCGGTGGCAACGTCAAGAAGGGCGACGTCGTCAAGGCGGTCGTCGTGCGCACCCGCAAGGAGCGTCGGCGCCCGGACGGCTCGTACATCCGCTTTGACGAGAACGCCGCCGTCATCCTCAAGAACGACGGCGACCCGCGCGGCACGCGCATCTTCGGTCCCGTCGGCCGTGAGCTTCGTGAGAAGAAGTTCATGCGCATCGTCTCGCTCGCCCCAGAGGTGATCTGAACATGGCACGCATCAAGAAGGGCGACCTGGTCGAGGTCGTGCGCGGACGCACCTCGGACCCCAAGAAGCTGGCCGAGCGCAACGCCCGCCGCGCCGACGAGGGCCTCGACCCCCTCCAGCCCGGCGACAAGGGCAAGCGGGGCCGCGTCCTGCGCGTCTTCCCCGCCGAGGACAAGGTCCTCGTCGAGGGCGTCAACCTCAGGACCCGTCACGTCCGCCAGAACGCGCAGGGGCAGTCCGGCGGCATTGAGACGGTCGAGGTCCCCATCCCCCTGTGCAAGGTGGCCCTGGTCGACCCCAAGACCAAGAAGACCACCCGCGTGGGCTTCCGGGTCGAGCCGGGTGTGCGCTCCAACGGCCGCAAGCGTACCGTCCGGGTGCGCTACGCCAAGAAGTCCGGGGAGGACCTGTGACCATGACCGAGAAGATCACCCCCCGCCTGAAGACCAGGTACGTCCAGGAGGTGCGCCCCGCCCTGCTCAAGGAGTTCCAGCACGGCAACGTGATGGAGGTCGGGCGCGTCGTCAAGGTCGTCGTCAACATGGGTGTGGGCGAGGCCGCCCACGACTCCAAGATGATCGAGGGCGCCGTGCGCGACCTCGCCGCCATCACCGGCCAGAAGCCCCAGGTCACCCGGGCCCGCAAGTCCATCGCGCAGTTCAAGCTGCGTGAGGGCATGCCCATCGGGGCCCACGCCACCCTGCGCGGGGACCGCATGTGGGAGTTCCTCGACCGCCTCATCTCAATCGCCCTGCCCCGTATCCGCGACTTCCGCGGGCTGAGCCCCAGGCAGTTCGACGGCAACGGCAACTACACCTTCGGTCTGACGGAGCAGGCGGTGTTCCACGAGATCGACCAGGACAAGATCGACCGCGTACGCGGTATGGACATTACCGTGGTGACCACGGCCAAGACCGACGAGGAGGCCCGCTCGCTGCTCAAGCAGCTCGGCTTCCCCTTCAAGGAGAAGTGACATGGCGAAGACCGCTCTGATCGAGAAGGCCAACCGGAAGCCCAAGTTCGGTGTCCGCGCCTACACGCGCTGCCAGCGCTGCGGACGCCCCCACTCGGTGTACCGCAAGTTCGGCCTGTGCCGTATCTGCCTGCGGGAGATGGCGCTTCGCGGCGAGCTCCCCGGCCTGACCAAGTCCAGCTGGTAAGAACTTACGTCGCAGGTCCGGTGAGGAAACCGCGACGAGGAAGGGCCGAGGCCCACTTATGACTATGACAGACCCGATCGCAGACATGCTGACCCGTCTGCGCAACGCCAACAACGCCCACCACGACTCCGTCTCCATGCCGTCGAGCAAGCTCAAGGTGAACATTGCCGCGATGCTCAAGGCCGAGGGCTACATCGCCTCCTACGAGGTGACCGACGCCGCGGTGGGCAAGACGCTCACCTTGACCCTGAAGTACGGCGCCAACCGCCAGCGCGCTATCCAGGGCCTCAAGCGCGTCTCCAAGCCCGGACTGCGCGTCTACGCCAAGTCCACCAACCTGCCCAAGGTCCTCGGCGGCCTGGGGGTGGCCATCCTGTCCACCTCCTCCGGCCTCCTGACCGACCGGCAGGCCGAGTCCCGGGGCGTGGGCGGCGAAGTCCTCGCCTACGTCTGGTAAGAGAAGGAACGGAGGAGAACAATGTCTCGTATCGGACGACTTCCCGTTCCGGTCCCCGCCGGCGTGGACGTCACCATCAACGGCCGGGAGGTGACGGTCAAGGGCCCCAAGGGCACCCTGACCCGCACCATCGCCGCGCCCCTGAGCGTGACCCGCCAGGAGGACGGCTCCGTCCTGGTGACCCGCCCTAACGACGAGCGCCTCTCGCGCTCCCTGCACGGCCTGTCGCGTACCCTCATCCACAATATGGTCGTGGGCGTCACCGAGGGCTACACCAAGAACCTTGAGATCGTCGGCACCGGCTACCGCGCCGCCCAGAAGGGAACCGCCATCGAGCTGTTCCTGGGCTTCTCGCACACCGTGGTCGTCGAGGCGCCCGAGGGCATTACCCTCAAGGTCGACGGCAACCTCAAGATCGCCGTCTCCGGCATCTCCAAGGAGCAGGTCGGCGAGGTGGCCGCGAACATCCGCAAGATCCGTCCGCCGGAGCCCTACAAGGGCAAGGGCGTGCGCTACGCCGGCGAGAACGTGCGCCGCAAGGTCGGAAAGGCTGGTAAGTGACCATGGCTTACGCGATCAAGAGGGGCAAGGGCGCCGCCAGGAAGGTGACGGCCCGCAAGATCCGCCACCAGCGCGTGCGCAAGCACGTCAACGGCACCCCCGAGCGCCCGCGCCTGGTGGTCACCCGGTCCAACCGCCACATGGTGGCCCAGGTCGTGGACGACACCATCGGCCACACCCTGTGCTCCGCCTCCACCCTGGAGAAGGCCATCAGGGACGCGGACGTGGAGGGCCACAAGGTCGGTGCCGCCCACAGGGTCGGCGAGCTCGTGGCCGAGCGCGCCAGGGCCCTGGGCATCGAGACGGTCGTCTTCGACCGGGGCGGATTCAAGTACCACGGTCGTGTGGCGGCCGTCGCGGAGGGCGCCCGCGAGGGCGGCCTGGTACTGTGAGCGCCGGACGACGAGAGAACTAAGGAGCATCTGATGGCTGCACCGCAGCGAGACAGGTCCGCGTCGTCCGACGGCTCGGCCCGCAGCACCGACGAGCGTCGCGGCGAGGGCCGCGGACGCCGTGACCGCAACAACGACCGCCGTGACCGTTCCGGCCGCGGCACCGACGACAAGTACATTGAGCGCGTCGTCGCCATTAACCGCGTGTCCAAGGTCGTCAAGGGCGGCCGCCGCTTCACCTTCACGGCACTGGTCGTCGTAGGCGACGGCGAGGGCACCGTCGGCGTGGGCTACGGCAAGGCCAAGGAGGTCCCCTCCGCCATTGCCAAGGCCGTGGAGATCGCGAAGAAGAACTTCTTCCACGTCCCCATGATCCGCCGCACCATCCCGCACATCACCCAGGGTGAGGACTCCGCCGGGATCGTCTTCCTGCGCCCCGCGTCCCCCGGTACCGGCGTCATCGCCGGGGGCCCGGTGCGCGCGGTGCTGGACTGCGCCGGCGTCCACGACATCCTGTCCAAGTCGCTGGGCTCCTCCAACGCGATCAACATCGTGCACGCCACGGTGGACGCCCTCAAGCAGCTTGAGCAGCCCGAGGCCGTCGCGGCCCGCCGCGGCCTGCCCCTGGAGGACGTCGCCCCGCAGTCCATGCTGCGGGCCCGTGCCGAGGGGGAGGCCGAGAAGCGGGCCGAGGCCGAGAAGAAGGAGGCCGAGAAGGCCGCTGAAGGAGTTGGTGCGTGATGGCTACCACCACGACCAAGCAGCTCAAGGTGACCCAGGTCCGCTCCGGCATCGGTGGTACCCACCGGCAGCGTGCCTCCCTCAAGACCCTGGGCCTGCGTAAGATCCGCCAGTCCGTCGTGCGCGAGGACACCCCCAGCGTGCGCGGCCTGATTGCCACGGTGCACCACCTGGTCACCGTTGAGGAGGTCTGAGATGGCTGACACCAGCAACACGCAGGAGGAGAAGGGGCAGGTCATTAAGCTGCACGACCTGCGTCCCGCTCCCGGCTCCAAGAAGGCCAAGACCCGTGTGGGCCGTGGCGAGGGCTCCAAGGGTAAGACCGCTGGCCGCGGCACCAAGGGCACCAAGGCCCGCTACCAGGTCCGCCCCGGGTTCGAGGGCGGTCAGATGCCGCTGCACATGCGTCTGCCCAAGCTCAAGGGCTTTAAGAACCCCAACCGGGTGGAGTACCAGCCCGTGAACGTCGGCCGTATCGCCGAGCTGTTCCCCGACGGTGGCACGGTCACCGTGGAGGACCTCGTCGCCGCGGGCGCCGTGCGCAGGAACCAGCCGGTCAAGGTCCTCGGCGGTGGCGACGTCACCGTGGCCCTGACCATTACCGCCGACGCCTGGTCCGCCTCCGCCAAGGAGAAGGTCGAGGCCGCCGGGGGCACGCTCACCGCCCGCTGAGCGCTCCTGCCTGCTTCCCCGGTCCCCGGCCAGCACTGCTGGCCGGGGACCGCTGCGTAGGGGCGCACCCACACCTCAGGTGCGCGGCCGCGGCGGGTGTGGTCAGGTGGGCGTGCGCGGGCTCGCACCCGCGGGCGCGGCCGTGACAGGCGTGGCCAGGGCCGCGGCGGGCGCGCAGGCCCCGGGGTTCAGGGTCGGGCCCGGCACGCGGTAGGGTGGCCTGTGGTGCCACCACCGGTGCCACCACGCGACGCCGTACCCGGGGTCGCTCCACCCACACGCGACTTCCTGGGAGGGACGAGTGCTTCGCGCCTTCGCTCAGGCCTTCAGGACACCGGACCTGCGGACCAAGCTCCTCTTCACCCTCGGCATTATGGCCCTGTTCCGGCTCGGGTCGGTCCTGCCGACGCCGGGCGTCAACCTGACCAATGTGCAGCAATGCATTGGTCAGAGCCAGGACGCGGGTCTGCTGGGCCTGGTCAATATATTCTCCGGAGGGGCCCTGCTCCAGCTGAGCGTCTTCGCGCTCGGCATTATGCCATACATTACCGCCTCCATTATTATCCAGCTGCTGCGCGTGGTCATCCCCCGTTTTGAGGAGCTGCACAAGGAGGGCCAGTCCGGTACCGCCAAGCTCACGGAGTACACGCGCTACCTGACCATTGGCCTGGGCGTCCTGCAGTCTGCCACCATCGTGGCCACCGCCGCCAACGGCCAGCTCTTCCCCGGGTGCACGGCGAAGGTCATCCCCAACTCCTCGCCGGTCAACCTGGCCCTCATGATCGTGACCATGACGGCGGGCACCGGCCTGATTATGTGGCTCGGCGAGCTCATTACCGAGAAGGGCATCGGCAACGGCATGTCCCTGCTCATCTTCACCTCGATCGTGGCGCGCTTCCCCCAGAACATGGCCTCCGTCATCGGGGGCCCCAAGGGTACGAGCAAGTTCCTGGCCATTATCACCGTGGTCCTCCTGGCCACCCTGGCCGTGGTCTTCGTGGAGCAGGCCACCCGCCGCATCCCCGTGCAGTACGCCAAGCGCATGATCGGGCGGCGCCAGTACGGGGGGTCCACCACCTACATCCCCATTAAGATCAACACCGCCGGCGTCATCCCCGTCATCTTCGCCTCCTCGATCCTCTCCGTGCCCCAGCTCGTGGCCCAGTTCGGCGACCGGACCAGCGGGTGGGTGCAGTGGATCCAGACCAACCTCCAGCAGACCCAGCCCATCTACCTGACGGCCTACGGCGTCCTCATCCTGTTCTTCACCTTCTTCTACACGGCGATCACCTTCGACGCGGCGGAGATCAGCGACAATATGAAGAAGTACGGCGGCTTCATCCCCGGCGTCCGGGCCGGTGAGCCCACCTCCCGGTACCTGTCCTACGTCATTAACCGGGTCACCACGGCGGGCAGCCTCTACCTGGTGGTCCTGGCCCTCCTGCCCACCCTGGCGGTCATCTGGCTGGGCCTGTCGCAGCACCTGCCCTTCGGCGGCACGACTATCCTCATTATGGTGGGTGTCGGTCTCCAGACCGTCAAGGAGATCAACTCCCAGCTTCAGCAGCGCCACTACGAAGGGTTCCTCTCATGAGCGCACGCATGGTCCTCCTGGGCCCCCCCGGAGCCGGCAAGGGCACCCAGGCCGCCCGCGTCTGCCAGCGCCTGGCCGTCCCCGCCATCTCCACGGGGGACATCTTCCGGGCCAACGTCTCGGGGGGCACCCCCCTGGGCGCCCAGGCCAAGACCTACATGGACAGGGGCGAGTACGTCCCGGACTCCGTCACCAACGCCATGGTCGCCGACCGCCTGGCCCAGCCCGACGCCTCAGACGGCTTCCTGCTGGACGGCTACCCCCGGACCGAGGCCCAGGTCCACGAGCTGGACGCCATGCTGGCCCGCGACGGACGGGCCCTGGACGTCGTGGTGGAGATCACCGCCGACGCCGAGGCCGTCATTGCCCGGCTCCTCAAGCGCGCCACCGAGCAGGGGCGCGCCGACGACACCGAGCCCGTCATCCGCCGTCGCCTGGAGGTCTACGCCGAGGCAACCGAGCCCCTGGCCGCCCTCTACGAGCGGCGTGGCCTGCTGGTGCGCGTCAACGGGATCGGTACCCTGGAGGAGGTCACCGACCGCCTCATGACCGCACTGGCCTCCCGGGGCGTCGGGGCCTGAGAGCGGGTCGCGGCAGGCCTGTGGCGTAGGTGGGTCGCCGTCCTGCCCCTGACCCACCACGTTATCCAGGAGGAGACCATGCTGGGCCGCGACCACATCCAGATCAAGACACCCGACCAGGTACGCCAGATGCGGCGCGCGGGCCTGGTCGTGGCCGACGTCCACGCCGCCCTGCGCGAGGCGGTACGCCCCGGCGTGACCACCGCCGAGCTGGACGCCGTCAGCGCCGAGACCATCCGGCGCGCGGGGGCGGTCTCCAACTTCCTGGGCTACCAGGACTACCCGGCTACCGTCTGCGTCTCGGTCAACGAGGAGGTCGTCCACGGGATCCCGGGCCCGCGGGTCCTGGCCGAGGGGGACCTGGTCACCTTCGACTGCGGCGCCTACGTCCTGGACGAGGAGGGCACCGCCTGGCACGGGGACGCGGCCTTCACCACGGTGGTGGGCGGGCGCTACGCCAGTGACTCCGACCGGGTCCTGGACACCACCACCCGTGAGGCCCTGTGGAGCGCCGTCGCCGCCCTGGCCCGCGCCATGGAGGGCCAGGCCACCGGACGCGGTGAGCGCCTCAACGCCGTGGGCGACGCCGTCGAGGAGGTGGTGGCCGCGGCCCGTGAGCGTGAGGACATGGAGCTGGGCATACTGGAGGAGTACGTCGGCCACGGCATTGGCACCCAGATGCACATGGCCCCCGACGTCCTGAACTACTCGGTGCGCCGTAAGGGGCCGCGCCTGCGCCCCGGCATGGTGCTGGCCGTGGAGCCCATGCTGACCGCGGGCGGGCCCGCCGTGCGTGAGCTCGACGACGGCTGGACGGTGGTCACCCAGGACGGCTCCCGGGCGGCCCAGTGGGAGCACACGGTGGCGCTCGTGCCCGGTGGCGTGTGGGTGCTCACGGCCTCCGACGGCGGGGTGGAGGGCCTGGCCCCCTTCGGGATCGCGCCCAGGCCCCTGACCGAGCGGGCCGGCTAGGGGCCCATGCGCCGCACCCCCGCGGGGGCGGTGAGACGGCGGCGCGGGCGCTGCTCGCCTACCGCCCGCGGGGCCCCTCAGGGCGGTGCGTGGGCCCTGGCGGGGGAGTGACGCAGCCGGTGCTATGGGACCAGGACGGCGGTTGTCGCCGTCCCAGGCTCGGTGTAGTCTCTGCTCGGTGAGCAGAACTGCTTGCTTCCCCTCTCGAACCTACGCGATGCATCAAGGAGGATGCTCATGTCCCGTTCCACCCGTGCCCTGGTCGCCACAGGTGCAGCCGTCGCACTCCTGGCCGGATCCGGCGCCACCTTCGCTCGGTGGTATGACGAGAAGACCCTGTCCGAGTCCCGGGTGGCCACCGGCACCCTGTCCCTGACCACCACCGGTACCCCCACCTGGACCATTAACACCGCCGCCACCGACGAGAACGGCGACGCCACCGTCCCCTTCGACCCCGCCACCGACAAGATCGTGCCCGGTGACGTCGTGGAGTACTCCACCACCGTCACCCTCCACCTCCAGGGCAAGAACCTCCACGCCGCCCTGGGCGTGGTGGCGGAGGAGGGCTACACCCTGGCCGAGGGCGTCACCGCGACGCCGTCCTACGACTGCGGCAACGTCAACCTCGCGGACATTACCACCGCGGACGACGGCAAGTCCTGCAACGTCAAGATCCTCGTGCAGTACACCTTCGGGGCGGACAACACCCACTCCGGCATTATCGAGAACAACGGCGACGGCACCCACGAGGGCACTGGCTGGCAGAAGGCCCCCGAGGGCCAGGGCAAGGCCCTGGACGTGCCCTCCTTCAAGGTGGTCCTCGAGCAGAAGATGCGTCCCTCGCTCTGAGCCGCCCGGCGTGAGCCGGTGGCGCCCCCATGCGACACGCAGTCCCGACCGGGTCCGCCTCCCCCGTCAGGAGGCTGGCCCGGTCGCGCGCGCTGCGCTGGGGCGTGGGGGCGCTGGAGGCCGTCGTCGGCCTGGGGGCGCTGACGGTGGTGGCCCTGGCCTCCCTGGTGCCCACCGTCATGGGCTGGGTGCCCCTGACCGTCCTGACCGGCTCCATGGCGCCCACCATCCCGGCGGGCTCGCTGGTGGTGGTGCGGCCGCTGAGCGAGGAGCAGGCCACCCGCCTGAGCGTGGGCTCGGTGGTCACCTACCAGAGCGCCACCGGCGGCAGGGACCTGGTCACCCACCGGATCGTCTCGCTCAACGTGCTCGACGACGGCACGACCACCTACACCATCCAGGGGGACGCCAACGCCGCCCCCGACCCCGCCCCGGTCAGGCCCGCCCAGGTCCTGGGCCTGGAGCGCTACCACGTGCCGGTCCTGGGGCGCCTGCTGACCCTGGTGGGACCCGAGGTCAAGCAGGTCGGGCGCCTCCTGGCCGGGGTGGCGCTGCTGGCCTACGCCGCCTGGCAGGTCGTCGCCGCCCTGAGGGAGCGCCGCAGATGTGGCCGGAAACACCGCGATCACGCGCCTTCTGGCCTGGAGGGGGAGCGGGATACTGCCGTATCGTTGGCAGTCGGCGCGCCCAGGCCATCCCCTGGGGACTCCCCCTCGCAGGTGGAGCAGGGGGGCGGGGGCGCTGACCCGACGGCGTCGTCGTCGGGGAGTTCGAGCGAGAAAGCACCGGCGGAGGAACATGGCTAAGAAGGATGGCGTCATCGAGGTCGAGGGATCGGTCGTCGAGGCCCTTCCGAACGCAATGTTTCGGGTGGAGGTGAACAACGGGCACATTGTGCTCGCGCACATCTCCGGAAAGATGCGGCAGCACTACATCCGCATTCTCCCCGAGGACCGTGTGGTCGTGGAGCTGAGCCCCTACGACCTGTCCCGCGGCCGCATCGTCTACCGGTACAAGTGACAAGCCTCCCCTCACGGGGCGGCGGAGGGCAATCATGAAGGTCAAGCCGAGCGTGAAGAAGATCTGTGACAGCTGCAAGGTGATCCGTCGCCACGGCCGCGTCATGGTCATCTGCTCCAACCCGCGCCACAAGCAGCGTCAGGGCTGAGCACCACCCGGCCACCCAGGTGGCCGCCGAACAGCACCCGTCCCACGCGGCGCGCAGCGTCGCGACCCCCGGTTCCCGGAGGCCGGGGCCGCCGATAGCGGACAGACGGGTGACGACCTCCGGGAGCACACAGGAGAGACCACACCGTGGCACGTATTTCCGGTGTCGACCTGCCTCGCGAGAAGCGAGTCGAGGTCGCACTCACCTACATCTTCGGGATCGGCCGCACCCGCGCCACCGAGACCCTGGCCGCGACGGGCGTCAACCCGGACACGCGCGTCAAGGACCTCACCGAGGAGGAGCTCGTCAGGCTGCGCACCCACATTGACTCCAGCTACCAGGTCGAGGGTGACCTGAGGCGTGAGGTGCAGGCTGACATCCGTCGCAAGATCGAGATCGGCTGCTACCAGGGCCTGCGCCACCGCCGTCACCTCCCGGTACACGGCCAGCGCACCAAGACCAACGCGCGTACCCGCAAGGGCCCCAAGCGCACCGTGGCCGGTAAGAAGAAGGCCAAGTAAAGCAACCGCCTGCGCACAGGCGTCAGACGCCCCGGTGCGCGCACACGATCTCATCACGAAGAAGGAAACATGCCTCCCAAGACCCGCTCTGGCGCGCAGAAGGTGCGCCGCAAGGACCGCAAGAACGTCGCCCACGGCCACGCCTACATTAAGTCCACCTTCAACAACACCATTGTCTCCCTGACCGACCCCCACGGCGCGGTCATCGCCTGGGCCTCCTCCGGGCAGGTCGGCTTCAAGGGCTCGCGCAAGTCCACGCCCTACGCCGCCCAGCTGGCCGCCGAGGCCGCCGCCCGCCGCGGCGCCGAGCACGGCATGAAGAAGGTCGACGTCTTCGTCAAGGGCCCCGGCCCGGGCCGCGAGACCGCGATCCGCTCCCTGCAGGCCGCCGGCCTGGAGGTCGGCTCCATTACCGACGTCACCCCCCAGGCCCACAACGGCTGCCGTCCCCCCAAGCGTCGCCACGTCTGAGCCCGGTGGCCGACGGCGGGCCGCTGCGTGCCCCGTCGTCGGCCCCCGGTCCCGCCGGGGCACCGGGCGCGGCCGCGCCGTCGCCCCACCACCAGCAGGAACGGCGTCATATAGCGGGCGCCGCGACGAAAGGAAACCACGTGCTCATCGCACAGCGACCCACGCTCACCGAGGAGGTCGTCGAGGAGGACCGCCGCTCGCGGTTCGTCATCGAGCCCCTGGAGCCCGGATTCGGCTACACGCTCGGCAACTCCCTGCGGCGCACGCTGCTGTCGTCCATCCCGGGCGCGGCCGTCACGTCCGTGCGCATCGACGGGGTGCCCCACGAGTTCCGTACCATCGCCGGCGTCAAGGAGGATGTCACCCAGATCATCCTCAATGTCAAGGAGATCGTGCTCTCCTCCGAGAACGACGAGCCGGTGGTCATGTACCTGCGCAAGTCCGGCCCGGGCGCCGTCATCGCCGGCGACATCACCCCGCCGGCTGGTGTCGAGATCCACAACCCCGAGCTGGTCATCGCCACCCTCAATGAGAAGGGCAAGCTGGAGATCGAGCTGACGGTTGAGCGCGGGCGCGGCTACGTGTCGGCCAACCAGAACAAGGACCCGAACGCGGAGATCTCCCGCATTCCCGTGGACTCCATCTACTCGCCGGTCAAGAAGGTCTCCTACGCGGTCGAGGCCACCCGCGTCGAGCAGCGCACCGACTTCGACCGTCTCGTCGTCGACGTCGAGACGAAGGCCTCCATCACCCCGCGCGACGCCCTGGCATCAGCGGGCAAGACCCTCGTCGAGCTCTTCGGCTTGGCCCGCGAGCTCAATGTCGAGGCCGAGGGCATCGAGGTGGGCCCCTCGCCCATGGACCAGGCCCTCCAGCAGGACCTCGCCCTCATGATTGACGAGCTGGACCTGCAGGCCCGCTCCTCCAACGCCCTCAAGCGCGAGGGCATCCACACCGTTGGCGAGCTCGTCGCGCGCAGCGAGGCGGACCTGCTCGACATCCGCAACTTCGGCGCCAAGTCCATCTCCGAGATCAAGGACAAGCTGGCCGAGCTGGGGCTGTCCCTCAAGGGCTCCCCGGTCGACTACCTCGCGGACGACGACTACACCAACCCCACCTTCAGCGACGAGCACCTGGCCTGAGCCCCGCTCGCCATTCATCTAGGAGACAACAATGCCTCGCCCCACTAAGGGCCCCCGACTGGGCGGCTCCCCCCAGCACGAGCGCCACCTGCTGGCCAACCTGGCCACCCAGCTCTTCCTCCACGAGTCCATTAAGACCACGGAGGCCCGCGCCCGCCGCCTGCGCCCCTACGCCGAGAAGCTCATCACCAAGGGCAAGCGCGGCGACCTGCACGCCCGCCGCACCGTGATGAAGAAGGTGACGGACAAGTACGCCGTGTACCGCCTGTTCGAGGAGCTCGCTCCCCAGTTCGAGGGGCGCGAGGGCGGCTACACCCGCATTGTCAAGACGGCGCCGCGCAAGGGCGACAACGCCCCCATGGCCGTCATCTCCCTCGTGCTCGAGCCGGTGGCGAAGAAGGAGATCGTGGACGACGCCGTCGCCACCGCCAAGAGGGCGGCCGCCGAGGCCGTCGAGGCCGCCGAGGAGGGCGCGACCGCGGTCGAGGCGGCTGAGGAGAGCGCGGCCGCTGTCGCCGCGGACCCCGTCGACGCCGAGGAGGACGACGCCGAGGAGGACGCGCCCGCGCCCGCCAAGAAGTGAGTCGTCGGCCCCATCTCGCGCCGGGAGGCCCGGACCCCGTCAACGGGGTCCGGGCCTCCCGGCTTTACCACCGTTGCCCGGGTCATTGCCAGGGACCCTCATCACCGTGGATATCACAGTCGGTCCGCCGCCATTGCGCACCGGGGGCCGGGCGGCGCCCCGGATACCGCCCGTCGCCGTCAGACGTCGTGTATGCAAGGCAATTCGTAGGGGAGGGCGAGCATCGGGGGAGGGTGGGGCGACGATGCTCCCGAGTGCCGCCCCACCCACTAATTGTGACAAGACTCACATACGAATCTGTGGGAATCGCGACTTGAGGTTTCCGTCCGGTCACAATCGCGCTAGGCTGAAATCATATTGAGTCCCGATCTGACTACTGGGAGTTACACATGCCCCTGACAGACACATTGCGTAGTAGGGCGACTGTTCGTTCTACGGCCAGACGCGCTCTCGGCGCCCTCGTGGCCGGCGGACTGGCGGCGACCCTGGGGTGGACGGCGCTGACGGTGCCCGAGGCACAGGCGGCGGGAACCGTCGAGGTGACGGGCGTCACGACTCGGACGCTCCACGGCAACGACCCGACGACGGTCCAGGCCTGGCAGCGCATCGACATCACCGCGGCCTGGACCGACAAGGACCCGGCCGCCGGGGACACCATTAGCCTCACCCTCGGCGAGGAGCTGCGCTGGCTCGTCGGCGTCGACTTCCAGCTGGCCAAGAAGGGCGACGAGAACGTCAAGATCGGCGACTGCGCCATCCACGAGGCCGACAAGACCCTCGTCTGCACCCTCAACGACACCGTTGAGCAGTGGGACAGCATCGACGACGGCGTGCTCACCATCCACGCCCAGATGACCGACAAGATGATCGGCAAGACGCAGACCAAGGTCACCGTCAACGGCACGGACTTCACGGTCATTCCGGGCGATGACAACAACGACGGCACCTGCGACATCAGCTGCGACGGCGTGATCCCCAAGAAGGCCGACCCGAACAGCTTCAAGAGCGGCTGGCTCAGCCGGGTCAACGAGGACGGCAGTTACGTGTGGACCTGGGATGTCAACGTCTCCGGCGCCACCTCCTACAAGGTGGTCGACCAGGGCGGGGACTACCGCTACATGGAGTGCACGGACACCGACTGGTCCAAGCGGTGGCGGCCCGCTGACGCCGCGTACAACGAGGAGACTCGCACGGTGACCTGGACGACGGCATCGACGACCACCGTCTGCCACGTCCTCTACACCTCCAGCTCCACGGCGGGCTCCGCCTCCAATGAGGCGGTGGTCAACGACTCGGCGACGACGCTGACGGCGACGGCGACGGCCGACGCTTTCGGCGAGGGCTACGGCGACGGATCCAAGGTCACGCCGACGCCCGCGCCGACGCCGACCACGACCGAGCCGACCGCCCCGGCTACGACCGAGCCTCCGGCCACCACCGAGCCCACTGCCCCGGCTACGACCGAGCCTCCGGCCACCACCGAGCCCACTGCCCCGGCTACGACCGAGCCTCCGGCCACCACCGAGCCGACCGCTCCGGCTACGACCGAGCCTCCGGCCACCACCGAGCCGACCG